>VOFB01003542.1_pt1 | contig 19803 bp, 38 predicted proteins | sample 5384141 | NCBI WGS metagenome assembly VOFB01 (sample SAMN12384721, study PRJNA508395) | human gut metagenome | isolation source: healthy gut A | host: Homo sapiens | reverse complement strand
AGATACGGTACGGATCGGGCTTTGCAAGGACGATGCATTCGTTTTTTCTATCAGGATAATCTGGAACTGCTGCAGGAGATGGGAGCGGAACTGATCTTTTTTCTCCTCTTTACGATAAGCAAATTCCGGAAAATCTGTCGGGACTTTTGTTCATGGCGGTTATCCGAAACTATATGCAGAAGAACTAAGTAAAAAATGAGTCAATGAAGACGAGTATTAAAAAGCATTGAACGGCGGAATGCCATGTATCGCGGAGATGTGGAGGATTCATGTACCTGCAGGAATATATCAGAGATGAAAGCAGGCACAGAATTTCCAATGGTTGGATTTTAGAAGGAAAAGTTATCCGACAGGTTCCTAAAGCGATTCGGCTATGTTACCCTGACAGGGGGAAGAATATTCGGTAAAGAAGCAGGAGATATCCCGGCACATGAATTTCATTATTATGATTCAGAAGTATGCGGGGAAGCATTTCTGGCGGAAAAAACCAATGTCAAACCGTTCGTGGAAATGCATGATCAGTACCGATACGGTACTGGCAGGATATCCGCATATTCATTATTATGGAAATGAAAAAGATTCGAGAACTTTCTGGAACAATGCAGAAGATGCAGGGAACAAGAGAAAAGAGCTAGGAAAAGAGATAGAACATAGAACAGAGAGGATAAAAAGCATGGCAGAGCAAAGTTTAGAACAACTGGAACAGGAATTCCATCAGATCGTATCTGGTATTCATCCGGCAGATGTAGTAACGAAAGGAAATGCGCAGAAAAAGTGGAACTCCATTGCGAAACCGTTACAGTCTGGGAAAACTAGAAGATCATATTATGCAGATTGCGGCACTGACCGGCGATACAGACGTGAATCTGAACCGGAAGGCGCTGATCGTGATGTGTGCGGATAACGGAGTGGTAGAAGAAGGTGTAACGCAGACAGGACAGGAAGTAACTGCAATTGTTGCAGAGAATTTTCTGACATGTAATACCAGTGCGGCGATCATGTGTAAAAAGCCGGTGTAGACATCTTTCCCATCGATATCGGTATGGCAGCGGATACAAAAGTCCCAAGGTATAAAACGGCAAATGGAACCGCAAATATGACCAAAAGGTCCGGCTATGACAAGAATGCAGGCGTTACAGGCAATCTTAACCGATCCATCAGGTGAAGGAAAAGAAGGAAGCCGGATATAAGATCATTGCTACCGGAGAGATGGGTATTGGAAATACTACCACAAGCAGTGCGGTGGCATCCGTTCTTCTGGGGAGACGAACCGGCAGAGATAACGGGACGGGGAGCAGGACTGACGAACGAAGGATTGGAAAGAAAAATACACGCGATCGAGAAGGCGATAGCGGTCAATCGTCCGAAATGGGATGATCCGGTGGATGTACTGGCAAAAGTAGGCGGATTCGATTTGGCGGGAATCACCGGACTCTATCTGGGAGGTGCTGTATATCGAATCCCGATTGTAGTTGATGGATTTATCTCAGCGGTTGCGGCACTTGCGGCCGTCAGAATCTGTGAGTGGGTCAAAGATGCGATGATTGTGTCACATGTCTCGAAAGAACCTGGAATGCAAAAGATCCTGAAGAGTTACATGGATGCACCATTGCATGCAGATATGTGCCTGGGTGAGGGAACCGGAGCTGTGGCATATCTTCCGGTGCTGGATCTTGCGGCAGAAGTGTATGGACGGATGAGTACATTTTCAGAAAATGACATCGAAGATTATAAAGAATTAGGTGAGAAAGAATGATACATCTGGTGACAGGCGGAAGCGGAAGCGGTAAAAATCTGAGTATGCGGAGAACTGGCTGACAGGCAGAAATAAGAAGGATGGCAAAAAGTACTTAATATATATTATTGCAAATGCAATTGGTACACAGAAGAAACGATGAAAAAGATTGAAAGACATCACAGGCTGAGAGCCGGAAAAGGATTCCGGACATTGGAAAAATATACAGATCTATCAGAACTTGAGATACCAAAGAATCAGGGAATCCTTCTGGAGTGCATATCGAATCTGGTGGCCAATGAGCTTTTTACAGAGAAGATGGTACATTGAATGATTTAAAAGAAACAAAAGAAAAAGTATTGGCAGGAGTACGCAGACTGAGCAATTCTACGACACGTCTTGTAATTGTTACAAATGAAGTGAACGCAGATATAAACGGCTATAGTGAAGAGACGGAAAAATATCGGGAATGCATCGGAATGGTGAATCAAAGTCTTGCAGAGTTTGCAGATATAGTAACGGAAGTTGTGTATGGAATTCCGGTATGCATTCGTAAGGAGCAAAAGAAGTATGAAGAGTATAAAAAGAATATGGAATAGTTTCAAAATTGCGTTTTTCTATGTACAGCAGGATTCCGATGCCGCGCAGCGAATGGACAGATGAAAATAAATCGTATGCAATGTTTTTTTCCATGGATCGGTGCAGTGATCGGACTTTTGTCTTATGGAGTGTTTCGGTTTTAAAAATGGTTTGATGGGAATGGAGGAGGAAATTATTCCTTATTTTTTGTAATATTTCTGATCCTGATCCCGGTATTTATTACGGGAGGAATTCATCTGACGGATTTCTGGATACAGGATGCGCTGAGTTCCTGGCAGACGAAAGAGCGTCGTCTGGAAATACTGAAAGATTCCCACGCAGGAGCATTTGCTATCATTTCATGTACCGTCTATTTTCTGATGTATATTGGCGTGTATTCTTGTCTGAGTGTACGGAGTATGGAAGTGATCGCATATAGCTTCATGCTATCGAGAAACATTGAGTGGACTGTCTGTAGTTACATTTCCACAGGCAAGGAAGAAGGGTATGGTGGCAGATTTTTTTTCGGAAAGTGCATCGACCAGAATTACAAGAATGGTATTGGGCATTTATCTGATTGTACTGTGTTTCCTGATTCCACTGACCGGAGGATCTGCGGAATCGGATGTGTGATCTCGGCAGGCGTGGTATTTGGATATTATTACCGGATGGCGATGAAGAATTTCGGCGGTGTGACCGGGGATCTGTGTGGATATTTCCTGCAGGTATGTGAACTTGTGATGGCGCTTGTCGTGGTAGTAGTGGATATCGTAGTAAAAAGCGGAATCATCAAATGATGAACAGGCTGGATAAAAAGTGTGGAAAGAATGAAGAAAACAAGTGGCAGAAAGAAAACAGCAGAGAAATAGTAGAAAATAACAGAAAGATGAAAATACAGGATTGGAGGAAGGAAAAGAAGTCATGATCATGATAATAGGCGGCGCATATCAGGGAAAACTTGCATTCGCAAAGAAAAATCTACCCAGATGTCACATGGGCAGATGGTTGCGGTATGTACGGAAGAAGAACTATATAGCTGCGAAGGGATATATCATTTCCATCAGTATATCGAAAGAAAGATAAAGGAAGGAGAACCGATAGATGATCTTGCAGAAGAACTGATTCGGAAGAATCGGAACTGATCCTGATCACAGATGAGATCGGATACGGGATCGTGCCGGTTGACCGGATGGAACGGGAATACAGAGAGCAGACCGGAAGAGTGTGCACGCGCCTTGCGGCATATTCGGAGAAAGTATACCGTGTGATGTGCGGAATCGGACAGGTGATAAAGGAAGTATGAGGATTTATCTGATACGTCATTCGATGACGAAAGGAAATAAAGAAAAACGCTATATCGGAACGACGGATGAATCTTTATGTCTGGAAGGAATACAGCTTTTGGAAGAGAGAAAAGGAATGTATCCTGAGGTTACATATGTTTATGTAAGTCCGATGAAGCGGTGCGTGCAGACGGCAGAGATCATTATCCGGAGATGATGAAAGTAGGAGCATATAGCTGTAATGAAAAGTTACGGGAGTGTGATTTTGGCCTGTTTGAAAATCATAATTATATCGAACTTTCCGGCTGCCCGGAGTATCAGGCATGGATAGACAGTGGTGGAAAGCTGCCATTTCCGGAAGGGAAAGCAGGGAAGCGTTCATCCGGCGGACACTGGAAGGGTTCCGGGAAGTCGTACGGGATGCGCAGGCACATGACCGGGAGACGATTGCGGTTGTGGCACATGGCGGAACGATCATGAGTATCATGGAACGGTATGCAGTAAAGGAAGACGGGACGCCAGCAGGAAGTTATTATGATTATCAGATAAAGAATGGAGAAGGATATGAACTTAGAATTTCAGAGAATGACATATATGACGATTGCGATCGTGGCGGGCTTTGTTCTGGATCTGATCTTCGGGGATCCCAGATGGCTGTATCATCCGGTGAGGCTGATCGGGCATCTGATATCGGGAACCGAAAATTATCAGAAACTGTCTGCCGGCGAATAAGACAGGGGAACGCATCGGTGGAGGGATTCTGGTGCTGGTGGTTGTGACGGTCAGTACAGGAGTTCCGGCGGTGATCTTATCGGTTGCATATAAAGTATTTCTGGCAGCTTGGACTTGCATTGGAAAGCTTCTGGTGTTATCAGATCCTTGCAACGAAATCCCTGAAAGTAGAAAGTGACAGGGTCTACATAGCACTGAAAGACAAGGGCCTGGAGGCCGGGAGAAAGGCCGTGTCCATGATCGTCGGAAGAGATACACAGAATCTGACGGAAGAAGGTGTGACCAAGGCGGCCGTAGAGACGGTGGCAGAGAATACATCGGATGGTGTGATCGCACCGTTATTTTATATGCTGATCGGCGGAGCTGTTCTGGGATTTGCTTATAAGGCAATTAATACGATGGATTCGATGGTCGGTTATAAGAACGACCGGTATCAATGGTTTGGAACGGCTGCCGCGAAGCTGGATGATGTGGTGAATTTTATTCCGGCGAGGGTATCGGCAGTACTGATGATCGCGGCGTCATATCTGACCGGAATGGATGGAAAGAATGCAGCACGTATCTTCCGAAGAGACCGCTTTAATCATAAAAGTCCGAATTCGGCACAGACAGAAGCAGTCATGGCGGGGGCGCTGGATGTGCAGCTTGCAGGAGATGCATGGTATTTTTGGAAAGCTGCATAAGAAGCCGACGATCGGAGATCCGGTCCGGGAGATGGAACTACTGGATATCCGGAGATCGCATAAGCTGTTATATGGGACGGCAATGCTTGGTCTGATACTTGGAATCATCCTCCGGATTCTGGTTCTGTAGATGATATTGATAATAAAAATCAAAAACAAATAATATTATCTGCAAATTATGAATAAAAAGTTAAATTGTGCAAACAATGTTCCTGTTGACTAACATAGTCAGTGCAACTTACAATATAAAAAAGGTAAAGAAGGTGTTAGTTATGCAGGCATTGTCAAAGGCGGCGGCTGGAAAAAGCTACACCATCAAGTGGATGTTCGGCATCCCGGAAGTTCTGGATAAGATCCGAAAATGCAAGATTGATGAAGGCAGTGAGATCACAGTCATTCAGAATTCCGGAAGAGACCTGATCATCAGAAGTGGTTAGAAGCGGATCGCAATGAGCAGCGATGCGGCAACAAGAATTCAGGTATAAGATTCCGGTTGACTATTTTCTGCAAAGTGAGTAAGATGGTTGTAGCAAAATAGCAGAGAGAGCGGTTTATCCGCACAGGTGAAGGAACGTTGGCAGAACCAAAAGAGACAGTTCACGGTGGAGACATTTACCGGAATCCATCTGTTACAGATTATTCTGTAAACAGTAACCCGCTGGGAGTTCCCGAAGCGGTACGAAAGAGCGTACAGGAAAGTGCAGACAGGATCATGTATTATCCGGATGTCAGATGCGACAGACTTCGGGGAGTCGATCAGTGATTTTGAGAGAATAGAAAAAAAAGATACTCTGCGGCAATGGTGCTGCAGAGCTTTTTTTGCTGTCGTAATGGCAGTGAGACCGAAAAAAGCACTGGTGACGGCACCAGCTTTTTCCGAGTATGAGCGGGCACTTGGCACAGTTGGAGCAGAGGTACAATATTACAGATTAAAAGAAGAACAGGATTTCCGGATACAGGAGGATATACTGGAACAGATTACGGAAGATACAGATATGATATTTCTGTGCAATCCCAATAATCCGACCGGACAGACAACGGAAAAAGAACTGCTGATCCGTGTGATGAACAGGTGTAATAAATGCGGTACGATACTGGTCCTGGATGAGTGTTTTATAGAGTTTCTGGAAGAACCAGAAAGATATGAATGCCGGGAGTATCTGACACAGTATCCGAATGTGGTCATTATCAAAGCATTTACGAAAATATTCTGTATGCCGGGTGTAAGACTTGGATATGCATTGTGTGAGAATGCAGCTCTTAGGAAACGAATGAGGGCAATGCTCCAGCCGTGGAATGTGTCGGTAACGGCACAGGAAGCAGGTGTGTGGCAGCACTTGTTGATTGCGAAGCATATTTAAAGAGAACGAGAGAATATATAAAAAAAAGAAAAGTTCTGGATGACAGAGCGGATGAGAAAGCTTGGTCTGAATGTATGGGGATCGGAAGCAAACTATATATTTTTTTTTAAAGGAAAAGCAGGACTGTATGAGAAGGCACTGAAAAGCGGACTGTTGATCCGGGACTGCAGTAACTATGAAGGACTGACAGAAGGGCATTACCGGATTGCAATAAGATCTGAAGAAGAGAATGAAAGGTTGATAACATGGCTGGAAAAATTATGATACAGGGACAATGTCCAACGCAGGAAAGAGTCTTCTGTGTGCGGGACTTTGCAGAATATTCAAACAGGACGGATACCGGGTGGCTCCCTTTAAATCACAAAACATGGCGCTGAATTCCTTTTATTACAGAGGATGGACTGGAGATGGGACGTGCACAGGTTGTGCAGGCAGAGGCAGCAGGCGTGGCGCCGCAGGTAGAGATGAATCCGATCCTGTTAAAGCCGACCAACGATGTAGGATCACAGGTGATCGTAAACGGTGAAGTCTTGAAGAATATGAGTGCAAGAGAATATTTTGCTTATAAAAAGCAGCTCATACCGGACATTATGAAAGCATTTCACAAATTAGAAGAAGAGAATGACATCATTGTGATCGAAGGAGCGGGAAGTCCGGCAGAGATCAACCTGAAGAAAGATGATATTGTAAATATGGGGCTGGCGAAGATGGTAGATGCGCCGGTGCTTCTGGTCGGAGATATTGACCGCGGAGGAGTATTTGCCCAGCTTCTGGGGACGCTTATGCTCCTGGAAGATGATGAGAAAGAACGAGTAAAGGGACTGGTCATCAACAAATTCCGCGGGGATAAGACAATCCTGGATCCCGGTATTGTTATGTTGGAAGAAAGAGGCGGCATTCCGGTAGTCGGAGTTACACCGTATATGCAGGTCGAGATTGAAGATGAAGACAGTCTGACAGAGCGTTTTAACATGACAAAGGGTGGAAAAGGTGCAGAAGAAAGGATCGGTCTGGTGGATATCGCAGTCATCCGGACACCGAGAATTTCGAACTTTACGGATTTCATGCTGTTGGAAAATGCCCGGGAGTGAATCTGCGTTATGTAAAGAATCCAAGAGAACTTAGAAATCCTGATATGATTATCCTTCCGGGAACAAAAAATACGATGGGAGATCTGAAATGGTTAAGACAGAGCGGAATGGAAGCGAAGATTCTAAAGGCGCATGCCGGCGGCTGTGTGGTCTGGGGGAATCTGCGGCGGCTACCAGATGCTGGGGCAGTCGCTCAGTGATCCGGAAGGCGTGGAAGATGGCGGCAGTATGAAAGGACTCGGCCTTTTGCCGGTAACGACTACATTTACCACAGAAAAGACCAGAACAAGGGTGAATGGAACACTCCTTCATGTGGAGGGGAATCTGAAAGCACTTGAGAATATGAAGTTTGAAGGATACGAGATCCATATGGGAAAGACCGAACTTCTGGAAGGATGTCCGATGAATCAGATTCACGATACGGTGAAGAAAAAGGACAGACAGATTCCGGATATGGAGCCGGAAAACAGAATAGAGAACAGTACAGACGGAATCTCGCATGGAAATGTATACGGAACATACATCCACGGCATTTTTTGATAAGGAGAAAATTGTATCGGAGATCGTAAAATCCCTGGCAGAAAAGAAAGGACTTTCAATGGAAGAAGTGGAAGGTGTAGACCTGAAAGCATTCAAAGAAAGCCAGTATGATCTTCTGGCAGATACACTCAGAAAACATCTGGACATGAAGGCAATCTATCAGATCATGGGAATGCAGAAATAATTTTTTCGGGATTACTATGTATTCGTAAGGAGCTGTAGATATCAAAGTATGCAGAGAAGTTGCCGATGGCAAGTTTTGTAGTTAGAAAAGATGAGATGTGGGCTATGACGGACTATGAAGAGAAAGGAAGAAAACGTTGAATATACAGAAAAATAATCACGCGGCACATACTAAAATAGAGATAGAAAATGTTCTTCCGACAGAGATCGAAAAGCGCAGCTTTGAGATCATTACGGAAGAACTGGAGCAGGAAGGCATCGTGCTTCCTGAGATTCAGGCACCAATTACAAAGCGCTGCATACATACCAGTGCGGATTTTTGATTATGCGAAGAATCTGGTGTATTCCGAGCATGCGGTGGAGAAAGCACTCGAAGCGATCAGAGGCGGTGCTTCCATTGTAACAGATACTCAGATGGGACGTTCCGGAATTAACAAAAAGAGACTGGCACAGTACGGCGGTCAGGTATACTGCTTCATGTCAGATGAAGATGTGGCACAGGCGGCAAAGAAGAATGGAACCACAAGAGCTGTTGCCAGTATGAAAAAAGGCGTGTGAACTGAACGAAAAACTGATCTTTGCCATCGGAAATGCACCGACAGCACTAATTCACCTGTATGAACTGATCAAAGACGGAAGAATCCGTCCGGAGCTCGTGATCGGTGTACCGGTCGGCTTTGTAAATGTGGTACAGTCCAAAGAACTGATCCTGACACTGGAAGATACCCCGTATATTGTAGCGAGGGGGAGAAAAGGCGGAAGTAATATTGCGGCATGTATCTGTAACGCACTGATCTATATGCTGTAGGGAGGAAGAATTTATGACATTACAGCAGTTAAGGTATATTACCATGGTTGCGGAGAAGGGGGACGATAAGTGAGGCGGCAAAGAGCTGTTCATTTCCCAGCCGAGTCTTACCAATGCGATTCGGGAACTGGAGCAGGAGATGCAGGTGACGATTTTTCACCGGACGAATAAAGGGGTGACGATCACCGCAGAGGGAGATGAATTTCTCGCCTATGCAAGACAGATTCTGGATCAGGTCGGCCTCATGCAGGAGAGGTATCTGAATGTAAATGAACGGAACCCGAGATTTTCCGTATCCTGCCAGCATTATTCTTTTTGCGGTCAATGCATTTGTAGATGTGATCCGTAAATTTGATGCGAGAAAATATGATTTTACACTGCGGGAGACACAGACTTATGAGATCATCGAAGATGTGGCGAAGCTGAAAAGTGAGATAGGTATTCTGTATACTTCTTCACAGAATGAGACGATCATCATGAAACTGATCCGTCAGAATGATCTGAAATTCGAAGAGTTATTCGTAGCAAAGCCACATGTATTTATCAGTTCAAAGCATCCGTTGGCAGATAAGGAAGCACTGACACTGGAAGATCTGGAGGAGTATCCGTATTTGTCATTTGAGCAGGGGGATTATAATTCCTTTTATTTTTCCGAAGAGATATTAAGCACACTGGACCGGAATAAGAACATCAAAGTCAGAGACCGGGCAACGCTTTTCAATCTGGCGGTCGGCCTGGACGGGTATACGGTAAGCTCCGGCGTGATCAGTAAAGAACTGAACGGTGAGAATATCATCGGGAAGCCGCTTCTGGTGGATGAATATATGCGGATTGGAACGATCGTGCGGAAAGATGTGGCACTGAGCCGGTATGGAAAGGTGTATATGGAAGCGTTGAAAAAATACACAGGCGGGATGTAAGAATAATTCAAAATAATGGTGAAAAGCAGTGGAAAAAGGTTTCGTTTGTAAAAAAGAAGTTGCAGAAGAAGTCTGGGAGGCTTAATATCAAATTGAATATATAAAAAGATATGAAAGATATATCAAATATACGTTTCACATTTTTGATATTCTCTCGTATAATAGTCTGCTGAGGGGGGGATTGGTTTGAAAACGTAAAAACGTGTGAAAGCAATTCCCCGTTTTTTCTAAGGAGATGAAAACATGGGAGTAATGAAAAGTTTATTTTCCGGGAAACAGATGTCGGAGGCATTCATCTGTAGTGCATTTCTGGCTTTATCGGGAGGATTTCAGGATGCATATACCTATAATACGCGTAATGAAGTATTCTCGAATGCACAGACAGGTAACGTGGTGCTGATGAGCCAGAATTTCATGACGGGAAAATGGGAGGCGGGACTGAAGTATTTATTTCCGCTTTTTGCATTTGCTTTGGGTGTTCTGATCGCAGAACAGATCCAAAGATAAGTATAAATATGCAAAACGTCTGCACTGGAGACAGGGAATTCTGGGAGCAGAGATTATAATCCTGTTCATTGTAGGATTTATTCCACAACGCGGAAATATGATCGCGACTGTTCTGGTATCCTTTGCCTGTGCGATGCAGGTGCAGAGTTTCCGGAAGGTGAATGGATTCTCATATGCGAGTACGATGTGTATCGGTAATTTGAGAAGCGGAACGGCAGCACTGTCTTTTATCTGAGAGAAAGAAGACCAGAGCAGCTGCGCCAGGCAATGTATTATTTGGGAATCATAGTTCTGTTTGCGATAGGAGCCGGAATCGGCGGCAATCTTTCTGCCAATTACGGAATCCATATGATATGGGTATCGTGCGGACTTTTTGATTGTCAGCTTCCTGCTGATGTTCCTGGATATAGAAGCACGGAGAAGCAGAGCATAATAGAAGAAAAAATAAAGACATTGATCCGCTGTCAGATGCGGATCAATGTCTCGATTAGTTTCTGTGCTGCAATACTTTGTGGCCTGGAAGCATTTTGTACAAGACAGATGTGTCTTGCAGGAAGAGATTCTTTCAGATGAATCTGAAGAATTTCCCCGCGTTTCAGCGGTTCTTCTGCAAAAGTTTCTCCGGATAGAAGCCGATACCGAGATTGTGCTGGATCAGGGCCCAGACACTGATCGGTAGATGTAACTTCCAGATCCGGACGGAACGGAAAGCCGTGGAAGAAAAGTACTGAATATGAAGATCTCTGGTGCTGGTATTATTCTCCAGCGAGACAAAAAAGGATATTCCGCAAGTTCTTCCAGCGAGCAGATGTGAGAAGCCAGTTCTTTTGTATTTCGGACCGGCGATCAGAATTTCCCGGAAAGAACCAAGGAAATCTTCTGGAACTGCTTCTGGACCGAAAGAGGTGTTGTTACAACTGCGAAATCCACCAGCCCGCTTTCCAGGGAAGCGATTGCCTGCGGAGTGGAATGGTTGGAAATCTTAAGCCTTACATGTGGATAATGATTGTGAAATGCTTCTAATTTTGGCAGCAGCATAATACGTAGTGCATTTTCGCTGACTCCGATGGAGATGAGTCCGCTGGTAAGGCTCTGGTCACGCTTCAACTCGGTTTCTCCGAGCTCCAGTTGTTCAAAGGCAATTGCAACGTGGTTAAAAAGCTTCTGTCCTTCCGGAGTCAGTGAGACCCCACGGTTCGAACGGACGAAAAGATGGCAGCCAAGTTCTGTCTCAAGATTATTCATACACCGGGTAATATTCGGCTGGTTATTGTGTAATACCTCTGCCGCTTTTGTAAAACTGTGCTGTTGTGCGACATGGTAGAAAATGCGGTAATAATCGTATGTACTCATAATATCCTCCAAAATAATATATAAAATTGATATATAAAAATAATTTGCTATCTTTTATCCAGATGATGCCAGATAAGTATAATATATCCCATGTGAAAAGACAATGTTAAGAAATAAAAATATATTACATTGTAGAAAAAAACGTAGTATACTGATTTATATTTTTTTATGAACAGATGTGTTTGTAACGAAAATAATGGATACACCTGAGAGGAGAGACTTAATTATGGTAAAAATGAATGTAAAATTTGAAACACCGGAACAGCTTGTAGAATTTTCAAGAATGTGTCAGAAAGTAGAGGCTGATACTCTGATTGAAGATACTGTACATAAACTTATCATTGATGGAAAATCAGTTATGGGAATGATGACAGTTACATTGAATCAGAGGCTGATCTTTGTAGTAGATGGTTCTGATGAGAAAGAGGTACTTTCTACATTTGAAAAATATCGTACGGAAGATATGGTACAGAAGCAGAATCTGGGTTAATAATTGCATTTTACAGATACTTGTGGTATCGTAGTCAAGGTGAAAAGAATAGAATGAAAACTGCAGGTGCCGGTTGGATAAGATTGATCAGAGCCGGTGAAAAGGGAAACAGGTGCAAGTCCTGTACGAACTCGTCACTGTGAGCAGGGAATATCAGAAAAGAAAAAAGTCACTGGATAACGGGAAGACAAGCTTCTGATGTATGGATCTGTGAGTCAGGAGACCTGCCTGTAGCGTACATGGAAGTAAATCCGGACCACGAGTAATTGGCTGTACAAAAATGGAGGAAAATTATAATAAATTCACAAGGCCATTTTATACCCTTTTACGGATGATTTCGTGGAAGGGTATTTTTTGTGACAGAAAAGTAGTAGGGAGAGAGTAAAAGATGAAACACAATTCCAAGCAATTTTTGGCCTTATTTATGGCAGCATCTATGGCAGTTGCACCGGTATCGGGAGTGTATGCGGAAGATCAGAATGCAGCTGTAGAAGATACATTGAGTGAGAATAAACAGGATAATGATGAAGCTGGACAGACAGAGCCGGAAGCCGCTGCCGGACAGACAGAGCCGGAAGCCGCTGCCGGACAGACAGAGTCGGAAGCTGCTGCCGGACAGACAGAAAGCAGTGTGACGACAGATACAAGTCAGGAAGTCACAAAAGAAGCCAGGAAAAAAATCAGGTAGCTGTTGAAAAGGTACAGAATACGCAGGAAGACGGAACCGCCCCACAGACGGAACCAATCGGCGAAGATGAAATATTTGAGAACATTACTGATATCAGCGGTATGGCAGGTGCTTTGAAAGACGGAGAATATAGTGTTGATGCGGATCATTTTTCGGCAAAACTGACTTCGGGTGGTTCAAGCAAGGTGAAGATTGAGTGTCAAAAAGTAATCGTAAAGAATGGAAAAGCAACAGCCTGGATAAATTTTAGCAGTTCTAAGTATGATAAAAGTATGGGTGAAAGTGAATGGAACCCAGAACATATATCATGCAAAACCGAGAGAAGGCGAGGCCGGAGTTGCATTTGAGATTCCTGTTAATTTAAATAGTTCAATGACTTTTATGGCACATACCAGTTCCATGAGTGGAAAAAATATTGCATATACGATCAATATTGCAATCCCGGAAGATACAGTCCGTCGACACCATCCACACCGGATCAGACCGTTATTACGGAATTAAGTTTCAAAGAGGGATCTGAACTCAGCATGAAAGAGGGAGAAGTTCAGAAACTGACACCTCAGTTCACACCGGCATTATCAGCATCTGAGACAGCACCGGATATGACATGGACTTCTTCTTATCCAAAGATTGTAACCGTTGCAAAATCCGGAACACAGGCTGAGGTGACCGCAGTGAAAGCAGGGACTGCTGAGGTGACTGTGTCTATTAATAATGCGGAAGGAACAGAGCTTAAAGCCACATGCAAGGTAACGGTAACAGCATCGGAAACAGAAAATAAAACCCTGACAGATGGAAATTATCAGGTAGATGTGGATACTGGAAATAAGATGTTCAAAGTTACGAATTGTATCCTGACATCTGAAAAAGGTAAGATGTATGCTGTAATCACATTAAGCGGAACCGGATATGATTATCTTTATATGGGATCAGCAGCCGATGCGGCAGAAGCTGCAGCAAAAGACTACATTTCATATGTGGCTGATGAGGCAGGAAAATATATATACAAAGTTCCGGTAGAAAGTCTGGATAAAGGAATTGCAGTTGCGGCACATTCCATTAAAAAGATAAATGGTATGACCGTACACTTATATTTTCATCTGCCTCTGCAAAACGTATCATAGCAGACGGAACCTATCAGGTGAATGCTGAAGCCGGCGGAAAAGATGTTCCGTGTTACGGATTGTGTTATGACTGTAAAGAATGGACAGATGACGGCGGCAGTTACATTAAGCGGTCGGGGTTATAACAGAATCTATCTGGGCGATGTAAATAACGCATCGGATGATGAAAAGAACTGGATCCTTCCGGATTCGCTTCTTGCAGAGCAGTATACATTTCAGATTCCGGTAGAGAAACTGGATGAGGTAATGACGATTGCCGTTCATACAACGAAGAGTAATAAATGGGATACCAGAACACTGACATTCCATTCAGAAGGCATGACTAAGATTGCGGACAGCAATCATGGAAATGCTTCGAATGGCAATAACGGAAGCAATGGATCGCTGACACCGGGCGGAAATAATAACAACGCGGGAAATACTTCCAATGGAAATAACTCAGGAAGTACAGGAAGCAATAACGGAAATACAGGAAATAATACAACAAACAATGGAAAACCGGACAAAGAATCAAAATACGAATCAGATCTGAACAAATCAACAGCCAGAGTTAACAGTGCCACAGGCTTAAAAGATGGTGTATACACACCAGACAGCTTCTCATGGTCAGGTGGAACCGGAAAGGTAAGAATCAGCTGTAGTAAGGTAACAGTTACCGGTGGCCAGGCATATGCAACGATCACATTCAGCAGTACGCATTACCAGTACGTGAAAGCCAATGGAAATGTATATTATCCAAGTTCCAAAACAGGAAGCTCTACTTCCTTTGTAATTCCGGTGGAACTGAATAAGAATAATACGATTGTAGGTATGACAACAGCCATGTCTGCAGCACATGAGATTAAGTATACGATTTTTGTATACATTGCGGAAGCAGCAAAAGCAAATGCATCAACAAGAGCTAATGGAAAAAGAAATTACCGTGATTGGTGTAAATGGCAGTGACAGCAGTAAGACGGCAGCTGCAAGTAAGAAACTGGATGAAGTAGCACCTGAGATCATCGGCCTGGAATATCAGTCAGAGACAAAAGCCGAGCATGCGAAATATTTCAAAATCTATCATTATGATCAGGGGATCACACTTCTGGAAATTGATATGAGCAAAAGACGGGAAGAAAAAAGCAGCCGGTAAGAAATGGAAACAGTCTTCGGATACAAGCGGACTGAATCCTGCAGAGCAGGAGCAGGCAGCACTGTATCTGAACAAAGTTGTAAAATATCTGATCGTTCCGGAAAATGCAGAGATTCCTGCAGGACTTGATAAGGAAGTTATCGTGGTGAGACAGCCGGCAGATCATATCTATGCAGGAACCAATAAGATCATTTCCAAGATAGCCAAACTGGGACAGACTGATAAAGTGACGGCAGTTGGTGTAAAGAAAAAGAAGTGTAAGAATGAGACTATCAAAGAAAAGATGGAAAAGAAAAGAAATCATTTACACAGGTAAATCCGGCAAATTAAATTATAAGAAACTGGTAAAAATAAATGTGATCTGGCACTCCTTTCTTCCGGTATCCTGCCGAAAAAAGGAAGTAGTAAGAAAGCTGCCAGAAAGAAAATGAAAGCTTATCAGAAGATGACCGAGAAGATGACGCTTCTTGAGATGCCTGTGATCGTTGACCGTTCAAAAGATGAAAAGGGGAAAAGATGCAAAGAAAGAATGGGAAAAAGTCTATCAGGTAATCCTCGGATGTGAAGATCAGAGTGCAGAATAAGGGTTATATAAGATGACCAGAATGCGGATCGCATAAAATGATCGGAATGCAGACAAAATATCATGTAATCAGAAAAAAAGTGGAGAAAAGAATGAAAAAGAGAACATATCGCTTGTTGTGTGTATTTGCAAGTACAGTGCTTCTGGTAACAGGAGCACTGACTGGATGCAGTAGTTCAGGCAAATCGGGTGTGTCCAAAGGAGACGGAACACAGCAGACAGAAGAAAACGGGGCAGAAGAAAAGAAAGCTCCGAAGATAGACGGACTGAAGTATCAGAAGACGATGCAGTTAAAATATGCCACAGGTTTTGATGTTTACTATTATAAAGGTGGATATAAATTACTGGATGTGCATGATGACAGACAGTATCTGATTGTTCCGGAAGGGAAGAAGAAACCGGCAGATCTGGATAAAGATATTGTGGTATTAAAACAGCCGCTGGATCACATTTATCTTGCGGCAACATCGGCAATGGCACTGTTCGATTCGATGGATGGCCTGGACAGTATCCGGATGTCAGGCGCACAGGCTTCAGACTGGTATATTGATAATGCGAAAAAAAGCTATGGAGGAAGGCCGGATATTGTTCGCCGGAAAATACAGTGAGCCGGATTATGAGATGCTGGTAGATCAGGATTGCGATGTGGCTATTGAATCCACTATGATTCTCCACACACCGAAAGTACAGGAGATGATCGAAGACCTGGATATTCCGGTATTTATCGACCGCTCCAGCTATGAAAGTCATCCGCTTGGCAGAACAGAATGGATAAAGGCTTATGCGGCAATGTTGAATAAAGAGGATGTGGCAGATACATTTTTCGGGAAACAGACGAAGGTGATCGAAAACCTGAAAGATTTTAAGAATACGGGAAAGACGGTTGCTTATTTCTTTGTTAATGCAGATGGAACAGTGGTCGTAAGAAGCAGTAAAGATTATATTCCGAAGATGATTGATATTGCCGGAGGAAAATACATTTTTCAGATCTTAAGAATACAGAAAGCAAGAGTGCTTCGGTAGAATTATCAATGGAAGAATTCTATTCAAAGGCGGAAGAAGCAGACTATCTGATCTACAATGCAACAATTGACAGTCCGATAAACAGTATTCCAGAGCTGACGGCAAAGAATGAACTGTTTAAGGATTTTAAAGCTGTGAAGAACGGTAATGTATGGTGCACCGGCAAATCACTGTATCAGGCAACGGATATCGTTGGTCAGCTGATCACAGATTTTCATCTGATGCTGACAGATGGAGATGAGAAGGATATGACATTCTTGTACAGGGTAAAATAATACAGTATAATAAGAATCAGGTGGGCAAAAGGAAATGTTCACCTGATTTTTCATCAAAGGAGAAATATAACGTGGCAGACACTTATAATCAGAAAACGGATCGGCAGGATACGGCCGGATCTGTTTATCAAAGGGAAATTTTTAAACGGCGTTCCAGATATATTCTGGTATTTTCTGTATTGACGGCAGCATTTTTGATTGTTACGGTTTTGAATATCAATACAGGAAATGTACATATCTCCTTGCCAGAGATCCTGAAAATACTGGCAAGACGGGGAGAGGGCGGAACGGAAGCAAATATTATATGGAAGATACGTCTGCCACGGGTTCTGATGGCAGCAATCCTTGGGGAGCGTTGTCATTATCTGGATTCTTACTTCAGACTTTCTTTTCCAATCCGATCGCGGGACCGTTTGTCCTTGGAATTTCGTCCGGAGCGAAGATGATGGTGGCCCTGGCAATGATATTCTTTTTGGAACGCTATGCATTTGTGTCTTCTTATACACTGATTGTTGCGGCATTTATCGGACATTGATCTCCACCGGTTTTATTTTACTGCTATCCAGGAAAATGAAGCATATGGCCACACTTCTGGTAGGTGGAATCATGATTGGCTACATTTGTTCGGCAATCACACATTTTGTCGTTACATTTGCAGAGGATTCTGATATTGTAAATCTTCATGGATGGTCACAGGGGGAGCTTTTCCGGAATGAACTGGAGTAATGTACAGGTAGCGGTGATCGTGATCGGTGTGACGACTGTACTTACATTTTTCCTGTCTAAGCCTATCGGTGCTTATCAGCTGGGAGAATCCTATGCACAGAGCATGGGAGTGAATATCCGCTTTTTCAGGGTGGCACTGATTCTCTTGTCCAGTATTCTTTCGGCAAGCGTAACTGCATTTGCAGGTCCGATCTCATTTGTCGGAATAGCGGTTCCATATCTGGTAAAAACATGCACTTCGTACATCGAAACCTTTGGTAGTGATACCAGGAACATTTGTTGGTGGAGCGGTATTCTGTATGATCTGTGATCTGATCGCGAGAATGGCATTTGCACCAATGGAATTGAATATCAGTACGGTGACTTCGATATTCGGAGCGCCTGTTGTAATCTTCATGATGGTGCGTGGGCAGAAAGGCAGGTAGAAGATGACAGAGTATTATATAAAAATGAAAGATCTCGCAGTGGGATATCAGGGGAATGCGCTGATAAGCGATATTAATCTGAAAATAAAAAGGCGAGATCGTGACACTGATCGGTCCCAATGGAGCGGGAAAATCTACAATATTAAAAAAGCATCACCAGACAGTTAAAGCTGATTGGCGGGGAAGTATACATAGATAGCGAGGAAATCCGTAAACTTTCTTATAAAGAGATGGCAGTTAAGGCGGCCGTGATGCTGACCGAGAGGATGAAACCAGAATTGATGACCTGTCATGATATTGTAGCGACCGGGCGTTATCCTTATACCGGAAGACTTGGAATCTTGTCAAGGGAAGATGAGAGAAAGGTGGATGAGGCATTAGAGGCGGTACATGCACAGGAACTTGGAATCCGTAATTTTCAGGAAATCAGTGACGGACAGAGGCAGCGGGTGCTGCTTGCCCGGGCTATCTGTCAGGAGCCGGAGATCATTGTACTGGATGAGCCGACTTCTTTTCTGGATATCCGTCATAAGCTGGAACTGCTGGGCAATCTTAAGAAAGATGGCAAAAGAGAACGGAATTACTGTAATTATGTCTCTGCATGAGATTGATCTGGCGCAAAAAATATCGGATCAGGTTATCTGTGTCAAAGGCGACCGGATTGCCGAATTTGGTGATCCGGAAGAAATATTCACGGAAGCAACAATTCGTGATCTTTATGAAATCGACAATGGTTATTACGATCCGATATTCGGAAGTGTGGAACTTCCAAAGCCGGAAGGAGAACCGGAAGTTCTGGTATTATCTTCCGGTAAAACAGGAATCCCGGTCTACAGAAAACTTCAGAAAGCCGGGATTCCATTTGCCGCCGGAATCCTCTATCCGGGCGAGAGCGACTATCAGCTGGCACGGCTGCTGGCATCCGGGATCATCAGCGAAGAGCCATATGAACCGATATCCGATGAGACTTACCAGAGGACATTAGAAGTTATGGAAAGATGCGGAAAAGTGATCAATGCGGGAGTGAAAGTTGGAAGTATGAACCAAAAAGATGGGGGAACTGCTTCGGATTGCGGAGGAGAAGGATGTTGGTTTCTATTTAATCATCATGGCGGCTTCCCCCGGTCCTGAATAAAAGTATGGGGAGTGATTTCTGTGCTGATTCGATCATGGAGTAACTCTAGAGCAACAAAATTGTCCTAAAAGCAGCCTTGAAAAATCAAAGCTCGACATTCGTCTCAGACAATGATTTTCCAAGGCTAACGGTCAATTTTATTACTCAAGAGTTACTAACCATGACCTCATATGCACAGAAATCACTCCCATACTTTTATTCAGTCACGTTTTCGCATGCCATAATAATTAAATAGAAACCGAATTCAACGTCGCATAAAACTCCGGATAAGACACATCCACGCACTGACTATCCACTATCTGCGTTTCACCGTCAGATGCAAGTCCCGGCAACCGAGAATGCCATTGCGATCCGGTGATCAAGGTAGCTTTGAATAGAAGCACCATTTAAATGTCCGGTACCTTCAATGATCATGCCGTCATCGGTT
>VOFB01003508.1_pt1 | contig 19803 bp, 35 predicted proteins | sample 5384141 | NCBI WGS metagenome assembly VOFB01 (sample SAMN12384721, study PRJNA508395) | human gut metagenome | isolation source: healthy gut A | host: Homo sapiens | reverse complement strand
GTTGTCGATGAAGTGTTTTTGAAGATTGGCGGAGATCGGATGGACTAGCTCATGGCGCCCATTGATATAATATTTGCCATCTTCCAGCCGGTTGTCCTCGATCGCAAAAATGATAGAGAGTGTTGTACTGGCGGGAACCACCGGCGGGATCACACATTCCATGATCTCCATGATCTTACGGCTCTTGTCCTCCAGTTGCTTGGCAAAGGCCACCACAGGAAATGCCTCGGTTACCAGGTCCATGAGGGTGTCGTCGGACATCTCATGCTTGCGCTTACACAGCGTGACCATGCGCCGCCAGGTGGCCTGTGAGGAGTTGGAGTGAATGGTGGTCAACACACCGTGGCCAGTACGAGCAGCTTCCTGCGCCGCATACGCCTCGGCGGATCGCATCTCGCCCACAGATGATGTCGGGGTGGTAACGCAGCGCCATATCCAGCAGCATATCCTGATCGATATTCTGCTTGGCGTTCTCAGATCACGGGTGAGGGTGTGGATGACGCTGTTGCAGACCTTTCCATCCTTCTCACGAACCAGATCCAGCTCACGGGAACCATTCTCAATGGTGAACACACGCTTGTTGTCGGGGATCGTGGTCAGCAGCCATCCAGCCACTGTGGTCTTGCCGCTGCCGGTGGCTCCGGCCACAAAACGGAAACACCGTACCGCAGACAGGCGGACAGGAAGTCCAGCATGTCCCCAGTAGCGGTGCCGCCACGGACAAAGTCATCCTTTTTTGCATGTTCTGCGGGTTGACAATACGGATGGAGGCGGTGACGCCCACATCCTCATCGACCAGAGGAGTCTTGAGAACAGCGATTCGAATGTTCTTGCTGAGGTGGCCCAGGGACGGCGGGGCTGGCGTTATCCAACACCATACCGGAAACATGAAGCATCCTGCGGATCACATTGATGGCATGGTCGGGACTGTCAAAGTGTTCCTCCAGCTTGACCATCTGGCCGCTGGAATACAAAACTTCAATATCACGCCACGAATTGATATTGATCTCCTCAATGCCGGTGCCGAAGATATACTTGGTAAGGAGGCCAAATTCCGCCATTTCTGTGTAGAGGGCATCCACCAGTCCATCTGCGGAATATCCTTTGACCGCAATACGCTGGTCCTGCACATACTTGGTGATATACCGCTTGATCTGGCTTTTCGCATCCTCGTCCCCACCATCGGTGATCAGGGAGGAGTATTTGCCGGAGATATACTCCTGCACTTCCTTGAGAACACTGTTGAAGTCCCGGCTGTCGCCCTCCGGTGCAAAGAAAAGTGCATGTGGGTTGGCCACCACAGTAGTGCTGGCCAGTATTCTGCGTGGAGAATCATCGGGATACCGCACGTCTGAGTCCGGTGGGTTGTCGGCTATACCGGCGGGTGTATCCTGCGGTATAGGCTCGACAGGAACCGTTTCTTCTGTTTTTTCCGCAGTGGCCTCTGCTTGGCAGGCGGACGGGTCATCACTGGGAGAAGGGAACAGTATCACCAGTGCCGTTGACGACAGGCCAGTCCAACCGAAGTACAGCGGAATGTCCTTCTTTTCACCGTCACGGTCTACGGTGATGTGCTGACTTGCTTCTCCTCCTGGGCAGGCTGGGAGCCAAAGAGGGACAGGTTACGCTTTTCTCTAACACCCAAACACCTCCTTGAAATCTTTCTCAATTTCCTTGCGGAAGACCCGGCTATCCTTCATGGAAAGTTCGCCCAGCAGATCACCAGCCAGATACAGGGACTCCACCTCAGCGGAGTACGGCAGTGTAATGCCACCGTCCCAGCGCCTTTTGCCATGTGGTCACCAGCCTGCTGGGGTTTGACATTGCTGGCGGTTTTATACTGTTTGTCCAAGTCCCAGCCAGCATCCTTCAGAAGTGGGAGCTGGCTGGACAGATAACTGATAGATTTCAGGTCTGCATTTGCGAGACGAAGGACAGCGTCAGATTCCATCAGCGCAACGGCAGACAGTATATCGTTGGCAATATAGCTTCCACAATCGATCACCACATAAGGTGCGATGTTCCGCAGGCCATCGATCAACTCACGGGCCTGCACATCGCTATAGGGTGGGTAGGTGTATTCCGACTCACCCTTGACCAGCCCCAATATGGAGAGATAGTCCAGCCGTTTATGGGTGGTAAGGTTATTCTTGATTAAACTGTCAGACACATGGGCGGCAGCCAAGACGCTCCCCAGAGATCCTTTGTTTTCGAGATCCCTGGGTGGGCAGATGCAGGCAGCATGGGGGCGGACATATCGCAGAGGAGAAGAATCGTGTTTTGCGCTTGCCGGCAAGGTGCTTTTGCAATCCGTGCGGCGACTGTGGTCTTGCCACTGCCGGGGCTGCCCCAGACTGCCAGCACGCCCCCCCTGGTCCTCCTGCTCATATTCCTCGTAGGCATCTTCATTGCCCGCCGAACGGGAGAAGATGCTCCCTTTCTGAAGTTCAGCATCAGACCACCTCCTCAGACTCTGTGGGAGTTTCCACCTCCGTTTCTTCAGGATTGTCGGTTCCTGTGGGAGTTTCCTCCTGCGTGGTTTCCTCCTGGGACGCTTCCTCGGGATCAGGCTCGGGAGGATAGAGCTCCAACAGGACATCATCCTGTGCGGTGAGGAACTTTTCCGCATTCTCCTTGCTTCCACGGTAGACCAGAGTCAGATGGATTGTACCTTCCTCCTCCAGTTCGGCCAGCACCTTGCTCTGTTCAGGCGTGACCAGCAGGGTGACCGTGCTGGGCAGCTCTTTTTTCCATCCTCATCATCGGTCTGAGCCTCTCCGGTGTTGGCATCATACCCGGTGGACGCAGTCACGCTGATCACTTCCACATACTGAAGCTCAGGCGGGATGACAGTCTGGCCTTGCTGTTTGTAGTCAGGGGCAACAACAGAAACGATATCGCCGCTCTGCAGCTTGCCAGACAGGCCATTGGCGAAGAGAGCGAATCGTGACCGAGATAGCCTGCTGGCTGCCGTCGAGGTCATAAAGATAGGCATTGTCAGCTGCCGGAACATCAGAGAGTTTGGTGTTGATAATATAATCGCCTACAGCAAGGTCAGCCGTAGCATATTTGCCTACGGCATTGCCCTTCTCATGTAGAACATTGTCAGGCAGATTGTACCCACCTACCTGTACCAGCTGAACCATATCATCGGTGATCTGTTCACCAGCGCGTATCGGCTGGGTGACCCGGACGATTTCGACCTTCTGGGGATACCGCCCGGTTGAAGAGCGGTGTCAGGCCGAAGCAGATGAGGACGGAGAGCAGAATACAAAACACTCCGATCACAGTACGATTTCTCAGAAAACTCATACAGGGCATAACCTCCTCGTTTTAACTGGAATGGCGATGCTTACACGCGCAACGCGTTCTTGTGACGAATTGCCTTGGGCACAATGATGGCAGCGGCAGCCAAGGGAGCCAGAATGCCGATGCACTTAATAGCGGTCTTTTTCTCAATACGGAACTTTTTCATGTCATAACCTCCAAAACATAGAAAATGGCAAAACCAATGGAAAGAAAGGGAGCCAAGGGGATGGCAATTTGGCCGATTGGTGTTGGTGTGGCAGCGCAGTGCTTTTCAATGCAGGCCCGTGCGGCAGCATAGCCGATGGCGAGTGATAGGCCCAGAATGCCTCCCCCACAATGTTGGGGAGCAGACCCAGAACAAAGCCTACAGAGGCAACAAACTTGATATCGCCTCCGCCAGCCCTGTCTGGAAAAATCATTGCCACCCCAAGAAATGGCAGAGCAGCAAGTGGACCAAGTATTTGCCCAATAAAACGGGCGGGGCTGATTGCAATCAGCCCCGCCACGGCAGTCAGGATACAAAAAGGTGTTTGGAATGAGATGTCGCCGCAGGTCAGCGGCGGATGCCAGCGCAAGCGTGCAGAAAAACCATACGGAACGAACCGCAGCAGCAGCCGGCATAGTTGAACATGTCTTCCACCCGCTGGGTCACGGTGGGCAGCACGGTGTCACCGAACAGGGTGTACAGTCCAGCCAGCAGCAGGGCGCCAAGCACCACGGCAATCAGGATCTTCACGGCGGTGTCGATGTAACCCTCGCCGCGGGCGTTGCTCAGGGCGGGGCGGGCGGAAAACGCCATAGAGTTGACGGTACCAACGGCCTTGCGGGAAACGGAGTTCATGGTGTTGATCATCTTGTTATACAGCTTCTTCATAGGTTCATTTCTCCTTGAATTTTAATGAATGATTGGGATTGGATGATTCAGGTCAGTAATACACAGATACGGCAGGTTACATCGCCATTTCAGGCCCCGGTGCCTGCCGGACCGTAGGGTCCGGGGCAGTTCTTCCGACCTGCTGGCTCTGGGTCAGGGCCTGCTGATAGGCATCGAGAACAGCATTGTCGAACTCTTGCCGGGCCTCTTTGGTGACAGGGAAGCAGATGTCCTTTGTATTCGCCGTTGCCAGCGCGATAGCTGGGCATAGAGACGAACAGTCCTTTGCTGCTCTCCATCACCTTCACTCCACGGATGGCGAAACAACCGTTGATGTTCACCGAGGCGTGAGCCCGACAGTTGCCGTCGAGACGGAGAGAATGGATACGAACATCATACTGCATGGGGAGCGTCTGCTGCTGAGGGGATTCCGACTGGGTCGTGGCTTTCTGGGCTTTGGCTGCCATGGAAATATTCCTCCTTTCTGATTTACAGGGTCATGCTCATTGACTGATCCTGACTGGGATGATCCACAAATTCTATGGGCTGGAACCCGTAGCGATCAATGTAGAAGAAGGTACTGCCAGATGCATTGTACAGTTCTACTACATCGGAGATAGCCAGCGGCTGACCGTCCGGCCCAAGAGGAGTACGGCTGAATTTGTTCCAGAGCTTTTCCAGGTCATTGTCCTGAATCCGGCCATCATAGACCACATGATACTGTTCAGGTGTGGGGCCGCCAAACTTCTGCGCCATGGCATCAAGGCCAATGAAGCGCATCTGAATTGGCGTACCGGGCTTTGAGCTGCCAGATTCGGCAGGACTGTAACTCCGGCGAGCTGTCACTGACGCGAAAGCCCTCGTTGGAAAGGCGCTCATAGACGCCTTCTTCCCAGCGAGGCACGAGTCCGCGCCGTGCAAGCCAGGATTCCAGCTCCTCACGGCGGAATTGCGGATCAACGGTGACTTCGGTCTGGTTTTTGGCTTGGTATCCAAATGAGGTTCCATAGTAAACCAGACAGCCATTTTTCATTTGAATGCTCACGACGGCATTCCTCCTTTCTTGGTTTCATCAAGTCATTTTCATCACCCCCATATCGGGCTGTTCTGCCTGTAGCTCAGCCAGTTTTCTTGGCCCAGTCCGGGAGAAACTCCTCCCGCAGCACCCCGATGAAGTCGGTGCGATTCCACCGTGTCTGTTCTCCATCTCCAAGACAGGTGGATCGGATAGAGCGCCCAATGGCGTGGGGCGAGCAGCCAAATCCATCATGGGCCAGCCAAAGCTGGTTTTCGGGCGACCAGCAGCTCTCCTTCAGGGTGTCCGGTGAAAGCACCAACACCTCGGCCTTCGTAGTCGAGGTTTTCGAAGGAGTTCGGCTCACAGTGCTGCGGCCCGAAGAGGCCAAGATTCTTGTAAGCCTCGCGCACCATATTTACGAACCCATCCAATACCGCAGGATGAGATTTGACCATTAACGAGATGTTGTGAGTACCGTCTTGCGGAATGAAGGTGGCTTTCGCCCACTCCTGGTTCTTTCGGCTGAAGCGTCCATCGTAGCTAAGCTCCTGCAGGGTATTGGCAAGGACGAAATTGATTCGCTTATACCCCCACTTATCCAAAAGGGGCTGCAGCATCGAATCATCCAAGTGAGCACCATCAAAATGGGTGCGAATGTGCTCCTCGATGTCGCGGGCACATTCCTCGTTGGCCTGATAGCTCGCCCGCCAAAGTGCCAGCTCGTTCCTGGTACGAGCTTCGGCTGCAGAGTAGGGGTAAAGATAGATTTCTTTTCCATCCTGAAACCTCCTACGGCAGGCAGCACTTGTTCGAAAGCTGGATGGACAACGGACTGATGCCCAGCTCGTTGAGCAAACAACATAACTCCACCGGTAACTCCAGAAGGTCTTCGGTTGTTGGGACAATGAGCAACGCACCGTCCGCCACCAGTACGGTGATTTCCTCTCCCACAGGAATCGACGCTTCCGCCAGCAGGTCTGCCGGCAGATTGAGCTCAGGCTCCTCGCTGGTATAGCCGGCGCATCCTGCATCCCCGCAAACACGGCTTACCAGCAGGCTGTTTGCGTCACAGTCGCAGATATACTGATCCGCCGGAGTGGTAATGGGAACTTCCTCACCCGGCGCATAGCCCATCCCGCGCATAACAAAGGCCGGCAGTACCAGAGAGCCATCCTTGCGGATCTTTACAGAGGTGTGTACCTTACTCATCTTCGCACTCCTTTCTGCTACGAGTGCTGCCGCCGTAAATGATATCTCCGACCATCAGCCGCTCCTCCAGTTCGCCCAGGCAGATGCCGGAAAAGGCCATCATCTCCAACAGGTAGGGAGGAATATCCCACAGGTCGTGATCATATCCGGCCTCGCAGACGGTAATCGTGTGATCCTCCTCGTCCACATAGAGACTCAGTTTGGCATCTGTGGGAATGCCGGCTTCTTTCCGCAGATCATCGTCCAGTTCGATCTTGTCGTACTCAAAATCCCCAAAGGGACATTCGCCCTCACACCCGCTGCAGGCGCCGCAGGTTTTGGGCCAAATGGAAAGAGAGATTAATGAACAGCTGATTCAGACTGTCCAGCGCCTGGATCAGTTCCATGGCGGTCATCTGCTGCTTCATAATGACCGCTGTATTCTTCAGCGCATGGATCTCAACCTGACCGCTGTCCTCAAAACCACTGATTTTGAGTGCGGCACTGGGGAGAAAGAGGCCGCCATTCGACAACTGCTTGTTAAATTTCATCTGCTTTTATCCTCCTTTTTATATCGTCTGATTCAAAGTTGGGAATGACTTCGCTTCCTGTTCCGCCAGCAGATCTTCCCGAAAAGCGGTCAGATCCTCTGTGGTGGGCGTATAGTTTCTTGATTCAAGGGCGGTCAGCAGCGCATAGGTCTGACCTACCTCGGACAGCAGCGCCCTGAGACCTTCTGAGGTCATGTCCGCCCCCATCCGTCGCATCTGGGAGGAGAAGGTCACTCGATAGCGTAGCTGACCTGGAATGCTGTTGATCCGCATATCCAGCCCAAGGTAGGCTTCGTTTTCCGGCCGGATATAGACCTGTCCCACGACGCTGGGGCAAACCTGTAGGCGCCCTTGGCTCATCTCCTCAATCAGTTTCGCCGCTTCACGGAGCTTGTCCAACTCACTCACGACTTCAGCCATGCTGTATCACCTCCAGTCAGGTCAAACAGATTCATCTGAGACGGTGCTACCCGGAGCCGCTCATGCATATCGTAGTTGGCGATGATAAGCTCAGGAAATTGGGCGCCGTTATCATACCGCTGCTTGATGTTGTTGATTCGGGTGGTTTCCATCAGATAGATACCTGGCCGGTCATACAGACTTCGAATGAACTCGTCATCGTTGTAGGAAAGAAGAAACTTACCCTCAATCCGCATCAATGCATCCCGCAAACGGATATGATCCGTTTCTGTAAAGCCATCTTCGCCAATGTTTTGGTAGTAGCCCTCGGTGGCATGGTACGGAGGGTCGAGATAGAATAGGCTTGCCGGACGATCATACTGCCGGATGAGCTTTTCAAAGTCCTTGTTTTCAATGACCACCTTGGCCAAGCGCCGGTGAGCCTGCTCGATAAGGGGAAAATTGCTCCACATATCGTGGGGCTGACTTCCGAAGCTGGTCAGCCCGGCCGCATAGCTGTAACGGATCAATTCATAGAACCATGCAGCCTTCTGAACATCGCTGGCAGGACTGTCACGGGCTAATGTAGCGCGGACCACATCGAAATCCTCCCGCGAGTTCAGCACATATCTGAGTGCTTCCATCAGTTCCTGCGGCTTATCTCTTACACAGCGGTAAAGGTTGACCAGCAAGCTGTTGAAATCGTTGTACACCTCAAAATCATTGCCGGGGGGCTTATGGAACAGCACCCAACCGCCCCCGCCAAAGACCTCGATATACCGCTCATAGTAGACTGGGAACAAAGTGACGATGAGCTCTCGAAGTGCTTTCTTGCCGCCAATCCAGCTCATGAAACTATTCAACCGCATCACCGCCTTCCAACGGCAGCCGGGTCTGTGCGGTATCAAACTGCTCCAGGGATCGGTTCAGGCCGGCAATAGCGGCAGCGATTCCGCTGATCCGCCGTGTCAGATGGGCGATGGTCGCCCGCACCTCCTGTTCCGTAGCGGCGTAGAAGTACCCACTGCCACTGCTGGCGATGGGGATTCCCTTGCGGCGCAAGCGGTTGACCATCTGCCGCACTTCGATTCCCTTGATGGAGAAAAACGCACTCCAACTCCCGGCTGGTGGCGGCGTTCGATTCACCGGAGTGATAGCGTTCCAATAATTCCGCCAGCCGTTCTTCCTGCATAGACGCCTCCTTTCCGGGGTGTTTTTCCGAAAAAGGGCATAAAAAATGAGGGGCCGTTTATCCCTCTCGGAAAAACGGCCCCATTGCTATTTCTGGCTATTTATTTTTCTGTAGGATCACCCCCTTGCATCAACCTCTGGCATGCTGCTTATTACATGGACATGGTCGGGCTGCTGGGAGGCTGGCTGTACTCATAAAGGATCTCGCTCCCGTTCCAGGACACATACCCATGCTCTGCCGCCGACAGGCCAAGGTTCTTCATTTTTCTGATTGGCGTAGCCCTCGGCATCAAAGCATTCAGCAAGAAGAGCATCGTTGGGATATACACCATCCTGCTTAGCCAGCAACCTGCCATACTCCGCTACCTCCATGTCACGGGGCATGAAATTGTAGCAGTGGAGGTTCTGCGCCAGATCCAATGCATAGTCCAGCTGATGACAGTCCTCCAGCTCCATGACCGCCTGCCATTTGTCCAGCCATCGGGGTTCGCCCTGGCCCTGTTCCGCCCACACATACCCAAAGTCGATAGCGTGGCGAATAAGCTCTGCGGCAGCATCATACTGGGAGAGGATGTCCCTAAGCTGAGGCAGGCCGCAGTCCACATCCACAGCGATGCACTCGGTCAGCGTCTCCGCATCCAACGCATCCAAAGCAAGGAGCAATTCATCCGGGTGGGACGAGTCCATATATTCGCTGGTATCCGGAAACCCGACCCAGATGCCCTCCATATTGTTGCGACTGGCCAGCTTGACCCGGATGCCGTAGTCGCCCCTGTCGGGAAGCATCGCCGGGTCGCTATTCTGAGAGAGATCAAGCGGCGAGGAAAGTCTGATAAAATTTCCATCGCAGAAAGTATTTCCGTCTTTTGGCGATACGCCGCTCCTACCTTTGCCGGGTCAAGAAATTCCCGAGTCTGGGAGGAAGGGTAGAAGATATGCTCCATGACGAAGTTACCCAGGGCAAAAAGTCGTTCCCGGCTCCATAGAGCAATTCGTAGTGCTCCAGCTGATTGGCAATCTGCATTACATCGCAGGTTGCTTGCGGCTGCTCGATCTGCATGGCCCCGCGAAACAGCAGAGCCTCTTTTGCAGTCATGTTTTCAAACCGGCGCGCCAACCACTCATACTGTGACTTGGTCATTTCAAGGCCATCCAGCAAATCAAAAAGTTTGAGATCCTGCGTACTCACTGCGGCATCATCTCCATTCCCAGTTTGTTTTCTTCATTTTCTGCCTACTCCACGCAGTGAAGGGACTCCATCGTCCACAGCAGGGACAGGCAATCATACCATTTGCAGATTGGTCGACCTGCTCTTGTGTCACTTCGCCAGGCGTATTACAGCATTCATTCACAACTGTAACAAGATGTGCCGTTTCCAGCACCTCCGGGCGATATTGTCGGTTGAATGGGACAAAGTGGACCCAGAGTGGGTTATCAAACAGCCTGGCTACATGCAATTGCAGGGCCTCTTTTCTGACCACCTCTTTGGAAGCGTGAGCATAGTTGTGGTTCGTCTCCCATTCAATGAGGGACTTGAGCAGAGCAGATTCTCCCTTGCGGTTGATCAATGCCTCAGCAATTTGACACCACGCTTTTCCTCGATTTCTCCGAGGTCGGTCTTTACCCTGACCAGGGATGGTATTTTTGTCGCGGCCAAAGCCGCTGCTGTTGCAGTAGAACACACCATGGAGCCAACGGATATCAGGAAAGTCTATGGATGTTAAATCCACTTGCTCGGGTGCGGTGATCGTTTGCTTGAGTATTAAGAAGACCTCCTTTCCATATGCGTAGAGGTGGCTTTATACCATTGGAGGCCGGTCGTACTGATAGTCGCCTCCGGCTCTTACACCTTATCCAAGCCCCATCCCGCCCAGCTGCGGTTCCTGTTTCTGTTGCCCAATGGTTTGAATGGACTGTCCATCCCGGCGCTCCAGCAGCCCGTACTCCGTTTGAATGTTATTGCGGGACGCCAGAAGCGCTTGCCCATAGGTGTGAAGATTGATATGAGGACGGATCATCTTGGCGGCCTTCTCCGGAAGAATGAAAGCCAGTTCCTCTGCCGCTGCATCTTCAGGGGATGCGATGCTCGGAGAAAGGATATACTCGTCAAGCTGTTCTGCCAGATCCAGAGCATCTACAATATTCTGGCAATGTGTCGCTGTCATGAGTGCCTTGTAGGCAGGGAGAGCCGCGGCCGACATTTGGGCAAGTACATCTCCAAGCCGTTCGATGGTTTCAAAAGGTACTGCGTTGGTAATGTGTTCCGCCAATTGCGGGACTTTGCAGTCCAGGCAGGTACACTCAACGGCGCCCCCAATCAACATATCCCAGGCAGCGCACTGCCATCTCCAATGCGTTATCTTCGGCAGGAAGCTTCAAATCCACCACATCGGTTCCGGCAAGGGGAGATTATCATGGTGTGCAGTCAACCGCAGGTGGATTGTATAGGCCGGCTCGACAGGCTGATTCAGCGTGATTTCCGGCGCCGACTTCAAAGTCGAGTGCTGTTACTACATAGCCACCAAGCCGGAGATTCCACTGGGAACATATACGCCGCATTCGCCCATGCGTGCCATTTTCCCGACCTTCTCAAAGTCCAGAAGCTCAAATGCCGCATCTGGACATTCCTTCCGCTTCGGAACAAAACCATTCTCTGCGTAAAAAATCGTCCTAACTGTCCATCCGACACGACCGATTCCACCACATGGCAGCAGTCACACTTTCTGCCAGATCCTCTGAAGGCGTTTTCAGTGTGATGGATTCTTGTTTCTGAAATCCACCCGAACCAGTCCTTCGAAGGCGATGCGCTGAACCTCATTCAGCCTGGAGAGGCGTTCTGCCAGGTCATTCAGCTCCAGCAGGTTTGTTGCTGAACATACAAGACTGGAGCGCAGCACCTCAAAGTCGTGGTAATCTATGATCTCCAGATACAAGAATCTCCCTCTGGGAGCCCACCTTATCCATCGCGTCCAGCAGTTTCCATGGGCTGGCTGGAAGATCCAGCTTTTGGCGTAGGCCAATTTGCTGTAGTCGGCGGGGTCAGGTAGACGCTAAAAATTTCATCACCCAAGAGTCATTTCACCTCCATTTTGTTCCTGCTGCTCCTCATACCTTAGGGTCTGCCCCCGGCACATCCCAACCGCACATACTGCCGGTGAGCATGGCTTGCTCCTGGGCCGGTGTAATGCCTCGCCGTTGATTGTTATAGTCCGCCAGCCAGCGGTTCTGCGCTCGATCCTTTGTACTCCAGTCGCTGGGATAGTAGCCGCTCTCGCCACGCTTGATGCAAATAAGCGTCCCTTCACTGGGGAGAACGACCAGCACAGGTCAGGCAGGCGGGTGAGGGAGTCCGGCGAAAATCTTTCTTCTTCCGTCTGAATGCTCCAGTTGCTGGAGTTCCAAAGGCTCACATAGAGTTCTCCATCGTTCAGTTTGATGGCTCGCTGCTCGAAACCCTCGCCCCAGCCGTCCGATGCCTGACCGAAATGTACTCAGCAAGGGCCTCCCTTTTCCTCCGGAAGAAGTGTCCCATTCACCCTGCATTCGGCCACACCCCACAACTGACCGTCACGGCTTTCCACATCCAGCATCACGGACTGGACTTTCGTGTTTTACGCCGTCCGGTTTGTCATACCAGTGCATCAGACCACGGTTTTTTTTCTTCAGGCATCTGGTTTTCCAGCAGTGCTTCGTGAATACATGACTGATAGTCCCTCAATTCACGCCCATCCAGGTCGTTGCCGTACTCCTCCAAATCTCCCCAGTCATCGTTGCGAGCATAGAGCTGGGCAGTGAGCGGCATATAAAACTTGAGCGTCTGGGGTTCAGGAGGCAGAATTTGAAATCGGTCCTCGCCAATAATCAAGGCCAGACCGCTTCTGCCGTTGTCCCACTTCACATGGAACTGCCCGGCATCGTCAATGTTGTCCAGAGCCCATGCTGCCGGGGGAACGGGTGAGGGATCGTTGCCTCTCCGTCAGCCGAACACGACTTCCTTTGGGATACTGCTCCGCAGGAATTCCAGCCATTCTCTCGAGATCTCTCTCGCGATAGTCCTCCCATCGTTATGCCCTGCTGGGGCGTATTTTGTTCCAGCTCCAATCGGAGCGTCTTCACTGCGGCGGCGATCTCCGGGTCGCGCTTGAAACTGTCCAGTTGCAAGTGGTCCGTGAAAAAATGCTGTTCTCCATTCAGAGCGACTGAACCAGATCCACCGTGGCGATACCGTCCCTTGGTGACGCCCAGCCGCTTCTCTTGGCCGGTCACTGTCCAGGATAGGTGCGGATGGCCTCCTCCAGGTCAGGCCCCGGTAGATTTGCTCTCCGGGGATGTTGCAGTCGGTCATCACGAACCATGCGTAGGTGTGGGGACGGTCGGGATCGGCGGCTTCTTGGGCGCCTGTTTCCAGCCTCTGTCAAGCCATAATTGCAGCCTCTCCGGGGTTCTCCTCCCCAGCAAAGTCCAGCAGAATGTCGTCCACGGCCTTCCGCACTGCGGGATCGTCCGTCAGCGTTTCATAGCGGAAGCCTGTGGTGGCTTGATACTGAAGTTCCTCCCGAATGGTGTCCAAGTGGAATCTGGACATCTGTGAAGGTCTGTTCTTCACCACTGGCGTAGGTGATCCGACCCACAGGCTTTGCCTGTTGGGCCATCCGTTGCTGGCGCAGGTCGTAGGAATAAAGGTACCCCTGGTATTCCCCCAGGGGAAGGGGTGCAGCGCAGGCAGTAGCGGTAGTGCTCCGTCTCCGCGATATAGCCGAAAGCATCGGCCGTCCTCGGTGATCTTACCGCCGTGCTGGTAGCAGTAGTTTCTCATCGAAGCCAGATTCGTAAGGGGCCATCCGCCCGGAGCATATCCACAAACTTCTGAAGTTCGTCTTTGAATTCCCCCGTGTTGAACTGGTCGCCGTTGTGGGGCCACCAAGTGTGGTAGAACTCTTTTCCGGAAGCTCCAAGTCCATCCGTATATGGCCTACCGTTCCCAGCACCGCATCCTCGGCCTCGTCCATCTGGGAATAGAAAAGGCCCGCCTCCTCAATGGAAGCGGGCCGAAGCGCAAAGGGATATTCTATTGTCGTTTGTGTTTGCCACATCATTTAGTTCACCTCCATTATTTTATGAACACAATCAATACCACAACGACAGCGAAAAGTCTATCAGAAAAACTTAGCTCATCTGGAAAATTAAAGCCTTGATTCCGCTGGTATTGCTCCGCAGGGTTGTCCATCATCAGTTCTTCCAGTGCAAGCACCCCATGATAGGAGACATACCCGCTCTTTACGACCCGACCTTCCTCCGCATTCATGCGCTCCAGTCCGTATCGGGCATAATCGTAGTAATCACGCAGATTTTCGTCGTACTCAAACCTGCCGGACTTCTGGATCATGTAGCGGCCATATTCCTCCACATTCTGGACGCTGGGGGCATAGTCAAACTGCTCCAGATTCTCTGCCAGCTGCCTGACTTGTGCGGCGGTTTCCGGCCGTGCGTATTCCACCACCGCGCCCAGTTTTTTATTTCATCGGTACTCAGTTGTTGAATCGCCTGGCACAGCTTGTTCAGCTCCTCCAGGCACTCTGACTCCATATCCAAAAACACAGTCTACGGCATCCGGAAACTCGCTTGCCTGAAATGAGCTCCATATCCGCCGGATCAACGATCCCTGCCCGAATCAGGGAACGCTTGATCTGGAGGTCTGGCGCGGGCAGATACAACCAGGTTTTGGGAGCGTCCTTGCTCTGCTGTCCGTCAGGGTCAGCAGGGAGGCTCATAGAAATACTCCGGAAAGTGGCGGCCATCGTAAAGCTGCGAGAGCTGCATACCGTTGTCATAGACTACCCGTATGGTGTGATGACTCCATTGCCCTCATCAATGAGGAGCAGAGCGGTTTCATAGCCGTCAAGGGCGTCCAGCTCCTCTTTGCTGGCGCAGCCGCCATTCAGCACCATGTAATGATCTCTGCCGACCTGCTCTAAATCAGAAAAAATCTGTGATGACCGTGACCTGCTGGCAGGAAAATGTCAAGTTGATCCGGTCGGTCATGTCGGCATAGTCGTAGCTGACTGCAGCACCCTGGAACTGAGCGCCCTCCTGTGCATAACAGAAGCTGTCCAGCCGCTTGGCCAGATAGTCCAGCTCGTCGATATTTACAGGTTTTCCCTCCAGTCGCTTCAGGATGGGGTACTCACCAAGGATCTCGTCCATTTGGCAGGCCCTCGCCAGGGGATCTCCCATATCCATCGCATTCAGCGCCTCCATGATTCCGTCATACTGGTTGTGCGGAATTGGGAGGGGAACGGTAAACTGTCCGTACTCGGGATGCTTCGGATTTGATAACACAGCATTCATTCTCATCGTATTCCTCAATGCCGAGCCCCTACATCTCCATCTGAGGGCTATAATCCTGTCTGTGTTCCAATTGGGTGTCCAGGTCAGGGATAGAGAACTCGATTTTGATTCTGGCTTCTTGGATGGCTCTTATCTGTTTGTCATTCAAATTTGGGTCTTCTGCCAACAGATGATCCGTTGCACGATAAATCTCTGTCAACTCCTCATTGGAGAAGAGACTGGCTTTGAGGGATCAGACCAGAGCGGACAGCGAAGTCCCGTTTGGCTCCTGCAAAATCATCCTCATAATAGTGCCCATGGCTGACGCCGACCCTTTCATAATCCCAGATCCATGTAACGAACTCATAGCCCCGGCCGGTGCCTCGCTCTCTGCCCGCCAGCACGGCCCCACCGAAATCCGCAAGCAGATGAAACTTATTGTCCAAGACCACGAGCACGGAGCAGGGGGTGTTTTCCATAGCCTCCACATATTCAAATACCCTGTCGGCTGCAATTGCGACCCTGTGATACAGCTCGTTGGCCTCTGGATTCTTGCTCCCGGACGGAAGCATAAATACTTCGTTCCCAGGAGAAACAGAAAGGACAGGCTGTCCATGGAGAAAAATCTCCAGCCGCCTGTCCTCTTTGCTAAGGGATTCAATTTGCTCCTTTCCGAGACACCGGGATAGTTCCTCAAAAAATTTACTCCCCACTGTAAACCTCAATCTTGTTACTTCATTGAAAATAAAAAAAAGCCCGTGCATTTTTTGCACGGGCTTAGGAACTACATCTTTTAACTGAGTGTTCGTCTCATATTCTTCTTGGATAAAACAATAACTCACACAGCATTGACTGTGTGAGTTGATTTGAATGCCGTTCAAGATCTCCCAGCAGATCTAACCGCTGACCTCTTGAATGCCATTCAAGCGCTCTCCCAGCTAGCTATACCCCATATTCACTTGCGTCGCTTGCTCACCGCAACTGACTTGGTCAGTATAATACAAAAGCCCGCATTTGTCAACACCTAATTGCAATAATTTTCCGGGAAATTTTCGTTCCCGCTGATATGCCTTCCTCCACCGAGGGGAGGGCGCAGACGCCCTCCCTCTCTCTCAGTTCAGCAACGCATGGACACCGGTTGTGATCCGACCACGCAAAGCCCGTGTCCTCCACCACAGCCTGCTCCCGGTGACGTTGTCCGACACCACGAAGCCGTCCACCGTCATTTGCATACTGTCCTCGTGATACGGGCGTCGGCGTTGCGGCAGCTTCGGGACAAAAGTTTCGTCTCGTCAGCGGAGCCACCAGCGACAGATCGGTGCCGTCCCAGATCCCCCCGGCAGGGGGCTGCGCCCAGGTGTCCCTCGGCAGAGCGCCGAAGATCTCCTCCGACTGGCCCAGATCCTTATTGAAGTCGCCGCCGGCAATCGCAGTTGCCCTTTTCATACTTCCCGCCTGCATATCCGCCCGCAGCAGCTCCAGCTGCTCCCACAGCGATGGTCCGTCGGAGGTGTAGGCGGACAGATGGACATACAGCACCAGCTCCCGGCCGTCGGCAGCGGGGATGCGGTGGACGCTGTACCGATCCAGATCCACCAGCTTCATCAAACCACGGCCTCGATGGGCACTCACCCGCCGGGCCTCGGTGATGCCGAAGGAAGGAGGGGTCAGCAGGCCCGACACGGACTTGCCGTGGGGCTGGTCAACGGGTAAAAACAGATACGGCGGAGTCATGGTTCTGCGCCAGATATGACCCAGCCCCGGCAGCTGCGCCGTCAGCATAGCGGCCTCATCCACGGTAACTGCGGGTGGGTCCCGGTCCACCTCCTGCAACAGGTACAGGTCGGCATCCTGCTGCTGCAAAAACGCCCCGATGCGCTCGATATTGGCGGTAAGCCGCTCCTCGAGGCCACGCACGGGACTCGGTGCCGCCGTCCATGAAGAAGCCGAAATCATCTTCGTATGCGCCGAAGCCGATATTATAGGAGAGGATGCCGTACTCCTTCCCCGCCTCCACGGTGGCAGCGGCGTTCCCTCCGCCGTCAGTTCCTGATCCCCGATGCGGTGATAGTCGATGAACACATAGGCCACGTACCCCAGCACCACCACCAGCAGCGCCAGCACCACAGCCAGTACGATCTTCCAAGCTTTTTTTCAACAATGCTTCCCCTCGGTTTACAAATTTGGATAAATCTATTATAATCGAAATATTCCCATTTGGAAAGAGGTATGATGCGTGAAAAACTGGTGATCCGATTCAATGCCCCGGTGGTGCTGCTGTTTGCCCTGCTGAGCCTGCTGGTCCTGCTGCTGGACGGCTGGACAGGCGGCGTCAGCACCACCCGGTTCTTCTGTGTATACCGATCGTCGCTGGCGGATCCGCTGACCTATGTGCGCTTCTTCGGCCATGCTGGGCCACTCCGGTTACAGCCACTACATGAACAATATGCTGCTGCTATTGCTGGTGGGGCCGGGCTTGGAGGAAAAGTACGGCAGCCGCAACCTGCTGATGACCATTCTGGTAACGGCTCTGGTGACGGGACTGGTACAGTTCATCTTCTTCCCCGGTACGGCGCTGCTGGGTGCCAGCGGCGTAGTGTTCATGATGATCGTGCTGAACTCCTTCACCGAGATGCGCCGGGGCGGCATCCCTCTGACCATGCTGCTGGTGGTGGCCCTGTATCTGGGCAACGAGGTGGTGGACGGTCTCTCCGAGAGCGACAACATCCCCAGATGACCCACATCGTGGGCGGTCTCTGCGGCGTCGTGTTCGGTTTCTCTCTGGCCCGTGCCAAAAAGAGATGATCCCTATAAAAAATGCGGAAACCATATGACTTCCGCATCTTTTTTACGCCTGCTTATGGAGCCTTCGATACTCCGTGGGCAGCATGGAAAATGCCTTCTTAATTCCGAGGTGAACTTGCTCTGGCTCTCATAGCCCACGGTCCGGGCGATCTGAGCCACGCTGTCGTCGCTCTCCAGCAGCAGAGCGGAGGCCCGCTCCATGCGGTGCTGGCGGATATGGGCGGCGATGGGCTGCCGTACCCTCCTTGAACAGTTCCTTCATGGTGGAGGGGTTCATGAAAACTGCCGGGACAGCTGCTCGATGGTGATGCGGCTGTCCAGATGCTCCGTCAGGAACCGATGGACCTGCCGGATGATCTCCAGCTGCTCCGCCGGACAGCTGCCGCAGTAGTCATGCTGATCCAGCGGTGGCAGATGGGGCGCACCGGACACCAGCTGACTGTCCGACTGGGGGCACGTCACCTCCACCGTGCGCTCGATGATCTGGTGCAGCAGCTGGGCCACCTCCGTATCCGCCGCCCGGTAGTAGACCTCCTTCCCCACCCGGCGGCTGACGATGAGGCCGCTGTCCTTCAGCTGCCGCAGATGGTGGGAGGCGGCGGGGCTGCTCACCCACCAGCGCCGACAGATTCATGACGCACTCCTCACAGTGGCACAGTAGCCAGAAGATCCGCACCCGGCTGTTATCCGACAGCAGGCGGCAGAGACATTGGCCACCTCCTGAAACTCTCCGGCTCCTGAATGAAGCTTCACCCAGCCGCTCCAGTCGCTTCCGGTCCTCATGATGATGGGGCAATTCTCCCATGGTTCTCCCGCCTTTCTGTTCCGTTTGGAAGGACTTTTCGCCCGTTTGGAAGGGGAAGCGTCTTTCCGCATTGACTTTCTCGTCGGCATCTATTATAAGTACAATCATCAAGATTAAACAAGTGCTTAATGGTTGAAAGCCGCCGCACGAAGGAGCATTTTTATGAAAAGACTTATCAGATCGAGGTGGACTGCGCCAACTGCGCCAACCTCATGGAGGAGGCCACCAAAAAAAGACCGAGGGCGTGCAGGACGCCGTGGTGAACTTCATGGCCCTGAAGATGATCGTGGAGTTTGCCGAGGGCAGCGACCCCAAGACCGTCATGAAGGCTGTACTGAAAAACTGCAAAAAAGGTCGAGGACGACTGCGAGATCTATCTGTAAGAAGCGAAACGTGCCGGAGGTCCTCCGGCGTTTTATGGAAGGAAGTGACCAACATGACAAAGAAGCAGAAGAAGGTCCTCTGGCGCATCATTGCCACAGCGGTGCTGGTGGCCGTGGTGAAGCTCTTCTCCATCGGCGGCGTGGCCGGGACGGTGCTGTATTTGGCTGCCTATCTCATCATCGGCTATGATATTCTCCGCAAGGCCTTCCTGGGGCATCATCAAGGGTCAGGTGTTCGACGAGAACTTCCTGATGGCGTTGGCCACCGTGGGTGCCATTGCACTGGCCGTCTACGAGAGAAGCGGCGACTATCTGGAGGCCGTGGCTGATGCTGTTCTCAGATCGGCGAGCTGTTCCAGAGCTACGCCGTGGGCAAGAAACGGCAGCATCACATCGCCCTGATGGATATCCGCCCGAATAACATCGAGCAGGACGGCAAGCTGGTGCAGGTGGACGTGGGCGATATCGTCGTGGGTACAGCGGCGAGAAAGGTCCCACTGGACGGCGTGAAGCGAGCGGAGGCAGCTCTACCCTGAACACCGCCTCACCGGCGAGGATGCTGCCCGTGATGCCGCCAGGCGACAGGGTCATCGCGCGGCTGCGTCAATGTGGGCGTGCTGAAGATCCGCCACCAGGCCTTCGGTTGGATCTACCGTCTCAAAATTCTGGAGCTGACGTGGAAACTCAACCACAAATCCGCTCCGAACTGTCGCCAGAATTTGCCCGCATCTACACCCGCCGATACCATCGGCACCTGGGTGCTGGCGGTGCACCGCCAGTGGTGCGCGGCTGGTCATGAGCCTCAGCGGCTGGGGAACGCGGGTCTGCGCGCCCTGACCTTCCTGGTCATCAGCTGCCCCTGCGCTCATCCCTCAGCTCCATCCCGCCCAGGCTTCGTCGGCGGCGTCGGCCAACCAGCGACGGCCTGCGGCAGCTGGTTCAGGGCTCCACTA
>VOFB01002099.1_pt1 | contig 19804 bp, 29 predicted proteins | sample 5384141 | NCBI WGS metagenome assembly VOFB01 (sample SAMN12384721, study PRJNA508395) | human gut metagenome | isolation source: healthy gut A | host: Homo sapiens | reverse complement strand
TTTCTCCTCCGAAAAGCGATAAACGCCAGGGCGCTGATACACATCAAAAAAACGGATAGAAAAGGTATGGCATGATCTGAAAAGGCGAGAGTGCGGAGAGCGTGGCTGCAGAGAGCAGCTGAGCGCCATATGGTATAATTCCCTGCCCCACAGACGCAAAGATATCCAGCAACTGAAAGCACTCACTCTTGGAATACGCCAAACTCACTAATCTCTTTCGCAATGGGACCTGACATGACGATCGCTACCGTATTGTTTGCCGTACAGGCATCCACTGCCAAAGCCAGCATGGCATTCCCACTTCTCCTCCCTTTTCTCCCTTTACTGCCCTGCGGATTACCCGGAGGATAAAGTCAATCCCCATGTTCCTTCACCAGGGAGACAATACAGGCCACGATAAATGAGATCACATTAATGTCGCCCCGGTCACCCCGTCCCCACAACGGAGAATATTTTGTGCTGGAAGAATCAGCGCCTGTTCCAACCCCACAATCAGTGAGAATGGTCCCGGCGATCAGCACAACAAAAACATTTAAACCGATCAGGGCGCCCACCAATACTACCAGATACGGAGCCACCTTTAACAGCTCGTAGTCCAAATCTCCAAAAGCTCTGCTTTGCTCCTGTTCAGGAGAGTACAAAGAAGATAATTCCCGTGATAATGGCTGCAGGCGGCACAATAAAAAGAAATTTTCCCTTAAACTTGTCCTTCATCTCACATCCCTGGGTACGGACAGCCGCAATGGGTGGTGTCTGAGATCATGGACAGGTTATCTCCGAACATAGCTCCGCACACCACAGCCCCGATGCAGATGGGAAGTGCCACCCCGTCTTGCTGCTGATACCCACACCTATAGGGGCCATAGCAGCTATGGTACCCATGGGTACCCATGGAAAGGGAGATGAAGCACCCAATCAAAAAAAGGCCTGTGACCGCCACGCTGGACGGCATGATGGAAGCCCCTAAGTTCACTGTACTGTCCCTCCGCCCGCTGCCTTCACCGCACCGGAAAAGGCCCCCGCTGCCAGGAAAATCAAGCACATGGTAACAATATTTTCATCCCCCATACCATTTGAAATCACGGTTACCTTTGCCTGAAAATTTAGTTTTTGTTCTGAAGAAATGCCACTGCAAACAATCAAAAACCGACAATTGCTGGCATACTTTCAAAGCTCCCTGTTACCAGAGCCATACCGATAAATATAATCAGGGAAAACTCAATGGGAAGAAAGCGCCCATGCATTTCCCTTTTTCTCTCATCCTTCATTTTGCACTCTGAAAAACAAGCAACTGAGTACGACCATCTTTCGATGCATTAATTTACTTCATGTAAAGCGGGGATAAATCAACATTTTCATTTATCTAATGTCGGGGAATCACAACCGCTGCACCTTGCGCAGCGTTTTCCGAGGTGCATAATGGTTGCTTCTCCCATTGTTCTTAATAACACTGTCATTATGGCTTTTGTCTTCTCAAGCGTACTTTTTTCTGGATGGGCTTTAGCACGGAAACCACCAGTCACCCACAGCATCTTCAGTTCCCGTATCCCCGTCAGCCGACTCGCCACAGTCTCGCAGCCGGAGTTTTCCGATTGCAGGTGCTGTGGTGTCTAATCAGATTTTCACGCCGAACACTCGCCGCGATCAAGGCTTCTGGAGTCTGTCACCGCCCATTTACTTTCTCATAATCGTGTCCGGGACCGTCGCTGAGATATGCTGCCGTTGGGATTCTCATCGGACTTGGACATCTTCTTTTACAGGGTCCTGCAAGCTCATGATCTTTGCCCTGTCTTTCGTGTAAGCCTCAGGTATCCCGTAAACACATCCCCATAAATATTAGAAACCCATCTGCTATATCGCCTTGATCTCCAAATGCTGCATCTGGTCAGCACCTGGGAACCATCTGCCTGGGTTGGGAATATCCGCTGCCATCAGCACCGGGTAGGTAAAGACCGGCATTGATATTGTCCGCATGCTTTGCGGACTTGTCTTTAAACTGCGTCATTCGATTGAGCTGCCCATGTAGGTAAAGCAGTTCCCGTATCCATACCAGCTCCACTGACCGGAGACGTGCGACTGGTAATAAATACAGTTTTTCTCAGGGTCCAGTCAAGGCGCAATATAGAGCGTCAAAAGCGCTCTCGCTCTCTTTTGAGTACTGCAGGGGTCCTGGCGGACTGTGATGGAATACTGATCTACGACACTGTAAAAGCATTCCGTATTCATCTTAACGAGGAGCCACCCAGTTCTTCGGTGCGCCAGATAATTGCCCAGGGTCAAGTTTCCCGTTGCCTGCATTCCGCTACATGTCGTTTATGTTTCCTCATGTATGCTGTTGATTCGTTGTTTGTTTCCAATTCAAGCCAGGTAAGTTAACAGTACTCCCCCCACCTATTGGTGGTAAAATCCTCGCCCATTCTTGATGACTCAAGTACGCTTCAGCAACGTCTGTTAGCCATCGCTCACCTAATCTAAGATTCTGATCGCGCTTTTGTTACCGGTCACCGGATCGAGCAATAACCTTTACTGTTCACAGTAACATGCATCTTCTATTTAGATTACATCGGTGATCCTCGTCGGTTTGTAAAGGTGTTACCATGGAAAAGCCATGCTTACCATGAACCATTAAACTTCAGCCAGTATCCGTCGAGGATCGCCGTAAATTCAGAGATTGTAACCACGCTGATATTCGAATGACTTCCCCAATGAGGAACCTGTCGCGAATGCTGCTGAGATGCACGCCGTGAACACCCTAGCAGCCACCTTTCTGCGCAATCACCCGGGTTGGCGGCGAAATAAATACTTTATTTAATGGGATGCCGGACCGGGTTTTTACCTGCGTTGGCCGAGATGCATCCCGGGAGATCACTCCCTCTGCTCACAGAAATGTTTGCCTTTTGTCCGTGACTTTCAGGGCGTGTCCCCAGGGCATCCCCAAAGGACTGCGGTAACTATCTGGACATGAATCTTCCCATGGCCGGGTATCTGGCAGATTTTCTGACACAGGTTTCATAACTGAGGACGTCTGGTGTATCCTCAATAAAATGTCTTTTTGCCTTTCTTTTAAATATCGCATTCGAATATATACGCGAAGAGGGCTTTCCCCCTTGCGGTCAAGGATTCGCAACAAATGCTCAGTTCGCTTTGCTGTCTTAGGATGCATCATATAGTGGTGCTTTCACACCTCGAATACTTCAGCGGATCATGGACCGTATAGTTTCCCCATTATAAATTTTGGAGGCAGCGATACGGTCCATAACTCTCTGCCACATACTTCCTGGGCATCTTTTACTCCTGCCATGGGCAATGCATTCTGCTCAATACTGTAGTGTCAGAAAGTAGGTGGCAGTTGCGCCCCTTGTGGTTCTGGCCAGGCGAAAAACATCACTCCCGCTCTGCGTTACGCGGGCTGGTTTCCCCTGATAGCCTGCCACCAAAATTCATTGGGAGAATAACTTGGACAGATCTGTTTAAGATCCCTGGCGGTAAAGTCCACGCAACACCCTTTCATCACCAGCAGCTTATGACTGGTGATGGTCTTCATCTTGATTGCCTTTCCTATCATGGTCTTCTCTCTTCGCTTCAAAATCCGTAATGATGGTCCTCTCCGGGACTTTAAACATCTTCTGTCCCCCAGAGCAGGCTCACTCCCCTACTGGGTATATTCCCTTGAGGTGTCTATAGCTGCACCATCCTCCGGCAGATGGGGCAGCGCAAACTCGTGCTCGATCCAGTGCAGATATATGCGGTATAGATAAAAAACAGTCCTCCCCCTGCGTACTCCTCGTAGTACATCACTCCAACCTGACGGTTTCGTTCTCAAATCCGCCAAACCAGGCTCTGTTTCCGTGGTAGAGAGGTCCGATCGCGCAGGAGAGCGTATCCATGATGCGCAGTTCCCTCTCCATGCAAGATCCTCAGGACGCATCCGAAAAGCAATGACCTTTTGTAAACTCTGACAGACGATACTTTCTGCTGCACTTCAGTCCACTCCAGCCAATCTCATTGTCCTGACAATAGGGATTGTTATTCTGCTCCCAGAATTGCCATTCATCTCCCGCCTGCAGCATAGGGGTTCCACTCGCTTAACAGCATCACCAGTGCGCGTTTTTATCTGGCGCAGACGCAACTCAACAACCTTCTTTTTTCTGCTGGGACCCCTCAATCCCACGGTTCCAGCTCAATTCAGTCCGGACCGTCTGGTTTTCTCCATTGGCCTCATTGTGCTTTCCTCATAGGACACCGCATCCATGGAGTGTAAAGCCATTATGGTCTGAGACATAATTGATTACCCGCAGTAATCGGATTTCTGCGCAGCCTGTAAACAAAGAGTCCAGTTGATTTTCATCGCCTTTTTAGAAGCCTTCGCATATCCATCTGAAATCCATCATTATATTCACCTAAGTTGCGGACAAACGGCGGCTGCCCGTCGGATAAGTCTCTCTCCGGGGAAATACTCACTAACAACTTTGTCCCGGTAAAGGCGGATCTCTGGCCAAAATATTCGCCAGCCTTTGGTTTCCAACCAGATGAAAACCGTCCACATGATAGTTCGTAATCCAGCTCATCAGGCAGCCCGCAGCTACCCTATAGTCCGTCTCTGCAAGTAAAATAGATGTCCATCAGCACTTCGATCCCAAGACGGTGCAGGGTGAGCACCATATCCCTGAACTCCTTCGCAGGATGGGCGGTCGCTGCATAGGCAGCCTTTGGAGCAAAAATAATACCCGGACCGTATCCCCAGTAATTGACCTTCGTATTTTCTACCTGCTCTCCCTCTCTGGCAAATCTGGAATTTACTCCCCATGATGGTCTGATTATCTCCTCAAACTCATAGGCTGGCATCAGTTTTACCTGATTTATACCAAGCTCTTTTAAATACTCCGCCTTCTCCTGAACGCCTTTGAAGGTCCCTCTGTGGCGCACTCCTGAACCGGGCTGTATGGAAAAGCCCCCCGCACATGCAAGGTGTACATCACTGCATCCTGATACGCTATCCCCGGTGAGGCATCTCCTTCCCAGTCATAATCCCCTGTGTCAAATCCACACCGGATCTCATGTTCCTGTTCCGGCTTTTCTCTCCCGAATGCCCCCCTGACCCACCAGCAGTCTTGCGCAGGGGTCCTGAACCACCTTTTCGCCTATGCGGTAATTATATTCATACTTCTCCGCCTTCAGACCCAATACCTTCAGGGCCCGCACATCCCCTGCTTTCGCTGCCTGTGAAAAAGTAATCTCCTCCTCCACCTCACAGGTTCCCTTTTTATATAGAAGTAGGCTGACCGGTTCCTTTGTTTTAACAGCAACCGTAAAATTAATCCCGTCGCCCTCCCTCACTGCACCCAGTCTCTCCACATTTCCTTTTTTCTACCTTGTGCTCTGTCCTGCTCTCTTTTTTCTCCAATTCATTCTCCTGCCCTTTCCCTGCTCTATCTGCTCTGCCAAGTTATTTAAATACTCCCACCGCTCCATTTTATCCTCCAGCTGCTGTTTTGTCTCTTCCCTTTCCTCCATCAGCCGGGTAAGCTTGTCATAACTGCTGGCGGAAGCCTCAATCTCCTCGTCCAGAGCTCTCAGGCGTTCTTCCAGTGCCTCTATGTCATCATCTATAGTGGCAAATTCACGTTCCTCTTTGTAGCTGAATCTCAGCTTCCTTTCCCTACACGGTTTCCCCTCTCATTTGAAGTCCCGCTCTTTTTCCTCAGACTTTTCTCTGCCTTTGGCTCACAGTCTTTTACAGCAGCCAGGTAATCTGAGTACCCGCCCTCATATTGGCGTATCACGCCCCCTGGCTCAAAGGCAAAAATCCGGCTAACACTCCGGTCCAGAAAGTAGCGGTCATGGGATACGGTAATCACTATGCCGTCAAATCCATCCAGATAATCCTCCAGGATCGTGAGTGTCTGGATATCTAGATCGTTTGTAGGCTCGTCCAGTATCAGTACATTCGGAGCTTCCATCAAGACTCTGAGCAGATGTAACCTGCGCTTTTCCCCTCCGGAAAGCTTCCCTATTGGACTGTACTGCATAGTACCGTCAAACAAAAAGCGCTCCAGCATCTGGGATGCGGTCACGGTACCCTCTTTGGTAACCACATACTCACCGGCATCCCTGATATAATCGATGACGCGGACCTTATTGTCTAACTCCTCACTCTCCTGGGAAAAATAGCCTATCTTGACAGTCTGACCGATCTCTACCCACCCGAAATCCGGTTGGACTCTGCCAGTAATAATCTTCAAAAGTGTGCTTTTGCCGCAACCGTTTTCCCCCACTATGCCGATCCTCTCCCTCTCAGAAAGATATAGGAGTAATCCCGAAACAGCAGCTTATCTGCGTAGGACTTGGCCAGTTCTCTCACTTCTATGGTTTTCCTGCCCATTCTGGTGGAGACGGAGCTCATCTCTACTGCTGCATCCTTTACCGGTCCGGTCTGTTCCATCAGATTTTCAATCCTGGCAATATGTGCCTTCTGCTTGGTGGACCTGGCTCTGGCCCCCTGGCCAGCCACTGCAGTTCCGTGCGCAGCAGGCTTTGGCGTTTGCGCTCTGAGGAAACCTCTATATTCTGTCTGGCCTCTTTTAGCCTGACAAATTCTGAGTAATTACCCGGATAATTGTAAATTTTCCCCTTGTCAATCTCCACAATCCGGTTGGACACCCGGTCCAGGAAATAGCGGTCATGGGTTACCATGAGTACAGCGCCCCGGTAGGCTTCCAGAAACCCCTCCAGCCATGATGCCATCTCATTGTCCAGATGGTTGGTGGGCTCGTCCAGGATCAAAATGTCCGCAGGCAGCAGAAGTACAGAAACCAGCGCAGCCTCTTTTTTCTGCCCGCCTGAGAGGTGCTCTATTCTCTGGTCAAAGCCCGTAATCTTCAGCTGGTTCAGCATTGCCTTTGCTTCGCTCTCCACTGTCCACTCATTCATCTTTGTTCGGTTTCCCGAGAGCACTGCCTCCAGAACAGTATCCTGTGGTTGAAAGGTGGGGTTCTGCATCAGCATCCTGACAACCACCTGGCTTCCTTTCGTCACGGTTCCTTCATCCGGGCTCTCCAGACCTGCCGCAATTTTCAGCAAAGTGGACTTTCCGGTTCCATTGATTCCAATCACGCCTACCTTATCTCCAGTGCTGATACTGAAGTCTGCCTGATCAAAGATTTTTCTCTCCGTGTATACCTTCGTCAGATTTTCGATTGTTAAAAGATTCATTTTCTGCCTTCCTCTGTTTTTTGGTATCTTGGCCGACGCCTACGCTTCCATTGAGATGTCAAGCTCTACCGGACAGTGATCTGAACCCGTCACCTCTGTATGAATCTTCGCATCCTTCAGCTTTTCTTTTAAGCTCTCTGAAACACAGAAATAGTCAATTCTCCACCCTGCATTCTTCTCTCTTGCTTTAAATCTGTAAGACCACCAGGAATATCTGCCCTCTACATCCGGATAAAAATAACGGAATGTATCGATAAAGCCCGCCTGTGTAACTTCCGTAAATTTCTGCCGCTCTTCATCTGTAAATCCGGCGTTTTTCCGGTTGGTCTTTGGGTTCTTTAGATCAATCTCTGCGTGTGCCACGTTCAGGTCCCCGCAGAAGATGACCGGTTTATCTGCCTCCAGCCTTTTTAAATATGCCAGGAAGTCTGTTTCCCACTGCATCCGGTAATCCAGCCTGGCCAACTCGCTCTGGGAGTTTGGAGTGTAAACTGTGACCACATAGCAGGAATCATACTTCAGAGTTATCACACGCCCCTCCTGATCATGTTCCTCCATTCCGATTCCATAGGTTACTTGAATAGGTTCCGTTTTTGTGAAGACCGCGGTTCCGGAATACCCCTTTTTCACCGCGTAATTCCAGTATTGATAATAGCCGGGAAGCTTTAGATCAATCTGGCCCTCCTGCAGCTTTTGTCTCCTGAACACAGAAAATATCTGCATCCGCCTCATGAAAAAAAATCCAGAAAGCCCTTCTGCACACAGGCTCTCAATCCATTTACATTCCAGGATATCAGTTTCATTCTGTCCGTACCTCCCTGTCCTTTTTTTATTTAAATCGGCTTCACCGATAGGATGTTACCCTATTATTATTTTCAGGATAAAGGCATTATAACATAGGAAATGGATATTTGGCAAAACAATTTAGGACTTGCAATTGTACGCTCCTTCTGATAAAGTGAAAGTAATCGTTTAACAAAAATTTATGAAATGAGAGGTACAGATTATGAGCGAACACGATTACGATTGCGGCGGAGACTGCGGATGCTGCGGCAGTGACTGCGGTGAAGGGGAGGCAAGGGTAACCCTTACCCTGGATGACGGTACGGTTGTGGAATGCGCGGTACTCACAATCTTCCCTGCAGGCGATAGAGAATATATTGCACTGCTCCCTCTGAATGAAGACGGTGAAAACGAGGATGGAGAAGTATTCCTCTACCGCTTCAGCGAGGAAAACGGAGAACCGTCCCTGGAGAATATTGAGGACGACGAGGAGTACATGAGACTGCTGCGGACGCCTTTGATGAATTTCTGGACTCACAGGAATTCGAAGAACTGATGGATGATGATGACGATAACGAATTGAATTAATCTGCTCTGCAGGGTATCAAAAAGGCTGACCATTTATTTGGTACAGCCTTTTTGATACCTGTGAAGGTACTGAACAGTTACAAATCTGCTTCACTCAGCGGCCTCTTCCTCTCACCGGCATGGGTATCCCGCCCGGAGGGCTTCCTGCAAGCTCCTCGATAAACCGGGAGGGTATCAGGGTTTTCCATACCGCTCTTTTGCATAATAGATATGCAGGCGCTCCTTAGCCCTTGTCATTCCCACATAGAACATCCTGCGCTCCTCCTGCAGATCACAATCCAATACCGCCTTGCGGTGGGGCATGTTCCCCTCATTGGCATCCGCAATAAATACCACCGGGAACCCAGACCTTTCGCGCTGTGCAGCGTGGTAAAGGTCACTGCATGCTCCTCTCTTAGCTTTCCCGCCTGCTGGCGCAGAGTGGCCGCATATTCCTCCATGTGGGCAAACCAACTGTCATAGCTTGGAAAGTTCCTGGCTGTCTCCTGAAGCTCGTTTAAGACCTCATACAACTCCTCGGGCTTGATTCTCCGGTACTGGGCATACTCTGTCAAATACTCCTCATAGCCGATACCGTGGCGGATAAAGTTGATGGCAGCATAAGGAGTCATCTTTTTTAAGAGCTTCAGATCATACTCCAGCTTGTCTATCCGTTCCACCATCCAGTCTTTTTCCTCATAATACTTTCGCAGATTTTCAAAGGAAATCTGCATCTCATCCAGACACTCTCTGCCAATATAACGCTTAGGCCTGTTTATAATCTGCATAAATTCCTTTTCTCTCCCTGCTTCCCTGGGCAATCCGTATATAAGAGATGATATTCTTCGTGATCCAGTGCTCATAGATGTTGGGCATGGTATCCCGTATGCAGAAGGGTATGTTGTATTCCATAAATTTTTCCACCAGTAGCCTGGCGCCTGTATTCGTCCGGAATAAGACCGCAATGTCCTCGTGGGAACGCCCTCCCTCCAGGTATTCCTGCACTTTTTTTTTACCAGATATGTATTTTCACTGTACTGATCTTTAAATCCATGCAGTTCGATTTTTTCCCTGCTTCCTTCACGCCGTGAATCTCCTTTGGATAGCGGGTGGTATTGTTTCGAATCACCCTGCCTGCCCCTGCAATAATATTCTCCACAGAGCGGTAATTTTCCTCCAGCTTTACAACAGCAGCCTGTGGGTAGTCTTTTCCAAAGTTCAGCATAATTTCCGGTCGTGCCCCCCGAAAGCGGTAGATGGACTGATCATCATCCCCTACAATAAACAGGTTATCCTCTGGCTGGGCCAGCATGCGGACCACCTCATACTGAATCTGGTTAATATCTTGAAATTCATCAATCAGAATATAGCGGAAACGTTTCTGCCAACCGCTTCGGATGTCAGGCCTCTCTTTAAACAGTTCCCAGGTATAGACCAGCATATCATCAAAATCCAACAGTCTGGCCCGCTCCAGCTTTTTCTGATAACTTCCGTAGATTTCACGAAAGACCTCCTCCGGACAGTTTGTGGAGTAGTAGTGTTCCAGAGGAATACGGTCGTTTTTCACCAGACTGATCTCTGTGATAATACCGGAGATAAACTCTGACTCATCTTCAATCTCCAGATCCATTTTTTCTATGATCTCTTTTATATACTGGTACTTCTGCTCCTCTCTCAGGATATTAGTTGAGGCAAAGTGGTAGGCATGCTTCAGGATTCCAAAGAAAACAGCGTGAAATGTACCAAAGGTAACCGGACATTTCTGATCGCCCATTGCCCTCTGAAAACGCTCCTTCATCTGGGAAGCCGCAGCCTTTGTAAAGGTAATCACCAAAATTTCCATTGGATTGACCTTTCGCTTCTGTACCAGATATTTGATTCTCTCTGTAATCACGGTGGTTTTTCCGGAACCGGGCCCTGCAAGACAGATGCAGGGTCCTCGGCATGGGCGACAGCCCTTGACTGAGTTTCACTTAACTCCATAGATTCCTCTCTCTAAACAGCCTGGCTCAGCTTCTCGATGGCTGCCCGGATACGTTTCAGAGACTCTTCCCTGCCCAGCACCTCCAGGATCTCAGTTGCACCGGCAGGAGTCATCTGCTTTCCAGATGCTGCGGTGCGCACGGGCCACATCACATAGCCGTTTTTGCACCCCTTCTCCGCCACGTAGGCAGTGAGCATCTCATACAGGGCGTCGTTGCTGTAGTCCTCCTGGGCCTCCAGCCTGGGAAGCAGCTCTCTTAGCACCTCCAGGGAGGAGGCTTCGCTGGTCTTCATCTTCTTGTGGGTATACATAGTGGTCTCGTACTCCGGTACCTCCTGGAAAAAAGTCTATCAGGTCCGAATATCCGGAAATACTTCGATGCGCGTCTTCACCATCTCAGCAATTTTTCGAAAATCCAGATCCCTGTGAATCGTATTTCGGATATAGGGCAGCGCTTTCTCATAGAAGGATTCAAAATCCATGGCCTTTATATACTCGCCGTTCATCCACTTAAGCTTTGTCATATCAAATACTGCCGGGGACTTGCTCATATGACGGTAGTCAAAGGCTTCTACCAGTTCCTTTAAAGGTAAACATCTCACGGTTGTCCTCCGGACACCAGCCCAGCAGAGCCACGTAGTTTACAATAGCCTCTGTCAAAAATCCCTGGTCCACCAGATCCTCGTAGGAGGAATGGCCGCTGCGCTTACTCAGCTTTTTGTGCTCCTCATTGGTAATCAGTGGACAGTGCACATAGATCGGAACCTCCCATCCAAAAGCCTGGTACAGGCGGTTGTACTTGGGTGCGGATGAGAGGTACTCATTTCCCCTCACTACGTGAGTGATTCCCATCAGGTGGTCATCCACCACATTGGCAAAATTGTAGGTGGGATAACCATCAGATTTAATCAGAATCATATCATCCAGCTCTGCGTTGGGAACCTCAATCACGCCGTAGATCTCGTCCTCAAACCGGGTAGTTCCCTCTTGGGGCATGTTCTGGCGGATGACGTAGGGTTTGCCCGCTGCCAGGTTGGCCTCAATCTCTTCCTTGGACAGATGCAGGCAGTGCTTGTCATAGATCACAATCTCTTTCCCGGCTATCTCCTGCTTCAGGGAATCCAGCCGCTCTTTGTCACAGAAACAGTAGTATGCTTCCCCTTTTCAATCAACTCTCTAGTGTATTTCAGATAGATGCCCTGCGCCTGGCGTTCACTCTGTACGTACGGTCCCACCCCGCCGTCTTTATCCGGTCCTTCATCGTGAACCAGACCGGTCTCCTCCAGGGTGTGGTAAATAATCTCCAAAGCCCCTTCCATAAAGCGCTCCTGGTCTGTATCTTCAATGCGGAGCATAAAGTCTCCGCCCTCATGCTTTGCAATCAAATAGGCATACAAAGCTGTTCTCAAATTGCCCACGTGCATTCTTCCTGTGGGACTTGGAGCAAATCTTGTTCTAACCTTTTACTCATGTTGTTCTCCTTCTACCGGTATCTCTTTATTTCTTGAAACCAATTCGGATCTAATTATATACCGAAATATGACGGTTGTACAGACTTATTCATTACTGTTCACTCAGGTCTGAGCATTTACTGCTCAGACCGTGAGAAAAAAAAAGGTTCAAGGGTGCTTAAATCCCATCGCCGCAGGCGATTTTGCATGGATTTATGCATGTTACTGTGAACGTGTGAACCAATGTCATCAACTTTAGATATTGACGTGTGAACAGTAACACTTATTCTGCCTGTATCTTCTTTACCATTGTCAGGATATTCTCTCCATAATCCTCCGCGGCTGCCCAGCCAAATCCTCTGGGATTCTCTTTTGCCCCAGCCACTCCACATAGGGGGCGCTGCCCTTCACTACGAGATCATAGCGCTCATCCACACATTTTTCGGACAAGGACTTGTCTGTGGCATAGGCCTTGAGATGCTGAATCTGCGCCCGCACTCCTGTTCGCACGTCACTAAAACTGCTTCCCGGCACACCGCCTCCTGTACTCCCAAGGCCCGCAAAATTACACTGTCCGATCTGTACATCTCCGCCAAACTGCAGCCACCCTGTCTCCAGCATGGTCTGTGCAAACGCCACCTCCGGCTTGATGCCCTCCAGCTTTGCTTCCTCCACAAAAATCCTGCAGAACGTCTCCAGATCCGGTGCACCGCCCTCTGACAGTTCCTTAGCCGGATACTCCTGACCATTGTTATTAAAAAATTCCTCCAGCTGTGCTGCATTCACTTTGGACTTTCCCATAAGGGCATAGAGATTCTGCTGTGCCTGCACCTCCTGCTTTACAATGTTTACCGCATTTATTTGAGTCTTCTGGGCCGGATTAATGGCAAGTCCCAGACTCAGAAAAAGATTGGTAATGCTGCGCTCATATTTTGTTTTCCTCCATTTAATGTTTATCGAAAAGACTGTTCCATAAAGGATATGTCCTGTTGTCAAAGTAATATACTATATTTGGTGTTTCCATTGGGTGTATTATACCATATTTTCGATTAAATGGAATCATTATTTTATATTTCTGTAATACTTTTGATACATTTCCCCAGCAGCGAAGGTGATATACAACGGATTTTTGCAGCGTAACTGTGAGGTAACGGAACAGTTCATAACTTTATAAAAAACAGGGAATCCTTACCTTAAATGGCAGATAATTTCCCTGTTTTACTCATTGGCAGTTGCGCCAGTATTACTCCATCTCTTTTAATATATCTGCTACATGCTCCAGCCTGTGTGCCCTCCACGCATTGTCTCCGCAAAGAGCAGCCCTTGGTCTGTATTCCCTTTCACTGCATTGACCAGAGCCCTGGTGATACAATAGGGGATCTTGGAGGGATTGCATCTCTCCAGACACTTGTAGCACTTTCCAGTGACACCGCACCCTTTGGCCTCACTCAGGAATGGATTGGAAATGGCCCTTCCGGGAAGCCCCACAGGGCTGTCTACTATCCGGATATCCTCTTGTCTGCAGTCCAGATAAGTCTGTTTATAAGCCTCACTTGCATCACACTCATAGGTGGTCACAAACCGTGTCCCCATCTGAACCCCATCCGCTCCCAGTGCCAGCACATGCTCCAGATCACTCCGGTCATAGATTCCACCTGCCACTACCACAGGAATATGCCTTTCGTACTTCTGGGCGTAAGTGTCCACAACCTCCAGGATTCCCACAATCTCCTCTTCATAGGTCTCTGTGGTAAACTGCTCCAGCTGTTCCCTGGAAAATCCAAGATGCCCACCCGCTCTGGGGCCCCTCGATCACTACCAGATCCGGAACCCTTTTTGTGCTTTCGATCCCAAAACTTACAGATCACTTGAGCAGACTTAATTGTGGAGACAATAGGAGCAATCTTAGTACTGCTCCCTTAACCAGCTCAGGCAGCATTGTAGGAAGGCCCGCTCCTGAGATAATCAGGTCAATTCCTGCCTTGACCGCTGCCTTCACATACTCCGCATACTGCCTGGTAGCCACCATAATATTGACTCCAAGCACGCCGCCTTTGGCCAGCTTCCTGGCCCTTTCGATCTCTTTCCAATGGCCTTTAGATTAGCCTCCATGGGAGATGTCTCAAACTCAGGCTCCCGGTAACCGATTTGAGCTGTTGAGATCACGCCCACTCCTCCTCCTGCTGCCACTGCGCCTGCCAGCCCTGAAAGACTAATTCCAACGCCCATACCGCCCTGAATAACAGGCAGCCTGGCCGTCAGCTCTCCTATTTTCAATGATTTTATATCCATACGCACCTCCTTACATCCTGCGGAACCGGTCATATCTCTGTTCTGCCAATTCCCGGGAGAATACGCGCTCTCCCTCACCAGGAAGTCCTTCATATGGGTTTTCATGACTTTTACAAGTTCCGGCACCGTATCCTGGCAGGCCGGCTCCCGTTCCGAATGATCCGCTCAATGATTCCCAATTCTTTTAAATCCGCAGCAGTGATCTTCATCACCTCTGATGCCTCCTGGGCCCTCTTACCATCCTTCCACAGGATCGTGGCAAACCCTTCCGGGGAGAGGATGGAGTAGGTGGCATTTTCCAACATCCACACTTCATTGGCCACAGCCAGCCCCAGGGCGCCGCCGCTGCCGCCCTCGCCAATGACAATACTCAGAACAGGTACCTTAAGCCCAGCCATCTCCATTAGATTTCTGGCAATGGCTTCCCCTGTCCCCTCTCAGCCCCGATGCCGCAGGCAGCTCCAGGTGTGTCCACAAAATTGATGACAGGCCTTCCGAATTTGTCCGCCTGCTTCATCAGGCGCAGCGCCTTGCGATATCCTTCCGGGGAAACCATCCCAAAATTCCGGCTGATATTTTCCTTCGTGGTCCTTCCTTCTGCTGGCCGATCACAGTGACCGGCTGGCCGTCCAGCAGGGCAATTCCTCCCACCACAGAACCGTCATCCCGAAAGCTTCTGTCCCCGTGAAGCTCCACAAAGTCTGTAAAGATCCCCTGGATGTAATCCAGGCTGGAGGGGCGCCTGGCCATACGCGAGATCTCCACTCTTTCCCCAGGCGGTGGCCGGACCGGCTTTGATCCTCCCTATATCCTCTGACTCTTCCTCCTCACATGCTTCCGGTGTAAAATTTGTATATCCCTTTTTTCCGTGGACAGCAATCAAATACGAGAGTATTTCCTTCTGTCTGCTGCGCTCCACAATTCCGTCAATGATTCCTTTTCCACCAGAAACTCTGCCCTCTGGAATCCCTCCGGAAGCTTCTCACCGATGGTCTGCTGAATTACCCTGGGTCCCGCAAAGCCGATCAGCGCACCCGGCTCTGCCAAATAATGTCCCCAGCATGGCAAAACTGGCGGTCACTCCCCCTGTGGTGGGGTCTGTGAGCACTGGTATATACAGCAATCCGGCGTCTGAGTGGCGTTTGATGGCTGCAGAGGTCTTAGCCATCTGCATCAGGGGGAGACAATTCCTCCTGCATCCTGGCTCCCCGGAGCAGCAGAAAAGAATTACGGGAAGCCTCATTTCAGTGGCTCTCTCTATGGCCAAGGTGATCTTCTCCCCACCACATACCCCATACTGCTCATGAGAAACCGGGCGTCACAGACGCCAATCACCGCATCCTGCCCGCCGATCTTTGCCTTTCCAATGGTGACCGCTTCCCTTTAAATGTGTCTTCTCCCTTGTCCTGGCCAATTTTTCCTGGTACCCTGGAAAATCAAGTGGATTGCGGTCCTCTATCTCTTCCCCACTCCTCAAAGGTTCCCTTATCCACGATCATCCGCATTCTGGTCTTTGTCTTAATACGGAAGTAGCCGCCGCATTTGGGGCATACATAGTAGTGCTCCGCCACATCTTCCTTGTAGAAACATTCTGCCGCACCCCGGACATTTCACCCAAAGTCCTTCCGGCACGGAGGGTTCTGCCTCCCGCTGCGTCTGTCTCTCCCTGGGCACTTCCTCTGTGCGTCCAATGGAATATAGGTGGTCTTTTAAACATATCCTTTAGTTTCGGCATCTTCTACTCTCCTTGCTAGAAATGTTCTTCTATAAAAGACAGTTGTGAAATTTCCCTTCTGGAAATCCTCATTGTTTAATATCTCGTACTGAAAATCCACATTTGTGGTCACTCCGTCCAGGATCAGTTCCCCAAAGTGTACTGCGCATTTTATCAATTGCCCTCTCCCTGGATTTGTCATGGACGATCACCTTTGCAATCATGGAATCATAGTATGGGGGAATCTCATATCCGCTGTACACAGCGGGTCAATGCGCACTCAAATCCCCCGGCAGGTGCACCTCATCGATCACCCGGGACAGGGCATGAAGTTCCTTCTGGGATCTTCCGCATTGATCCTGCACTCAATGGCATGGCCTGCAGCGCCATCCTCCTGCTTGATGCTCAATGGCAGACCGGCGGCAATGAAAATCTGCTCTTTCATCAGATCCACGCCGGAAACCATTTCTGTCACCGGATGTTCCACCTGGATCCGTGTATTCATTTCCATAAAATAAAAATTTTTATCCGCATCCAGCAAAACTCAATGGTCCCCATTCTCATAGCCGGCTGCTCTGGCTGCACGCACGGCTTCATCCCCATCTTTTTCCGAAGCTCTGCGGTTAGAACTGCACAGGGGATTCCTCGATCACCTTCTGGTGGTTTCTCTGAATAGAGCAATCCGCTCCCCAGCTGGATCACATTGCCGAACTTGTCGGCTAAAATCTGAAACTCTATGTGCTTTGGTTCCCGGATATACTTTTCTATATACATGGTATTGTCACGAAAGGCCCTCTCAGACTCCATCTGTGCTGTCTGAAAGTTTTCCTGAAAATCAGTTTCTGACCAGGAGATGCGCATCCCTTGCCGCCTCCCCCGGAGGAAGCTTTGATCATCACTGGAAATCCGATTTTTTTGCAATTTCCAGAGCTTCTTCTGCATGATACACCGGCTCCTTTGTTGCCCGGAACCACCGATACTCCCGCACGACGCATGGTATCTCTGGCTGCGGACTTATTTCCCATACGGCTGATGACCTCAGCGGAGGGCCCAATAAAGGTGATATTGCACTTCTCACACATTTCCACAAAACGGCTGTTCTCTGAGAGAAATCAAAACCTGGGTGAATTGCCTCCCGCTTTAGTGGCAATGGTGGCGCTCAAAATCCGCTCCATATCCAGATAACTGTCCAAAGACGGCGCCGGGCCGATGCATACCGCCTCATCTGCCAGCTGTGTGTGCAGCGCCTCCCTGTCAGCCTCCGAGTACACGGCAACTGTCTTGATACCCAGCTCCCTGCAGGCCCGGATAATGCGTACCGCAATCTCTCCCCGATTGGCAATCAATATTTTCTGAAACATACACTCTCGCTCCTATCCGATGGCAAAGGTCAGCCCGCCAAAACCGCTGCCTTTCCATTCACAGATGCCGTAGCCTTACCGATTCCGATTGGGCCTTTCTGCTTAATCATCTCCACCTCCAGGATCAATACATCCCCCGGAAGCACCTTTTGTTTAAATTTAGCGGAATTTATGGCCCCAAAATAAGCGGTCTTACCTTTAAATTCTTCACAGCTCAGCATTACCACTGCCCCTACCTGGGCCAGGGCCTCCACGATCAGCACGCCGGGCATCACCGGTTCCATTGGAAAATGACCTGCAAAAATACGGCTCATTGTAGCTGACGCATTTTTTTCCAACCCCTTTTACCAGGCTCCAACTCCTCGATGGTGTCGATCAGCAGCATGGGCTGTCTGTGGGGGATAATCTCCATAATTTCCTTTGTTGTTAAAACCGGCATAGCTGCCCTCCTATCTGATGATAAACAACGGCTGGCCATATTCTACCATCTGCTCATTCTCAACAAGAACAGCCTCCACCACGCCATCGTACTCACATTCAATCTCATTCATCAACTTCATAGCCTCAATGATTCCCAGAACCTGGCCCTTCTTTACCGTATCACCCACCTGTACAAAGGGGTCTTCTTCGGGTGAGGAGGCATTGTAAAAGGTACCCACAAGAGGCGCTTTCACCTGTTTCCCTGCGGGCAGCTCTGTATATTCACCCTTATCCGAAGATTCGGCATTCACCTGTACAGGCATCACTGCCGCACCTGCAAGAGACACGGCTGCTTCCCCGGCCTTTTTTCTTTTTCATGGAGAGCTTAAATCCCTCCTCCTCCATAAGGAAACTGTCCAGCCTGGAGGAAGACACTTTGTCAATTAATTTTAACAGATTTTCCAATTCCATCATGCTTCCTCCCTGTATCTTTTCACCAGAATACTTGCATTGTGTCCGCCAAAGCCCAGAGAGTTGCTCAGGGCGTACTCCACCGGCTCCTGTATGGCATCGCCTGGTACATAGTTGAGATCCAGCTCCTCATCCGGTACCTGATAACCCACGGTGGGATGAATATAGCCCTCCTGTATCTCTTTACACAGGTAATAAACTCAATGGCTCCGGCTGCTCCCAGCATATGGCCCACAATGGATTTGGTGGAATTGATGCGCAGGTTTTTTGTGCTCTCCAAACGCTTTTTGATGGCTCTTGTCTCAAACAGGTCATTGTGGTGTGTGGTGCCGTGGGCATTGATGTAGGTGATATCCTCCGGCGCAAGTCCTGCCTCCCGGACTGCATTAGACATGGCTCTGGCTGCTCCTCACCGTCCTCTGCTGGGGAAGTAATATGGTAGGCATCGCTGGTGGTACCATATCCGGCCAGCTCAGCCAGAATCCTGGCACCTCGTCTTTTCGCATGCTCCAGCTCTTCCAAAATTACAATTGCCGCACCCTCTCCCATGACAAAGCCACCTGCTCCTTGTCAAAGGGGATGGAGCACCGCTCTGGATCTGTGGATGAGGAGAGTGCCGTGAGGGCTGCAAATCCTCCCACACCGATGGGACAAACAGAGGCCTCTGCCCCTCCGGCCACCATCACGTCCGCCTCCCCTGTCTGGATACTGCGAAACGCCTCTCCAATGGAATGGGTTCCGGTGGCACATGCGGTGACCACGTTCAGACTCTTTCCCTTCAGCCCAAAGTGGATGGATACGTTTCCGCAGGCCATGTTGGAGATCATAAGGGGACCAGAAGCGGATTGATCCTGCCCGGACCTCTGTTTTCCAGTTTCGTATGTTCTCTCTCCCATGGCCTGAAGGCTTCCGATTCCGAACCCACACAGCAGCCCACCAGATATGGGTCCTCCCGGCTCATATCCAGACCGGACTGGTCCATTGCCTCCCTGGCCGCCGCCACTGCAAACTGGCTGAACAGCTCCATGCGCTTGGCTGACTTAAAGTCCATCTGTAGCCACCTCCTTCAGTATCCGAAAGCTACTCTGTCATCTCTGTATCATCAATGAACTGGGAGCATGATTCCTCATGCTAGTTCTCTGGGCTATCTTTGCCACTGAACTCCCGCCTTGGATGCAGTAGTATAGTCTGCCCATCTACTGCTAAAACAGATGATGTTAATATCTTCACTTTAAGACCATGTATTATTTGATGGCTAAAGGTCTATTCAACACTACCTGGCCGAAATCTTCCTGCCTCATCTAGATTATCCTCTGGTTATTCCGGCATTGTTTATTGTAGAAGAATGATGTCCAAGTATCCTCACCAGATCCTCTTTATCATCTCCAGCAGCATTGTAATCAGCCATATTGTAATTGATGGTGCCTGCCACCTCGACTGATCTCTTCTGCACCTCCATTTCTTATATTTTGTTAACGATAATTATCATGGCATGCTCTCTATAAGTGTCTTCGTAATCTCAGCAATACGTAACTGAACAAGTATAACA
>VOFB01004804.1_pt1 | contig 19818 bp, 31 predicted proteins | sample 5384141 | NCBI WGS metagenome assembly VOFB01 (sample SAMN12384721, study PRJNA508395) | human gut metagenome | isolation source: healthy gut A | host: Homo sapiens | reverse complement strand
GGCCATGTTGAGGACCACGGCGTCATCCTTCATCTCGGCCAGAGACTTGGCATTGAACAGATCCTGGTCTCGGGGGTGAGGGGCATGTGGATGGTGACGAAGTCGGAGACCTTCAGCAGCTCGTCGATGCCCATGCTGGTGGCCTGCTGCTCCTCGAACACGTGGGCGGGCAGGTAGGGTCATAGGCCACGATGTTCATCTTGAAGGCACGGCCCAGTTCGCCCACGCGCTGGCCGATGCGGCCGAAGCCCAGGATGCCCAGGGTCTTGCCCCGCAGCTCGCGGCCCACGAATTTATACTTGTCCCAGTTCTTGTTCACCTTCACGTCGGCGTTGGCGGGGATGGTGTGGCGGGACAGATCCAGCATCTTGGAGAAGGTCAGCTCGGCCACGGCGTTGGCGTTCAGGCCGGGAGCGTTGAAGACCTGCACGCCCTTTGCCTTGCAGGCGTCCATGTCCACGTGGTTCAGGCCCACGGAGCACACGCCGATGACCTTCAGGTTGGCGGCGGCGTCCAGGATCTCCTTGTTGATGGCGGGGTCCACGCGCATGATGAGTACGTCATACTCAGGGATGAGCTTGACCAGCTCCTCCTGGGTGGGGGAGCATGTGGGTGTCCACCTGCATGTACTTGCCCAGCTCCTCGGCGATGGCACTGTGGACGGCATCAATGATCAGACATTTCATGGGAAATCTTCCTTTCTTCTTCTTCATATTGGGGCTCTTTGGCGACTCAGGTCGGAAGATGCCCGTTTCCGCCCGGCATTGGTAAAATAGGCAGAAAATCTTCCAGTTATCATGATTATAGCATGACAGACTAAACAGGGACATCACATTTTTCCTGAGGGTTGGCACAGTCGTTCAACTGTGATAGAATACTTGCAGGAAGAGAATGGGACAGAGGGGCGCCCGGAACCGGAGGGCGGAAGGAGCGGCTTTTGGAGGGAGACACGTGAATTTTTACATCTGAAGTATTTCCTCATGGTGGCGGAGGAGCTGAACATCACCCGGGCCGCCGAGCGGCTTTATATCTCCCAGCAGTCGTTGAGCAACCACATCAGCAACATGGAGCGGGAGCTGAATGTGAAGCTGTTCACCCGCTCCCCCAAGCTGGCGCTGACCTATGCCGGAGACCTGCTGGTGGACACGGCCACCCAGATCATGGACCTGTACAGCCAGTACCTCAACAAGGTGGGGGATATCAACCGGCACTATATGGGGGTGCTGCGGGTGGGGATCTCCTACACCTGCGGCTTGGCGGTGCTGCCTGAGATCCTGCCCCAGTTCCGCAGAGAATTCCCCATGGTGGAGTTCTCCATGTTCGAAGGCAACTCCTCCGAGCTGGAGGACGAGCTGGCCCACGGCCGGGTGGATCTGGTCATCTGCTTTCAGCCCATCATGCTGGAGGGGTGGAGACCGTCCCCCTGACAGAGGACCGGCTCATCATGGTGGTGCCCAAGGTCTTCACCGACCAGGTGTTCGGTCCCCGGGCGGAGGAGATGCGGGCCCAGTACGCCCAGGGGGCGGATATCACCGCCTTCCGGCAGATGCCCTTCATCCTGCTCAAGCGGGGCAACCGGGTGCGGGGCATCGTAGACCAGTACCTGAGCCGGTGCTACTTCAAGCCCAAGATCATCCTGGAGACGGAGAACACGGTCACCACCCTGGCTATGGCCCGGGAGGGGATGGGCATCGTCATCTGTCCCCAGCTGTTCCTGCGGACCATCCAACTGCCGGGGGTCAAGCCCGCCCCGGAGGATGTGGACCTGTTCCCCTGGCCGACCCCTCCACCCTGAGCCGGCTGGTGGTGGGCTACCGCCGGGACCGGTATCTGTCCCACTTCGCTGAGCGCTTCATCCTCATCGCCCAGGACGTGCTGAGAAAATAAGCGGCGTATTCCTGGCAGACAGCCGATCCTTCCCTGTAATGGAGATGACCAGAGGCCCCAGTCCGTACTGCACACGGGCTGGGGCCTCTGGTTTCAGATCCGTTCATTCCAATGGGAGACTGTGGGCGCAGATATCCAGGAGCGGTCGACAAAGCTACTGATCCAGATAGACCCCAGTATAAGGATCCTGGAAGGAGGCCTCTAATTTTGATAAGATGTCCAAAACCCGGCCCGTATCTGCCGGGATTATAGAGGATGTCACGCCTTCAGTTACCTTATAAATTTGATATTCCATGATATCAGATAGCTCATGATAAAATGCGTTGCAGCTCCTTTGGACCCAATATCCCCCAGACAGATCCTGCGTACAGAAGAAACAGGCCCTTCTCAGGGCGGACGCCTGTTTTGCTAAGTGGCCTTTGTGACGAAATAGGGGCCCAGCTCAGGCTCATGGGTGACGATGTAGGCCCATTCAAAATCGGGGTCCACAAAGTAGAAGTCCCCTGAGCCCCGGAAAAAGGCGGCCTGGAAGGGCTGGAAGCCGTCGATCTGATAGAATTTATAGATGTCGGCAATTCCCTGATGGGGCGGGGCGGGCGGCCTGAAATCGAAGCGATAAAATTCGCTGAAACGGAGATGGTACAGACCCAGGACGCTGGGGTGGCTGCGCCGGTCAAGGCCTGCTCCGCCGCCTCCCCCTCCAGGAAGGGGCACAGGCGGCAGCTGAAGGCGTGCCACAGTTCCTCCGTGACGCAGTGGCCGCAGAACTGCTCGTCGGAGACCGCGGGCAAAAACGCGCGGCGGAATCTGGCCTCAAACTCTAGGAAGCGGACCGTGGTCAGACGCCGGACCGACGCCCCCTCTTGGGAGAGGCGGACCGTGATCCCGCTGTTGTATCCAGGGGCCTCCCAGAAGCAGTCCAGCGGCAGGGACAGCCGCAGGTCGGCCCCGCCGTCAGGCTCTGCCCAGAAATATTTTGTGGGGTTCCCATCCATCTGTTGGCCTCCTTTTTACCAAAGGCATTAAAAATTGGTTTTCCTATGCAGACAGCGGCGCGATTCGCCTGGCAGAATATCACCGGCTCCCGGCGGGCAGTCATTCCCGGGCCTCTAAATATGCGTCATAGGTGTTCAGGCGAATGATGGTGGAGATCTCCAGCACCTCCTCTGATGTGGGGGGGCCGGTGAGCCCATTCAGATAGGCGGTGATCTTCTGCATCTCCCTGGGTGGGATGGCGGTAAAGGCGATCTCATTTTCCAGCTCCACCAGCACTTCGCCCAGCTGGCCCCATGTGGGCTGCTGCGCGTGCTGAGCCGTCTCGTCAAAGCGGGCGATGGCGTCGATGGTCATGTAGTCATAAGTTCCCCGCTTCAGATGGGTAGCCAGCCGGTCTGCCGCCCCCAGACAGTCCCACCCGTTTTGAGCGGCGATGTCCTCCAGGCGGGTGTCGGCCCTCTGATACCACTGAAAGAGGGAGAGGAAGAGGAGAAGGAGAAGGAGCAGGAGAAGGACCGCCGCCAGCGCGTTGCGGACCTGCCGGGGGTAATGTGTGTTCCCTTCATCTCTTCACGCTCCAAAAGCCACGCTTGGCCAGAGAAATTTCGGTCATCAGTTCGGAGAACCGATAGGAGGGACCGAGGTGGTGGTTGGCGGTGTGGGTGATGGCCTCCCGGGTGCTCTCGTCGATGCGGTCCACTTGGATGTCCCAGAGCTCCTCGACCAGGGCAATCTCCTTGGGGTAGCGGGCCAGGAGGTCAGCCTGCACCTCCGGGCTCAGGTCCCAGCGGTCCTGGTCCGCCGCTGCCAGTTGGACAGCCAGAAAGACGCCTGTGGTCAGGGAGAGGACCAGCAGGGGCAGAAGAATGCGTTTTCTCAAATGAGTACGGGCCATAAGAAGCTCCTTTCGCTGTTCAGAACGTCTGGCACGGGGGCGGAGAATGAGCGAAGAGATGCTCCGCCGGCGGCCTTTATGAGCTCTTCCCCCTTGTGCTTGTCGTAAATGAGGTGAGCGCAGAGGATGACCGGGACGGCCAGCAGGATCAGGTTTTGACGCCCGTCGGGAGCGGGAGCATGGGGGCGGTGCGGGGCACAGGGGCCGCCGTTCAGTCCTGCCGCTCCAGCGCCCCGGCCAGACAGTCCAAGACCTCCGCCGTGTCCCCGGCTCCAGCACCGGGTCATTCTGATAGGAATAGTCATTCAGAAAAAGCGGCCAGGGTCTCCCACTCCTGAGGGGTGAGCTGCTGAAAGGATTCCGGGCTTTGGACAAACTGACTCAGCTCGGAAAAGACCTCCAGCCAGGCGTCATCCGGCCCGAACCCGGAACTCTGGAAATAATATCCACAAGACGCAATGGTCCGCAGCTGTTCGGCTTCCCAGATCATGGAGTCATGATAGTCCGGGGAGGAGAGATTGCCGGCCAGAAAGTCCTTCGTGCTGGTAAACTCCATCTCCAGATGGTGGTCCAGCTGGGCCAGCTCGCTCTGGAGGACATGATTTTCGTGGCGTTCCCCGTTCAGCAGGAAGAAAAAGTACAGGAGAGCAATAAGAGGAGCGTATTTTTTGGCCTTTTCTCTCACCTTTGCCCAGCGCATAAGATCCAACTCCCTTTATTTCTCATGGTTAGGTCTTGGACAGCCTGCCCCGCGTCTGCCAGCCGGACAGTTTGTACTTGTCGTGAATGAAGTGGACGCAGAGGATGACCGGGAGGAGGAAGGAGCCGGCCAGCAGCATCCGGCGGTATAGGTGCGGCCCCGCCCCGCCGGATGCCTCCAGGCCCAGGGTGATAGCTCAGAAGGTCTTGCTATTATGTATCCCAGACAACGCCGTCGATGAGGGTGATATAGAGATTGCTGAGAATAGGAAGCGGCTCATTGGAGACGGTGGAAGGGACCTCCTCCTCCGCCATCATAATCAAGATACTGGCATCCTGGGAGACGCCCCGCCACTCAAACCCACCCCATTCAAAGGAAAAAGGAGGTTCTTCGCCGCCGCTCAGGCTCCGATAGGAGAACCCGCACTGCTTCAGCTGGTTGATGTAGCTGATGACGTCTGGGATACTGGCGCCCCGAATATAGATATTCCAGCAGGGCGCATCCTGATAGACGCCGGTGCCATCCGCATAGTGCTCTCTGTACTGGGTATAGACCACCTGACCGCTGCGGAAATACCTCATCTCCTTGGGAAATTTTTCATCCTGGGGCCAAACATAGGTCTCCCCATCCTGAACCCCAAAGGGAGATAAGACAACCCCCAGACAGAAGGAGCACAGGAACAACAATACCAGGAGCATAGACCGAAGGAAAGGCTTCCTATCTAACTTTTTCATTGAGGTTCTTCAGTCCCGTCATTGTAATAGATACAGTGCTCTTCTCCACGAGGACCGACATCAGATCCAAGTATTGTGGTAGAGGCAGAGATGCTGGCAACACCGTAAGAGAATGAAACACTGATATCAACTCCACCTTGATCCGAGGAAAAATATGCTCCTTGAGCACGAAGTGCTTCAAAATAATTTCCACTTATTACGGGTGTAACAGAGTAAGAGACATTACCTCTTTTAGCCCATATACGGGAATCGCCTTCATCATTGATTTTATATTTATCATAGTAGCATACGATGTAATTTTTGACGGACAGTAGTTGAAGGCGTTTCGTATTTATAATATGTTCCATCTTCATTATAATAATAAACAGATGAGTTTTGTGCAACCTTTTTTGTTTCAATGGATTGGCTATTTTCATTAATTCCAACCATGGTTAAGGCATATCCAGCGGTATCTTCTCCGGCAGGAATTTTGTCCCACTCCCCAGCTGTAAACACATGTGTATTGTGTTGATGTATGCTTTGTACAACGAAGGTCGCTGCTCAAGCTTGCAGATGCACGCATGGCTGCTACATCAAAAAGAAACACTACCAGACAGATAAGCTTTCATAAGTGAGACTTCTTCACTGCTGTAACCGTTGTTCATGAGCATGTCGGCCGGAAGTTCACATAACTTTTTGAAAGCCCGTTCATAGGCCGCAAGAGGATCTTCTCCGCTTTGTCCAGAACGTTGAAATTGTAGAGATTCTTGGACTGCAATTTCGTATTCAGACATGGTGTTTATAGTTGTAGTGTTCTGATTTTTTGTTTTCATAAATAGAGGAAATACTATTAAAAAAAGCAAAAAGAGTTTATAGAAAATAAAGAAATCAGGGCTGTGGCACACAAAAATAACGATAAGAGTCTTTTCTTCATCGTGATTCCTTCCTTTCAATATGAAATTTTAATCGTAAGTTGGAAAATAGCGAAAAGTAGTGTTGTCAAATGTTACGCTGTCTGGATTTCAGAGTAGATGGTTGCGGTTTCTGAGTCACTGCCGGCCCAGACAGTGACCACCGCCTTGACCCGGTAGGTCTCGCCGGGGGTCACAGACACCGTCTCAGAGACAGATGCCCGGGTCCCGTCCTGGCGGTCGGTCCAGGAGTCCACCAGTATCCAGGCGAAGGAGCCGGATTTTGCTGGAGCTCCACCCGCACCTCACATTCGGTGGAACGCCCGGTCTGTCCACTCACCCAGCCTTCGATAAATGCGGTCCTGTCGGAGATCATCAGGTCACATCCTTGGTTTTTGATATAGAGGGAATAAGGAACGATTTCTTCAAAAACGGGCGTGTCCTGGGGCGGCTGGGCGGCAGAGGCGGCGGGAGTGGTCACCCAGGGTCAGGCACAGGGCCATCCCCGCCGCCAGCCAGCGCATGAGTTTCTTGCGCATAAAAATCACCTCCTTCATCGGTCCTACTAATATACCGACGAAAGGAGGCGATTCCGGACAAGGAAATCAAAAATTTTTGAAAAAATTTTCAAGAAATGGGTTCCAGACCCAACGCGACCTGTTTCAGCTCTTCCATAGGAATGGTCCCGGACAACAAAGTAGCAGTTGTCTTCGGTCCAAAAAATAGTATGATCCATTTTTTGAAACCGCTATGGCCTCATGGTTATGGATTTTGAAATATTCCACCTCTGCGTCTTCCGTATCCAAGGCATAATGTTGACAGATCCATTGATGACAGAATGTGTCAAACATAATTGATCGCCCGCTGAGGACTCAAAAACAGATGCAGTTGGATATCGTCTGCTTCACTGCCTGTCTCCTCCTCCCCCCTATCAGGCAAATAGGTCAGGACAAAGTCCCCGGCAGAACTGCTTGTTGTCGATTCGGCTGAAAAGAAAAAATATGAGAAATCTTCTGTAATTTGGGTAAGCACCTCCAGCACCTGGGCCCGGAAGGCCTGGGAGGTGACCATCAGGCCGGAGAATCGCACCGCCAGAAAGACCAGCGCCAGCGCCGCCGCCCGCCGCACCTGGGCCAGGGCACGGACCCGCCGGGGGGAGCGCCCCATCCGGCGGATCAGGCGGTCCATCCGGCGCTGAAAGGCGGGGGAGGGCCGGGCCTGGGGCAGCTCCCCGTCCCCGGGCAGGGAGGAGAGCCACAGGTCCCGGGCCATGGGCGCGGCCTGGCTGAGCAGCCGGTCCAGCTCCTGATCAGTCATACCTCCACCCCCAATCCCTCAAGAGCCTCCCGCAGCCGGGCCTTGGCCCGGGACACGGTGCGCTCCACGGCGGACACGGTCATGTCCAGCACCCGGGCGATCTCCCGGTTGTCCAGTCCCCGGTCATATTTCAGCAGCAGCACCGTCCGCTGACGGGCGGGGGAGCCGGGCCATGGCCTGGGCCGTCAGCTCCCGGAGGGAGGACGCCTCCTCCGGGGGGCGGCCGGCCTGCGCCGGGGCCCAGTCCTCCAGGGGCTCCGCCCCCTGCCGCCGCCGGCGGCGGTACAGATCCAGTGCCTTGCCCTCTACTATCATACCGACCAGGGCCTTCGTTTCCGGACAGACCGGGTCATGAATTTTTCGATGATTTCCGTGATGCGGAGCAGGGCCTCCTGCACCGCGTCCTCCGCGTCCTGCTGACTGCCCAGGATGCGCAGGGCCAGATAGAACATCAGGTCCCGATATTCCCAGTAGAGGAGGGCGAACTTGTTGCGGCCCTCCTCTGTGGGGATCATCGCCAGGTAGACCAGCATGGACTCGCCCCCTCTCCCTCTGTCCAGTGTAACACAGGCGGGGGAAATGTCACCCCGGGCGGCCCCGGAGGGAACAGAAACAGGGGCGGCAGCGGTCAGGCTGCCGCCCCCTGTGGGCGTGCAGGACAGGGGTCAGCGGTCCAGCTGGGCGGCCACTTCCTCCAGGTAATTGCGCTCCGCCCCTCCACCTTTCCGGCGTCGCAGGCGGCGGCCAGGGCGGGGTCAATGGGCAGGCGGGCCAGGATGGGCAGGCCCAGCTCCCGGGCCACCTCCTCCAGGCGGCTCTCCCCGAAGATGGAGTGGCGGGCGCCGCAGTCGGGGCACTGATAATAGCTGTAATTCTCGATCAGGCCCAGCACGGGGATGGACATCATCTGCGCCATGTGGACCGCCTTGGTGACGATCATGGACACCAGATCCTGGGGGAGGTGACCACGATGATGCCGTCCACCGGCAGGGACTGGAACACGGTGAGGGGCACGTCCCCCGTTCCAGGGGCATGTCCACGAACATATAGTCCACCTCGCCCCACACCACGTCGGACCAGAACTGCTTGACCACGTTGGCGATGACCGGGCCACGCCAGACCACGGGGTCGGTCTCGTTGGCGGTGAGCAGGTTCAGGGACATGAGCTTGATGCCGGAGGGGGTGACGGCGGGGTCGATGCCCGCGTCGGTGCCGGTGGCCCGCTGGTGGACTCCGAAAGCCATGGGGATGGAGGGGCCGGTGATGTCGGCGTCCAGCACGGCCACCTTCCGGCCCCGGCGGGCCATGGCTACGGCCAGGGAGGAGGTGACGGTGCTCTTGCCCACGCCCCCCTTGCCGCTGACCACGGCGATCACCTTCTTGATGCTGGACAGGGCGTTGGCAGGGACGCGCAGGTCCCGCTCGCTGCAGCTCTCGCCGCAGGTAGAGCAGTCATGGGTGCAGTTTTCAGGCATGATCGATTCTCTCCTTCATATGGTTGGGATCACTTGCCGTCCTGACGGCCGGCAAAGGTCTTGTTGATGCGCTCGCCGGTGGTGTGGACCAGCTGGAACATGGACTGGTAGAGCACCGGGTAGTCCCGGGCCAGGATGTCGTGGCTCAGCTCGGGCATGCGGCTCTTGTCCTTGCCCTGGCCGGCCAGGGCCTCGCACAGCTCCACCTCGCTGCACGCCATGTCAGCCTCGGGCAGGCCGGCGGCGAACTGCCGGGCCGGGACGGAGAAAAAGTCCGGGTTGTTGGACGGGTTGGCCTGATACAGGCGGCGGAACACCTTATAGACAGCGGTGGACAGGTAGTTGGAGGCGGCGCGGATGGCCTCCCGGCTGCCGGTCTTGCCCAGCAGGTCGAAGAGCATGCCCACCGAGTTCACCAGCAGCTTTTTGGACAGCAGGGCCAGCACGCCCCCCCGCACGGAGTTGTCCTTCTCGTCGCTCAAATCATAAAGCTCGTCCGGGGCGATGGTGGTGCCGTCCCGGGTAAGGGTGCGCCCCAGGAGAAAATCAGCGGACACGCCGTAATAGTCACAGGCCCGGACCACGAAGGCCAGGCCGGGCTCCCGGATGCCGTTCTCATAGTGGGACAGCAGGGCCTGGGAGATGCCCAGGGCACCCGCTGCGGTGCGCTGGCTGACCCCCCCCGCTCCTGCCGCAGCAGGGAGAGGGTGCGGGAAAATTCTGCGTTCAAATTTCTCACCTCGAGGGGCGGCCGCAGGCCGCCGTTTCTGGATCTCATCTCGATCTGCAATACATACAGTATAGTATAACGGAAGCATTACGCCACGTAAAGAGAAAATGAAAATTTTCGCGGAAATTTGACACGGGTGGACAACGGCCGCCAAAACAGGGCTGTTATTCCCGGAAGGAGCGGGGAAAACTGAAAAAGAGGTCCCACAGGAATTTTATGCGCTTCTGCAGCGGATAAGCCTTGAAATTTCTGGCTGAAAATGCTACCATAAGGGACAGAAAAGCGGCCTTACGGCCACGAATCGAAAAGTTGGAGGGATCACCCATGCACATGTTTCAGAATCTGATCGACAAACTGAAGGCGCATCCCCGCAAGATCGTCTTTACCGAGGGCACCGATCCCCCGCATCCTGGAGGCATCCGCCCGGCTGCTGTCCGGGACCTTCCTGACCCCCGTGCTGGTGGGCAACGCGGAGGAGGTCCTGGCCGCCGCCGAGGAGGCCGGCTTCAACATCCGGGGCGCCATCATCATCGACCCGGAGAACTATGAGGATATGGACGCCATGGTGGAGCAGATGGTGGAGCTGCGCAAGGGCAAGATGACCGAGGACGAGTGCCGCGCCGCCCTGAAGAAGGGCAACTACTTCGGCACCATGCTGGTGGCCATGGGCGAGGCCGACGCCCTGCTGGGCGGCGCCACCTACTCCACCGCCGACACCGTCCGTCCCGCGCTGCAGCTGGTCAAGACCAAGCCCGGCAACAAGATCGTCTCCTCCTGCTTCATCCTGGTGCGCCCCTCCGCCACCGGCGACAACGACGTGCTGGCCATGGGTGACTGTGCCATCAACATCAAGCCCGAGGAGGACGAGCTGGTGGAGATCGCCGTGGAGACCGCCAAGTGTGCCAAGATCTTCGGCATCGCCCCCAAGGTGGCTTTCCTGAGCTACTCCACCAAGGGCTCCGGCAAGGGCGGAAGATGTGGACAAGATGCGCAACGCCTGCGAGAAGGCCAAGGCACTCATGCCCGATATCCCCGTGGACGGCGAGATGCAGTTCGACGCCGCCGTCTCTCCCACTGTGGGCCAGCTCAAGTTCCCCGGCTCCCCCGGTGGCGGGCCACGCCAACACCTTCATCTTCCCCGACATCAACGCCGGCAATATCGGCTATAAGATCGCCCAGCGCCTGGGCAACTTCGAGGCCTACGGCCCCATCCTGCTGGGCCTGAACGCCCCCATCAACGACCTGTCCCGCGGCTGCAACGCCCAGGAGGTCTACTCCATGGCCATCATCACCGCCGCTCTGGCGGAGTAAACGGCCAGACGACCACAGACTGCGCCGGCGGGCCCATCAATCGTGGGGCCCGCCGTTTTGCGCGTTCTTGTGGCAAAAACGGGGACAGGGAAGAAACCCAAGGAAACCCGCAGGCACATGGGAGATGCGGTTTTATAAAATCGTTTCGGGGGCCTGTACCGCTTTTTAAGATGCCCACCTTGAAAGGACTGGGAAAAAAACGGCGGATTTTTTTCCCTCTGTGTTGCATTTTCTCTGCGGGTAAGGTATGATAATAAAAGCGCATTCTCCCAGTTTTAGTCACCGGCTGCGACGTGCTGTTTCTGACGGGCACCGATGAGCACGGCCAGAAGATCGAGGACAAGGCCAAGGCCGCCGGAAAGACCCCCAAGGAGTTCCTGGACAACATCGTGGAGGGTCCCCAGGGCATCCTGGACCTGTGGAAGCTGATGAACATCTCCAACGACCGCTTCATCCGCACCACCGACGACTATCACTGCCAGTCCATCCAGAAGATCTTCCGCAAGATGTACGACAAGGGTGACATCTATAAGGGCACCTACAAGGGCAAATACTGCAAGCCCTGCGAGAGCTTCTGGACCGAGAGCCAGCTGGTGGACGGCAAGTGCCCCGACTGCGGCCGCGAGGTGGTGGACGCGGAGGAGGAGGCCTACTTCTTCCGCCTGTCCAAGTACGCCGACCGGGTCCGGCACCTGCTGGAGGACACCGACTTCCTGCAGCCCCGCTCCCGGGTCAACGAGATGGTGAACAACTTCATCAAGCCCGGCCTGGAGGACCTGTGCGTCTCCCGCACCAGCTTCACCTGGGGCATTCCCGTGGACTTTGACCCGGGCCATGTGGTCTACGTGTGGGTGGACGCTCTGTTCAACTACACCACCGCCCTGGGCTTCCTGAACGACCGGTATCACGACTACGACAAGTACTGGCCCGCCGACGTCCACTTTGTGGGCAAGGAGATCGTCCGGTTCCACTCCATTATCTGGCCCGCCATGCTCATGAGCATGGACATGCCCCTGCCCAAGAAGGTGTACGGCCACGGCTGGCTGCTGCTGGACGGCGGCAAGATGTCCAAGTCCAAGGGCAACGTGGTGGACCCCTATATGCTGGCGGAGAAGTTCGGCGTGGACGCCCTGCGCTTCTTCCTGCTGCGCACCTTCCCCTTCGGCTCCGACGGCAACTTCTCCAACGAGCTGCTGATCCAGACCATCAACATGGACCTGGCCAACGACCTGGGCAACCTGGTCAGCCGCACCACCGCCATGGTGGAGAAATACTTCGGCGGCACCCTGCCCACGGAGCGGGAAAATAGCGACGCCGACTGCGATCTGAAGACCATGGCCTCCACCCTGCGGGACCGCTACGAGGCGGAGATGGAGCACTTCCAGTTCCAGAACGCCCTGGAGCAGATTTTCAAGACCATCCAGCGGGCCAACAAGTATATCGACGAAAATGCCCCCTGGACCCTGGCCAAGGACCCCGCCAACCGGGCCCGTCTGGCCGCCGTGATGTATAACCTGCTGGAGACTGTCCGCATCTGCGCCGTGCTGCTGACTCCCTTCATTCCCGACAGCGCCGAAAAGATCTTTGACCAGATCGGTGCCTGCCCGTGCTGCCGCACCTGGGAAAAGGCCAACGTGTGGGGCAGTCTGCGCCCGGACGTCACCGTTCACAAGGGCGAGGCCCTGTTCCCCCGCATCGACGCTGAAAAGGCCCTGGCTGAGCTCAACGCCATCCAGGAGGCCCAGCGCAAGGCGGCCCTGCCCGCCCTGGAGCTGGAGCCCTATACCCAGGAGCAGGTGGACTTCGACACCTTCTGCAAGTCCGATTTCCGGGCCGTGAAGATCAAGAACTGCGAGGCCGTGAAAAAGAGCGACAAGCTGCTGAAGTTCACCGGTCCAACTGTTTGTTCGTGGCCCTGGGGGCGGCCTGGGCGCCGTGGGGAGGTATCTGCTCAGCCTGATTGCCGCCCCATGGTCCTTTCCGGTGATGACCCTGCTCACCAATTTTTCTGGGGGCGGTGGTCATCGGCGCTGTGGCCCAGGCGGCGGGACAGCTGCCCATGTCCAAAAGTGCAGTTCTGTTTTTTGAAGACCGGACTTTGCGGTGGTTTTACCACCTTTTCCACTTTTTCACTGGAGACGGTGGAGCTGCTGGAGCAGGGGGAGATGGGCCGCCGGGGGCGGGTACATCCTGGCCAGCGTGGGTCTGTGCCTGGCGGGGGGTGCTGCTGGGGCGGGCCCTGGTGTGGAAGATCCTTTGAGGATGGAGACCCGCATCTGAGGGCGGCGCCTCTATCCAAATGAGGGCTGCCGCGGGGGAGAAAATCGTGCGGACGGGGTTGACAGAGAAAGGATCTTCTGCTATATTAGTTAAGCAAATTTATATAAATTCGCTTAATGAAATGAGGGGAACGGATGGACCTGCGGGATAGTCTGAACCGGTATTACTACGATGTAACGGTCAGTGATCTGAGGCAGATCAGCCGCACCGGCGGCGGAGAGCTGTCTTATAATAGCATCATGTATCTGGATGTGATCTCCTACCAGCGGGCCCAGGGGAGTGTACGGTGAGCACCCTGGCCAATACCCTGCACATCACAAAGTCGGCGGTGACCATCAAGGTCAACGAGCTGGAGCGGCTGGGGATGGTGACCAAGACCCGCAGCGAGACCGACCGGAGGGTGATCCAGTTGGACGTATCCCCGCAGATGACACAGTCGCTCCGAGCCTATGAGGGCCCGTTTGAGCGGGCGATCCGGCTGGTGGAAAGGAGCTTCACACCGGAACAGATCGCGGTGTTCTGTTCCATTTTGAATACGTTTACTTCGGAATATATAAAGGATTTTTAAAATGACACAGCATGAAGAATTATTTGAGAGCCTTCCGCCCACTCGGCTGTTTTCCGGTGCGCCTTGCCCAGCATGATAAGCATGGCGATGCTCTCCCTGTACACAGTGGCGGACGGCATCTTTGTGGGGCGCTATGTGGGCCCCAACGCTCTGGCGGCGGTCAATCTGGTGATGCCGCTGATCATGATGAGTTTCGCACTGGTGGACCTGGTGGCGGTGGGGTCCTCCGTTCAGATCTCTATCCGCCTTGGGGAAAAAATGAGAGGGCGGCCAACCGGATCTTCAGCTTCTGCACCGGGCTGATTGTGGCGCTGTCCTGCGTCATCGGGCTGGGCGGCTTTTTCCTGGCCGGGCAGATGGTGTCCCTGATGGGGGGCGGAGGCGGAGGTCACCGCCATGGGGGCGGAGTATATGCAGGTATATGCCGTATTCGCGCCAGTCATTATGGTATTCTTTGCAGTGGACAACTATCTGCGCATCTGCGGCCGGGTGCGGTACAGCATGATACTCAATGTGGTTACAGCACTGTTGAACATCGTGCTGGATTTTCTATTTTTGGTAGTTTTCCGCTGGGGGGTGGCCGCGGCAGCGGCGCGGCCTCCTGTCTGAGCATTGCCCTGGGTACAGTGCTGGGCTTCCTGCCCTTTGTGATGGGCCGTCTCCCTCTGCGTTTTGTTCGGGGACCATCTCTGCCCGTCAGCTGGGGGAATATTTTGGCCAATGGCAGCTCGGAGTTCTTTTCCAGTATTGCGGGATCTGTGATGATGGTCATTCTCAACAGCGTACTGCTGAGGCTGTCCGGGTCTATGGCGGTGGCGGCTTTCTCTATCGTGATGTATGTGGACAGCATCGTGGGCTCTCTGCTGTTTGGTATGGCAGATTCCATTCAGCCCGCCATCAGCTACAACTACGGCGCCTGGCGCCGGGACAGGATGCTGGCCCTGGAAAAGAGGGTGCTTTTGACAGGCGCGGCGGTGTCGCTGGCGGCTTTGCTGTGGATGCAGCTGGGGGGGACAGTATGTCATCCCTCTCTTTATCCAGGGGGATGACCCCGCCCTGCTGGAGATGAGCTTGCGGGCCATGAGGCTGTCCTCCCTGTCTTATCTGCTGGGCTGGGCAGGGACCTGTCTGAGCTCCTTCTTCACCGCATTGAACCGGCCGGGACGCTCCCTGATCCTGGCCTTCAGCAAGACGCTGGTCTTTCCGCTGGCCTGTCTGGCGGTGCTACCAGCCGCGCTGGGGCTGGACGGCGTGTGGCTGACGGCGCCGGCGGCCGGAGTGCTGACCGCCGCTCTGGCAGTCTGGTTTTTGACCGCAGTGCTGCGGCAGGAGAGAGCCCAGGACCGGCAGGAGGGGGGAGGGTACACCCCAGGCGTGAGACCCGGTCCCATCATCAGAAAAAAACAGGTCCTGCGCTCAGAGGAGCGCAGGACCTGTTTTAATGAATCACGGCGGTTCACGCCTCCTGGGCCATGACGGCCAGGGCCTCATCCACGGCGGAGAGGAGGTACTGGATGTCCTCCTCTGTGTGGGCGGGGAGAAGCAGAGGCGGCTGTTGTGCAGGATGCCGCGGTCCTTCAGCAGGGCCATAAAGCAGCTGTGCTTGGGGAAGCTGGCGTTGGCCAGGGCGTCCCGGTGGTTGATGATCTTCTCCTTCTTGGTGAACACAGGAAAGAGCGCCCCCGGCATCCCCTGGACGATCATGTCCACGCCGTGCTTTCTGGCCAGAGCCTCCATGCCATCCTTGGCCATCAGGGTGTACCGGCGGATCAGGCGGAACGCCTCTCCGTCGTTGGCCTCCAGCTGCCGGATAGTCTCCAGCACAGCCGCGGCGGCCAGGGGATGGCCATTGTAGGTGCCCACGGCCAGGACGCGGTTGTCCTCGATGACCTGCATGACCTCCCCGCCGGCCGGCGAAGGCGGCCACAGGGAAGCCGCCGCCGATGGCCTTGGCAAAGGTGCACAGGTCGGGGGTGACGCCGAAGTACTCCTGGGCGCCTCCCAGCGCCAGGCGGAAGCCGGTGAGGGGCTCGTCAAAGACCATCAGCACGCCATACCGGGTACACAGCTCCCGCAGTCCCTCCAGAAAGCCGGGCTCAGGCATGCAGCCGGTCATATTCAGGGTCACGGGCTCCATGATGACGCAGGCGATCTGATCCCCTGCTGCTGGAACAGGGCGGCCAGCCCCTCCAGATCGTTGTATTCTGCCAGGAGGCAGTCATCCAGGGCGTGGGGGCGCGGCCCTCGGTGTAGCACATGGCGGAGTAGAAGTCGTCCGGGTCCACGCCGTCCCGGGCCTGAAGATCGCCGCGGTCGGTGCGGCCGCCCAGAACGAAGTCCATGCCCCCGTTGTACTGCCCCTTGAACTTTACATACAGGGGGCGTCCTGTATAAGCCCGGGCCACCCGGATGGCGTTGAAGACCGCGTCCACGCCGGAGACGGCGAAGCGGACCAGCTCGGCGCAGGGGACCACCTGCTGGATCTTTTCCGCGGCTTCGATGGCCGCCAGACAGTCCCGGTTCGTGTAGGCCTGGTCCAGCTGCTCCCTGAGGGCCCGGCGCAGCCCCTCGTTGCTGTGGCCCAGAATGGCGGGCCCGGCGGAGAGGGAGAAGTCGTAGTACACATTGCCGTCATAGTCGGTCATGCGGCAGCCCTCGGCGCTTTTGACATAGACCGGAGCGACGCCTTTGGCCTTCTTGAAATTGGACAGGACACCGCCGGCCAGGCAGCGGCTGGCGCGCTGGAACAGAGCTTCATTTTCCGTGTGGACAGTCATGTGGGTGGCCTCCTTGTGGATCGTTGTGCTCTGAGTATAACAGATGCATACATCTTGGTCAATAGAAAAAGTCTAAATTAAAAAAGAAAATTAAAAGATGCATACAATAAGAGATCCCCCGGCAGTGTCGGGGATCTCCAAATCAATATTGAATGTGGTTCTCCAGCAGCTCTGTCAGCCGCGCCAGATCCCGGCGGCGGATGCAGTCCAGGATGGCCAGGTGCTCCGTAAGGCTCTCCTCCACCCGGGAGAGCAGGCGGACCGACAGGTACTGATACCGGCGCAGCACGGCCCGCAGGTCGTTGGTGGCCTTCTGGGCATAGCGGTTGCCGCTCTTTTGCAGGATCTGGTCGTGGAGGGCCCAGTCCGCGTCGGCAAACTCCTCCACGCGGACAGTCTCTCCCTGTTCCAGCCGTACCTGGAGGGAGCGGGCTTGGGCCTCCAGGGCGTCCAGCTCCTCTGAGGAGAAAGCGCCAATGGCGGTCCGGGCGGCCAGCACCTCCAGGGCCTGGCGCACCGCGTAGGCGTCCTCGATGTCCTTCTGGGTGGCAGATTTGACGAAAGGTGCCCACGCCGTCCCGGATCTCCACCAGGTCGTCCCGCATCAGCATCTTCAGGGCCTCCCGGATGGGGGTGCGGCTCATGTTCAGCTTCTGGGCCAGGGCCACCTCGCTGAGCATGGCGCCGGGGGGGAGCTGATTGTCCAGGATACGGCGCTTCAGGGTTTTATAGGCGAACTCTGCGCGGCTGGTCTTTTTCTCTTTGACGGGCAAAGGGCCACCTCCTTCAAGACGGAATGACTGATTATAACACGGAAGGGGAGAGGGAACAAGAGGGGATTCATAGGGAGAGGGGGCGGGCTCTCCCATCCGGGCCACCACCTGGGCCAGCTCCGGGATGCTGGGGATGCCGCCGGGGTGCTGAGTGGAGAGGCTGGCGGCGGTGACGGCAAAAGCGGGCGATCTCCTCCAGGCCGCCCCGGTCCAGCTCCTCCGGGGGGACGCGGAAGTCCAGCAGGCGGTGGAGGGCGCTCCCGCCGAAGATGTCGCCCGCGCCGGTGGTATCCACAGGGGGAGACCTGGGGGGCGGTCAGGGCACAGCTCCCCCTCCGGTTCTGGAGGTAGCAGCCCCGGGGACCCAGGGTGACCATGGCCAGGGAGACGCCGCACTCCTCCAGCAGGCGGCGGGCCCCCTCCTGGGGGGAGCAGCCCCAGAGAAAGTCCACCTCATCGTCGCTGAGCTTGACCACATCCGCCTGACACAGGCTCCACAGGATCTGGGCCCGGGCCTCCGCGGGGGAGGGCCAGAGGGGGAGACGCAGGTTGGGATCAAAGGGGACTGTCCGGCGCAGCTCCCGGGCGTAGGCCACCGCGGCCCGGGTGGCGGATCGGGCGGGCTCGTCAGTGAGGCTCAGGGTGCCGAAGTGGAAGAGACGGCAGCGCTGGATGAGGGAGCGGTCCACCTCCTCCGGCCGCAGCCGGGTGTCCGCCCCCCCCGGCTTGCGGGCAAAGGAGAAGGAGCGGTCCCCCGCGGCATCCAGGGTGACAAAGGCCAGAGTGGTGAAGGCGGAGGAGGTGAGGCGGATGCCCCGGGTCTGGACTCCAGCCCGGCGCAGGGACTCCAGAAGGAGGTGGCCGAAGGCATCCTCTCCCCACCTTGCCCAGAAAGGCGGTGCGCCGGCCATATCTGCTCAGGGCGGCCAGAAGATTGCCCGGCGCGCCCCCGGGATTGGCCTTGAGCGTGGGACAGCCCGCCCCATCGGTGGACACGGGGGTAAAATCAATGAGCAGCTCGCCCAGGGCCACAACGTCATAGACAGCTTCCTCACACATAAAAACACCTCCACAGCGGCCGTGGGGCCCACGGCCGGGATCGTATTTCCATTATATCCGAGAGTAAGAAGAAAATCCAGAAAAAGCGGGGGCGCGCACGATGCGCCCCTCAAAAATGCCCATGGGTCCTGTGGAGGCGGGACAGAAATGGGCATAGTCCCGCTTGATTTCCATAATTTGTATTGAAACGTCTCACAAAAAGCTCTTTCCCTCCGGTTTTGAGCGGGTCCAAATATGGCGGGCCCAGTCAGGACAGGAGGGATTTTTTTTATGGCAAGGGACAGACTCAGTATTATGGACTGAATCAATGGGAGGCTGCGGACCAGGTGCTCCGGACGGAGTTTAACGCGGATAATCAAAAGATCGACGGGGCGCTGAAAGCCATGCGGGATCTGATCGTCAGCCCCAGCGTTCTCAATGCGGTACTGGATAAGCTGCGCAGTGATATCAACGCCCCTGTCTGCCCGGGTGGATAAGCTGGAGGAGAGGTGAGAGAGCCCCCGGAGCAAATGCTCCGGGGGCTGTTAAATTGCGTGAATCAGAATCTCACTCTAATCAGCGCTTCTGACCAATGGTGAGGGTCAGCGCACCGTCAGCATCATACTCCACAACATACTCACCGGTAATCACGGCCTTGGTGCCGAGATCTTCGTAGTAGTACAGAGTAGTGGTAGTACCAGGGGTACTGTTCTGCTGAGTCTCACAAGTGGAATCACTGTAGAGCTTTCCATCAGCCGCCAACTTAAGGGCTAGCTGGAAATCCGCATCGGAGTTGGTCACCGAAACAGATTTAATGACAGGATCCTTGCCCTCCACAGTGAGCTCGGCGTCACATACGGCGTTGCCGTCAATGCGGAACTCACGGACCCCGTTATGTTCGTCACTGGCCTTAACCTCGGTCCCGGTAAAGGTGTAGCGCTCACCGACCTTTACTTTATTGCCGGTATTGACGGGATTACCATCTTTATCGGTAACAGTGATCTTCCACACAGCAGAATCACTATAGGTCAGGGTGTACTCATCGGCCTTGGTCTCTACGTCGATTACCACGTTCTCCAGACCGGCGGGAATGGTGACGGTCCAGTTCTTGGTGTCGATCTTGGCGGTAACATTGCAATCAACAGAAGTGATGGTGTAGCCCTCCTTGGGGGTCAGTGTCACCACAACCTCCTCATCGGTCTTAGCGCTGTCCTTGTCGCCAGTAGCATTACCATTCACAGTGATGGTGCGGCCGTTGGCGGTGGCCTTCGCGTTGATCGTCCGGTCTCCAGTAATAGTGTACTCGCCGCTCGGGTCCGCAGCAAAGGAGTAGCCGGGCTTGGCGGTGGCGGCCACGGTGATCTTGGTGCCGGCAACAACCTTCACAGGCCCGGTGTAGGGCTCGCCGTCGATGGTCACGTCGGCGTTCTCAACATCGACAGTCACG
>VOFB01003638.1_pt1 | contig 19829 bp, 36 predicted proteins | sample 5384141 | NCBI WGS metagenome assembly VOFB01 (sample SAMN12384721, study PRJNA508395) | human gut metagenome | isolation source: healthy gut A | host: Homo sapiens | reverse complement strand
GGAGGCAGCAGCCATGCTGGCTGATCTTATTGAGAACGATACCGGGATCAGCAAGGAAATAAAAATGGGATGTGAGCTTGTGGAACGGGAATCTCACAGGTAACAGAGAATATCCTCGCAGACAGAGGAAGAAATTATAAGTTATTGTGGAACAGGAGCAGATCTTTTGGGAGAAAAAGACCTGCTTCTTTTGATGTGGTGCTGTGTTATGGCTGAGCAAACACAGAAAAATGCCAGATTTTTTCTGCGATGTCCTGACTGGTTTGTCTGTTTTGCATCTGTTCTTATGGAATATGTACAATTTTGACTGAAGAAATTTGTGCGATGTTGCGGATTTACAAATAATAATGCAGTAGTTATAATACAAGTAAGATATGAGAACGATTCCACATAAGAGCACAAGCAACAACATAAAACAAACCATTGAAAAGTGCTAAAATCATCAAAAAACTTAAAAAATGGAAAGATTACCGTTCCTTGTATGAATAGATATATGAAATCAATCTCATAAATAAATGAAAAACAATGGATCAGAGATAATAAATCCCGGAAGCTGAAGAAAGAACAGACAGATCTGATCCGAAGAAAGGGAAAGAAGAAAGAGATGACTGTCCGGGAACAGTAGCAGAAAAGGAGGAAGGACATGGATTACAGAAAGACAGCACAGGAAATCTATGATCATGTAGGAAAGAAAGAAACATCATTTCCGCGGCGCACTGTGCAACAAGGCTTCGTCTGGTCATTGCAGATAATGACAAGGCAGACAAGGAATACGTGGAGAATATCGACGGAGTAAAAGGTGTATTCTTCGCACAGGGACAGATGCAGATCATCCTGGGAACAGGAGTTGTAAACAAGGTTTATGATGAATTTATCCAGATCGCCGGAATATCAGAGAGTAGTAAGGATGAGCTTAAGAAGGTGGCAGCATCAAGGCTAATCCGATACAGAGACTGATCAAGACACTGGGAGATATTTTTGTCCCGATCATCCCAGCTATCGTAGCAAGCGGATTTTGATGGGAATCATGGAAGCCCTGAACTTTATGGTAAACAACGGCTTCCTGAATATTAACACCAATGGTTCCATTTATGTATTTGCACAGCTTTTCAGTAACACAGCGTACACATTCCTGCCGATCCTCATCGCTTACAGTGGTGCAAAAGTATTCGGCGCCAACCCTTACCTTGGTGCGGTTATCGGTATGATCATGATTCATCCGAATCTGCAGAACGCCTGGACAGTTGCCACGGAAGGCGTACAGGCCACACAGAAAGTATGGTTCGGACTTTACTCCATTGACATGGTTGGATATCAGGGACATGTAATCCCGGTTATCATTGCAGTCTGGGTACTGGCACAGATTGAGAAGAGACTTCATAAAGTCGTACCTGCAATGTTCGATCTTTTTGTAACACCGCTTGTCAGTGTTTTTGTAACCGGCTATCTTACACTTTCCATTATCGGACCGATCTTCGTAACAGTTGAGAACGGACTTCTGGATGGAATCCAGTGGCTGATCGCTCTGCCATTCGGAATCGGAAGCTTTATCATGGGTGCCTTTTATGCACCGACTATTGTTGCTGGTGTTCATCACATGTACACTATCATTGACCTTGGACAGCTGGCCAAATTCGGCGTTACCTACTGGCTGCCACTTGCATCTGCAGCTAACATTGCACAGGGTGGTGCAGCTCTTGCTGTAGGCCTGAAATCAGAAATCAGAAGATCAAATCCATGGCTGTTCCTTCTGCCTTAAGCGCATGCATGGGAATCACAGAGCCGGCAATCTTCGGTGTAAACCTCCGCTTCGGAAAGCCGTTTATCATGGGCTGCCTGGGTGGTGCATGCGGAGCACTTTTGCCTCCATTAGCAGTCTTGGTGCCACAGGAACAGGTGTTACCGGTATCTTCGGAATCCTGCTGTGCCTGAATAATCCAGTTGGTTATATCCTGATGTTTGCCATCGCATTTGGTGTGGCTTTTGTGCTTACTTGGATGTTCGGATATAAGGATGAGGTACAGAAACAGCTGAAAAAATATTGAAGCAGAGAAAAATCAGATGCTCCGGCAGAAATTGCCCAGGAGAAAACTTCAGAGACAGGTGCACAGACCCTCTACAGCCCGCTTGAGGGAACTGCGATCCCGCTTTCAGAAGTAAAGGATGCAACCTTTGCATCTGAAGTCCTTGGAAGGGGCATGGCAGTGATTCCGTCCAAAGGTGAAGTAAAAGCACCCTGTGACGCAACAGTTTCTACAATTTTTGACACAAAACATGCGATCGGCCTTGCAACAGACAGTGGTCTGGAACTGCTGATCCACATCGGGGTTGATACCGTTGAGCTTGGCGGTAAATTCTACACCGCTCATGTAAGGACGGTGACGTGGTCAAAAAGGCCAGACACTGATCACCTTTGATATGGATGCTATTAAGGCAGCCGGCTATGATGTGACCACACCGCTGATCGTAACCAATACAGATGATTATGAAGAAGTAAAAATGCTTGCAGAAGGAACAGTAAATAATGGTTCTGAAGTACTGGAGGTAAAAATAAAATGAGTTCTCTGACCAAGGTCCTTGCAGAGGAAGTGCGAAAAAATCGAGGAAACGGCAGCAGTTGCCAGGACGATGCAGACAAACCGTCTGACCCATCATCTGATGCCGCCTGTGGGATGGCTCAATGACCCGAACGGATTATGCTGGTACAAGGGAAGATATCACGTGTTTTTCCAGTATTCTCCGTTTGAGGCCAACGGTGGACTGAAATTCTGGGGACATTACTCAGTGAAGATATGATCAGCTGGAGATATGAAGGGTTCCGCTTCTGCCGGACAGCATTTATGATTGTCATGGTGTTTACTCAGGCTCTGCCATTGCGGAGAAAGATAAGCTTCATCTTTTTTTACACAGGAAACATCAAGATGGATGGAGATTATGATTATATCAATAACGGAAGGCAGTCCAGCACTCTTCATGTGGAGAGTGCGGACGGCCTCCATTTCGGAACAAAGGAGGTTGCAGTTTCCTGCGAGGATTATCCGGAGAATTACACCTGCCACATCCGTGACCCGAAGGTCTGGAAAGATGGAGAGGAGTATCGCATGATCCTTGGCGGCCGTCAGAAAAGCGACCAGGGTGCCGTACTTTTTTATAAATCCGAAGACCTGAAAAACTGGAAATTTGACAGTGAGCTTACTACAGAAAAAGGCATTCGGATACATGTGGGAGTGCCCGGATTTTTTTCACTCTTGAGGGACAGGAGGTGCTTTCTGTATCTCCCCAGGGACTGACCAGAGAAGAGTTCCGTTTTCAGAACATCTATCAGTCCGGATACTTTATCCTGAAGGATGGAAAGCCGGAGGAAAAAGCTTTCCGGGAATGGGACCACGGCTTTGATTTCTATGCACCCCAGACATTCCAGGATGGAAAGGGCAGACGGATCCTGATCGGCTGGATGGGAATGCCGGATGCAGATGAGGAGTATGTGAATCCTACAGCAGAGAGCGAAGGCTGGCAGCATTGTCTTACTGTTCCAAGGAAGTTACGTATAAAAACGGAATGCTTTATCAGTATCCGACGGAAGAACTGAACGGGCTGAGAAAGACTGGCGTTTCTGTCAGCGGTTCCAGTGCGAGATTCCGGTGAATGGACCGTTTGATCTGGATGTTCAGGTAAAAGGTGAGCAGGGTAAAAAGTAAGCCTTGGGGAAAATCTCTTCCTGGAATATCAGGACGGAGATGTGATCTTAACTCTCTCGAGAGGCCGGTGCCGGACGAAAAGTACGTAAGGCGCATGTTCCGTCTGGTGTGATCGAAAGCATCAGAGTTCTTGCGGATACTACAGCTGTGGAAATCTATGTGAATGGCGGAGAGGTTGTTTTCTCTTCCAGATATTATCCGGAAACGCAGGAGCAGGCTGTGAAGGTGGAGGCTGTGGAGTGTGATGGGAAGATTTATGTGCTGAAGAATTATGTGATGGAGTAGGCAGAGCTTATTGATCGGGAAATACAGCAAGATCAGAATACGAATACCTATAGAGCAGCTATGCAGTGAATTCCATATTCACAGAAATAAGAAATGACCGTATAATAAAGCAGGTGGGAAAATCCGCAGCCGGAATCCCGACCTGCTTTATCTTTGATGTAAGTGAAATACATGAATTGTGCCGGCTGCTTGAGTATATAGAAGGATGGCTGCTGAAGAAATGCTGGTGGCTGTCTTTACATAGAAAGAATGCGGCCGACTGGATGTTTGTTTTACAGGAGAGAAATATCACGGAAGACAGATCACACTGTCAGAAAGTGTTCAGATATTTGTTTTTTACAGGAAGGCACATATCAGGGTTGATGTTACTGAAGATGTACTGGCATTTGGCATTGTATTGCATAAATTTTTTTACAGAAGAGGAGACTGCTATGAACTATACATACATCGTGCAGTGTGCAGACGGCACGCTCTACACCGGCTGGACAAACTGCCTTGCCAGGCGGATGAAAGCGCACAATGAAGGCAAGTCAGGTGCCAAATATACCCGGGCCAAGCGGCCGGTGAAGCTGGTGTATTATGAGGGCTTTGCCACAAGGGAAGAGGCCATGAGCCGGGAGTACCGGATTAAGCAGCTGACCAGGGAGAAGAAGCTGGAGCTGATGAGGTTTTGAATTTTGATAAACATTTTGATATTTCAAAAGGCTTCAAATGTGTGGAGCATTATGCAGCGGAACTGAAAGATAAGGATATGTATGTTTTGCTGAATCTTATCAGTATCTCAGCATAACAACTGAATCAAAGGAATATCCCCATTGTCGATCCACTGACAGCTGCCATCATTTTTTTCACAGATATCTTCAATTATGGACAGGCCGAATCCATGGTTGAGGATATCTTTTTTTGATGTTTTGTGGTTGAATGGTCGTGCCGGATCTTTGCTGTTTTGCATGTGGACAGTAAGAAAACCGGCGGACATTTTTGATGTTACAGAGATAAACGGTGCTTCAGAACCGGAAGCGTTGCAGCTTTCTATTCCATTATCCAGCAGGTTGAAAAAATATACTGCTCAGTTCCGAAGAGGAATATTGGATTTCTCGGAAGAAGAACCTCGTAGGTAACTTTGATATTTTCTGCATGGCAAGAAATCTTTTGTCCGCAAGGATGGCGTTGATCAGGCTGTCCTGACAGATGGGATGGAAACGTTCTCTCTGAAAATCATCGGTTATGGCAGGCAGGTAGTCCTGGATCTTATCATATTCGTTCGTTTTCAGGTAATTCTGAAGTGTCTGCAGTTTCCGGATGGTAGCCTGTTGGAACGCCAGAGTCTCCTGCTTTCTGGAAACAAACAGCTGCTCCTGTTCTTTCTGTAATTGTTCCTGCTTCTGAAGAGCCTGAAACTTTGCCTCTTCCTGAGCATTTTTGAGCGATCGTCTGGCAAGAAGGTAGATCCTGCGGTAAGTGAGGGCCAGAAAAAGAGAAGCATTATCTGGCAGAACAGAGCATATTCCTGTAGCAGAGCTCCCAGGAAAAGAGATGCCTGAACACAGAAAAGTTCTATAAAAAGAATAGTAAAGCCTCGTTTCATAAAGTCCTCTTTTCCGGCGGAAGTTCTGAAAGAATTGTTTCCAGATATACATCTGCCTCAAGATATTTTTGGGTACGGATCAGATAATTCAGTGAAAAGAGATGGTTTTCCATATCGTGATTCCATTTTCGCACAGATTGATATTCTTGTTCCATTTCGGTTGTATATTCCAGCTGTTTCTGAAGAAAACTCATCTGCTGAACCAACAGTTCGTGTCTTTTTTTTCTCTGAGAGAAATGTTGTGAAAGCCCTGGCTATGATCAGACAGCAGTGAATTGCACATCTGAGCATATCTGCTTAAAAAAATCTCTATAGTATAAAAAGAAACACTTGTTCTCCTTTCCCTGATGTAGTATACTGAAAAGAACAATTAGTTCATAAATACATATCCGTTGATATAAGAAAAAGGATGATAAATATAATGGAGTTAGACCATGAAAGATGCATTCTGGAGTCAGATCTTCGGTCTGCTCAGTGCAGGCGGAGCAACGATTGAAACGATACGGCAGTATATAGAAAGCCAGGGTGAGAAGAATGAACCGCGCCGTAAAAATAAGGATCTATCCAAATAAAGAGCAGAGAGTTCAGATAGAGCAAACAATCGGCTGCAGCCGCTTTATCTATAACCAGATGCTTGCAGATAAGATCAGCTATTACCAGAAAGAAAAAAAGATGCTCCGGAACACACCGGCCGGATATAAAAAGGAATATCCATGGCTGAAAGAGGTGGATTCTCTTGCCCTGGCGAATGCGCAACTGCATCTGGAAAGTGCGTTCCGGAAGTTTTTTCGGGAACCAGCCTGCGGATTTCCGCGTTATAAATCAAAGAAGCATGCAAGAAATTCATATACGACCAATGCACTAAACGGAAATATCCTTTTGCAGGATACCTATCTGAAGCTTCCAAAGATGTCCGCCATAAAAATAAAACTTCACCGTCAGATTCCATCAGACTGGAAACTGAAGTCTGTAACTGTGAGCCGTGAGCCATCCGGGAAATATTTTGCCAGCCTTTTGTTCTGCTGTGAGAACCAAACAGTGGAAAAAAGACCGGCAGAGAGATTTCTTGGGATCGATTTTGCCATGCAGGGAATGTGTGTATTTTCTACAGGAGAAAGAGCCGGGTACCCTATGTTTTACAGAAAAGCAGAGAAAAAACTTGCAAGAGAACAGAGAAAGCTCTCCCACTGTGAAAAAGAAAGCCGGAACTATCAGAAACAGAAGAAAAGGGTAGCTTTATGTCATGAAAAGATAAAGAACCAGAGAAAAGATTTCCAGCATAAGCTCAGCAGGGAGCTTGCGGAAAGATATGATGCAGTATGCGTGGAAAATCTGAATCTGAAGGGAATGTCCGGAGGGCTGCACCTTGGGAAAGGTGTGCAGGATAACGGGTACGGGCAGTTTCTGTTCATGCTGGGATACAAGCTGGAAGAATGTGGAAAACATCTTATAAAGGTAGACCGTTATTTTGCATCCAGCAAGATTTGCAGTCTATGCGGACATAAGAAAAAGGAACTGGCATTGTCGGATAGAATGTATGTTTGTGAATGTGGAAACAGGATGGACCGGGATGTGAATGCAGCAGTCAACATCCGTGAAGAAGGAAAAAGAATCTATAAAGAATGTGCGGCTGACGGATAAACATAAAAAACAAAACCGCGGAAAAAATGAAAGGTGAGATTGTTATCTTCGCATCAGGCATACAGCCGATGGTATAGATGATGCCGCCGGCGATCATGCACGGGGCAGATTGTGGAAGATCGGAACAAAAGCAAGTCATTCCAATGTGATCCATTTTGGGCAGTTGATCCAGCACCCTTGAGGATCCGGTCCATCACCAGAGGATATAGCCGGTGCGTGTGGGCATACAGCTTCACGAAGATCATCATGTGATCCATTTTTTTCAGACGGGTTCACCTTGGCTGTGGAGCCGGAATGGTAAAGTAAAGAAGGATCATGGTAAGGATAAAAACACTTACTGCAAAAACATGGAGAACATCTGCACTTCTGGCCGCCTTCACGATCAGCGGAGTGGCTCCGGCCACGGCAAGAAGCATGCCGATTCCGTGTGTGATCGCGCTTCCCGGATCTTTTTTTAATTTAAATTTCATATAAAAACACCTCCTGCAAAAAAATCTGCTGTTTATATCATATGGACAACTTCAAGATCGGTTCATCAATGACGGATCATTGCGACAGTTTACGATGTAATAATGTAGAAACTGATAAAATAACATGTAGTATTCAAAACTACATATCAAGTATACGAATACTATACCACTATTATTCAAAAATGCAACCCCTATTTTCGAAAAAATTTTATCAGGATTTATTTCTGCAGCAGGCATACGACAATGCGGCTCCTGCGACAGATAAATAAGAGATTTTTATGCATATTTCTCCCAGTTTTTCGCATAATAACCATATGAAAAACAAATAGTTAACATAATATTGACGTACAATGAACAGAAAATACAGGAGGAATTCAGGAAGATGAAAGCAACGGGAATTGTTCGCAGGATCGATGATCTGGGCAGGGTTGTGATTCCAAAAGAGATACGAAAGACACTGCGGATCAAGGAAGGAACGCCACTGGAGATTTTTACAGACAGGGAAGGACAGATCATCCTGAAAAAATATTCGCCCATTGGAGAGCTGAATACGTTTGCTGCGGAATATGCGGAAGCGCTGGTACAGACCACCGGATTGACTGCCTGTATTACAGATCGTGATCAGGTCGTGGCGGCATGCGGCAGCGGAGCCGGGAACTGGAAGGAAAAGAGATCAGTTCTGATCTGGATGCAGTCATTGCCGGCAGGAAAGGCAGAATGGTCAGTCAGGACAGCAGGGAAAATATATCAGTCATTTCCGACGCTATGGATTCATTTTGCCAGAAAATGATACAGCCGATCCTGTGTGCGAGTGACGCCATTGGAGCAGTGATCCTTCTGACTAAAAGTGAAAAAACAGCACTGGGAGACACAGAACGTGCCCTTATCCGCACAGCAGCCGGTTTTCTTGGCAGACAGATGGAGCAGTAAAAGTGCATCAGATGTACAGAAAAATGTGTGCAGATCAAGATATAAACATCAGATGCAGATGCCAGGAGCAGCAGATCAGGGAGGGTGCGGACACCGGGAAGGAAAGCAGTGGTATTCTTCCAGAGTCAGATTTGTGATAGTGAGCCAGAAGCCAGAGGTTTGGTCACATAGCGGATGTGCCATGGCTCGTAAGGGATGCCGGTGATCTCCTCTTTGCTTTTGGGATACCGGAGGATAAAACCATAGAGCGGAGCGTTCTTTTTTCAGCCAGCGGCCTTCTCCTGTTGTGGAAAACCTTTCGGTGAGCTCCATATGGATGGAAGGACAGGATACATCCAGAGCAAGTCCGCTCTGGTGCTCACTTGTTCCTGGCTCTGCAACGAAAAGGACTTCCTGTAAAAAGCTCCTTCTGTCGCTGGTAGGAACGATATCCGGAAACTGCCCACAGGTTCAGACCGCATCTGTGACAGGCATGGAAAAGCTGGGAAGCGGCTTTTGCAGCCTGATACTCCAGAAGCCGCTTCGGATCTCCCGGTGCTGCTTCAAATGGAAGTCCGATATCGATAAGATGTTCCGGCACAAAAGCTTCCGGCAGAGGATGCTCCCTGCTGATCAGCCGGGTATAAAATTCTCTGTGCAATAAAACCCTCCTTTCCTTATCCATAAGCTTATGATAAGAAAGGAGGGTTTATGAATGCTTATTTCTGTTTATCAGAGCTCTTTTTCACTCATTTCTTCCAGGAGAGCCTTCTTCATGTCATAGAGTGACTGGGAGAGATCTACATAAACCTTCTGCGGATTAACGAAACGTCTGGATTCATCCCACAGTGTGTTCTGCTCCTGTTTGCAGTAGTCGCGGAGTTCCATGACAGATGGAGACTTGTAAACGCTCTTACCATCTTTAATTACCGGAACAAGGAGCTCACGGGTTCGTATGTTCCGCCAAGAACCTTTGGTCTTTTCCAGGTGTCAACCGGGTCGAAGATCACCATAGCTTTCTTCCGGATCGAATTTCTCATCTGCGGCAGATCAGATCGGCCTTGATCTTGCCGGTCTTCTTTGCTGTAGATACGGTATACAGTCTTGTTGCCCGGGTTGGTAACCTTTTCTGTGTTTTCGGAAAGCTTGATCTTCGGCTGGAAGGCATCGCTGTCAGCGTCCTTACAGCGGCAAGTTTGTATACGCCGCCGAATGCCGGATTGTTATCGGCTGTGATCAGCTTGGTTCCGACGCCCCAGGAATTGATCTTGGCATCCTGCGTTTTAAGACTGTCGATCAGATATTCGTCCAGATCACTGGATGCGGAAATGGTAGCATCATCGAATCCGGCAGCAGCCAGCATCTTGTAGGCTTCTTTTGGAAAGATATGCAAGGTCACCGCTGTCAATACGGATTCCATAATTCTTCAGCTGGATACCTTCCTCACGCATCTCCTCAAATACACGGATCGCATTGGGAACACCGGATTTCAGCACATCGTAGGTGTCAACCAGAAGAGTACAGGAATTCGGGTAAAGTCTCGCATAGGTCTTAAAGGCTGTGTACTCATCCGGGAAACTCATGATCCAGGAATGAGCATGTGTTCCGAGAACCGGAACGTTAAACATCTGGCCGGTCAGTACGTTGGAAGTACCGGCACATCCGCCGATCACTGCAGCTCTGGCACCGAAGATCCCGGCGTCCGGACCCTGGGCACGGCGAAGACCGAATTCCATGATGGGATCGCCCTTAGCTGCGTGGCATACACGTGCTGCCTTAGTGGCAATAAGACTCTGATGGTTCATAATGTTCAGGATGGCCGTCTCTACAAGCTGAGCTTCCATGATCGGTGCGATAACCTTGACCATTGGTTCTCTCGGGAAGATCACGGTTCCCTCCGGAATTGCGTAGATATCACCGGTGAATCTGAAGTTGCTTAAGTACTCAAGGAAATCTTCCTCAAAGATGCCAAGACTTCTCAGATAGGTAATGTCTTCTTCTGAGAAACGGAGATTTTCGATGTATTCGATCATCTGCTCCAGTCCTGCACAGATGGCAAAACCGCCATCGCACGGATTGTTGCGGTAGAACATGTCAAAGACAACGGTCTGGTTGGTAGGGTTTTTGAAATATCCCTGCATCATGGTAAGCTCATAGAGGTCCGTGAGCAGAGTAAGGTTATTTGCTCGCATAGCGTTCTCCTTTGATGCCTCCGGATATTGTGACCGGAGGGAAATACACGGTTGTTTCCGCTCTTTTTTATTATACGGCTTATTATAACACAAAGGAGTGGATTGTAAATTTTTTACTGCGTAAACCCGCATATAATAAGGAGTTTTAACAGCAGTTTAAGAAATTTTGAAAAAAAAAAAAAAATTAAAAAAGGGGTTGCAATTTCAAAAAAGCTGTTATATAATAACATCCGTCGCAAGCGATAAGGCAAGCGAAAAACAAACACATAGGGCTATCGCCAAACGGTAAGACAACGGACTCTGACTCCGTCAGTTCAAGGTTCGAATCCTTGTAGCCCTGCTTCTTAAGTACCTCAGTTGCGAGGTACTTTTTTTGTACTCAAAAATAAGAAGATATTCGCAATCCGCTGCGCCCCAAAAAACAAGTGCGTTTCTTCCTGCCAAGTGTTACAATAAAGTATAGACAGTATGACAGGAGGCATGAATGAGTTACAGTTTTGAGAGTCGAGTCGTGAGATAGAAGATGGATGTCTGACGTGAGCAGAAAGAGTTGAGACAATGGATGGTGAGATCCGGAGCTGGCATGGGCCAACAATTCCTTACCGGTCCCTTTTATCAATACAGAAACCGGTCTTCCGGAAACCGGTCTTCCGGCAGATACAGATCCCTATGATCTGGCGAAAAATAGAGATGGATTATGCACCAAGAAAGATCGCGCTTCCGAAGGAACGGGAAGTGCAGAATGCTTTTTCCGTACAGAAGCATCATCTGGACACCAATCATCATGTGAACAACTGTCAGTATATCCGGATGGCAGCGATCATCTGCCTGAGGATTTTAAAGTTGGTCAGCTTCGTGTTGAATATAAACGTCAGGCAGTACTGGATAATGTTATCATTCCGGAAGTATATATGACAGAAAATAAAGAAGCTGTAGTTCTCAACGCGGAGGATAAAGAACCTACGCAGTAGTTGAGTTTACAAAATAAATACAGGCGGTAGAGATTAGTACATCGTTTTTGAAACAACTATACCGTAAAGGAGCGCGCGCTATGCTTGAAAAATTAAAAGAAGAAGTTTACAGAGCAAATATGGATCTGCCCAAATATGGTCTTGTTACCTTTACATGGGGGAAATGTCAGCGGGATCGACAGGGAGCAGGGACTTTTTTGTGATTAAGCCAAGTGGTGTGGATTATGACAAGCTGACACCGGAAGACATGGTAGTGGTAGATCTTGATGGAAATAAAGTAGAAGGAAGATACAATCCATCCTCTGATACACCGACACATGCAGTTCTTTACAGAGCGTTTCCGAATATCGGCGGTATCGTACATACACACTCACCGTGGGCAACCAGCTGGGCTCAGGCCGGAAGAGCCATCCCATGCTATGGTACAACATGCGGATTACATTTACGGAGAAGTACCATGTGTGCGTAATCTGACCAAAAGAGAGATCGAAGAGGCATATGAGAAGAACACGGGAGTTCTTATTGCTGATTATTTCAAAAACAAAGATTATGAAGCAGTACCGGCTGTGCTGTGTAAGAACCACGGACCTTTACCTAAAATGGAGGATGCTCATGAGGCAGTTCATGTGCAGTTGTTCTGAGGAGGTTGCCAAAGATGGCATCTCGCTGCGAGCTGATCAATCCGGATGTAAAACCGGCACCGCAGGAATTGCAGGATAAACATTATTACCGGAAACACGGAGCAAATGCATATTATGGTCAGGTAGGACAGGAAGACTGATCAGAAGAAAAACAGTTTGACCCGATGGTGGATCGTCAATATCCGCCTGAGTGGAAATGCCGCGGAACAGTACCGCGGCATTTTTTGTCGAAACATGCAGAAAATGTCAGATTTGCTGACCTTTAACACAGGTGCCGCCGAAAATATGCGTAATGTCAAGAAAAATGCAGAACATTAACACATTTATTAAAATAGGTGGCAGGATGAAAATATACACTTATCAGGGAAAAAAGAACGTTTCCGGAGAAAAAATACGCCAGATGAGGAATATGAAACGGATGTCGCAATCTGCGCTGGCAGCAAAAATGCAGGTGGAAGGAGTGATGCTGGAGCGTGACAGTATCAGCCGGATCGAAGGAGGAGAACGTTTTGTAGCAGATTATGAACTGCGGGTGTTTGCAAAGGTGCTGGGGGAGTGGATGTGAAGTGGCTGCTGAATGAGCAGTAAATAAGGCAATATTGGATTACAGTTCGCTGGTAATATTCCGCGAAGCGTGTTACTGAAAACGGAGTGAAAAGTAACAATATTGGTCTGAATGGCAGGAATCTGTGTAAACTACTTGATATTTATGTCGGAAACTGCTACAGTATAAAGAAAAAAGATGGCCGGGAAGTCCTGCGGAGGGCAAACGGTCACGGATAAGAAGATAGAGGCGCGGATTTTTATCAGTATTTATGGATGCAGGCCCTGGCAGGCTGTTCATAAAGAAAGGAAAATCTGCCGAAGTGCTCTGGAAGGCCAGATGACAGGGTGCTGGGATAACGCAGAATATGCGTTGTACTGTCACGGATGTGGAGCGCTATCGGTAGCACTTCGGGAGATCTGCATTTAATATGCTGAATGGAGATTTTTTCTGACAGGCTATTAGTTAAATAAATTTAACCGGAGGTGTTCTTAAGAAGAGACAGCCTCCGTTTTTTTTGTCCCCGAAAAGGGAGGAGAAAATGAGTAAAAAAGCAGGAACAGCATTGTCTGTTATGGCAATGGTATTCATGGGCGCACTGGCAAGTCCCCTGACTGTGCTGGCTGCGGATGCGGAGGAGACTTACCAGCCTGCTCTGTATGCAACGATCTGGGCACTGCTTCCACCTCTTGTTGCGATCGTCCTTGCACTGATCACAAAAAGAAGTATACAGTTCTCTGTGTGTGGGAATTGTAGTAGGAGCACTGATCTATTCCGGATTTAAATTTGAAGGAACGGTAACACAGATTTTTGAGGGAGGAATCATCAAGGTTCTTTCTGACAGCTATAACGTAGGTATCCTGATCTTCCTGGTAATCCTGGGATCTGTGGTATGTATGATGAACAAGGCCGGCGGCTCCGCCGCATTCGGACGATGGGCCAGCAAAAAGATCCACACGCGTGTGGGTGCAGAGCTTGCAGCGATCATCCTTGGAATCCTGATCTTCATTGACGATTATTTTAACTGCCTGACAGTAGGAAGCGTTATGCGTCCCGTACCTGACAGACATCACGTATCCAGAGCGAAATTTGCATACCTGATCGATGCGACAGCCGCTCCGGTATGTATCATTGCACCGATTTCATCATGGGCTGCTGCAGTCAGCGGATTTGTAGAAGGAGAGGATGGAATTACCCTGTTTGTACATGCAATTCCCTATAACTTCTACGCACTGCTTACGATCTTCATGATGGTGGCAATGGTTCTTATGAAAGTAGAATTCGGAACAATGGGTGTTCATGAGACAAATGCTTTAAAAGGCGATATCTACACAACACCTGCACGTCCTTATGCAAACGCAGCTGAAGATGAGAAAAGTAATCCGCGTGGCAAGGTGATCGATCTTCTGATCCCGATTGTAAGCCTTGTAATATGCTGCGTAATCGGTATGATCTATACAGGTGGTTTCTTTAGCGGAACTGATTTTGTAACTGCATTTTCACAGAGTGATGCATCTGTGGGACTGGTGCTTGGAAAGCTTCTTCGGACTGGTTATCACGATTGTTTTATATCTGATACGTCGTGTTATGAATTTCAGAGACTGTATGGCGTGTATTCCGGACGGATTCAAGGCAATGGTACCTGCGATCCTGATCCTTACTTTTGCCTGGACATTGAAGGCCATGACAGACAGCCTTGGTGCATCTGTATTTGTATCTGCAATTGTTAAAAGCTCTGCAGGCGGGCTGATGAATTTCCTTCCTGCAATTATCTTTGTGATCGGGGCTGTTATCGCATTTGCGACAGGTACTTCATGGGGAACCTTTGGTATCCTGATCCCGATTGTTGTTAATGTATTCTCAGGAACAAAATCATGAACTGATGATCATCTGACCGAAACGCACCAGAATGAGCGGGTGCTTCTTCCGTCCAGACAGGTTCCGGAAGGAACCAAAGCAGGTGATGAGATCGAAGTATTCATCTATAAAGGATTCCCAGGACAGATTGATCGCAACTACCCGTGAGCCGATGCTTCAGGTAGGACAGACAGCAGTCCTTAAGGTAAAACAGGTTACCAGGATCGGTGCTTTTCTTGACTGGGGACTGGAGAAGGATCTTCTGCTTCCATATCATGAGCAGACCAACCGGGTCCGTGAAGGCGAGGAGTGCCTGGTAGCTCTTTATGTAGATAAGAGCAGCCGCCTCTGTGCCACCATGAAGGTGTATCATTATCTTCCACCAGAACTCCTTATGTACCGGGAGATTCGGTAAAGGGGCGTGTCTATGAGATCAGTGGGAATTTCGGCGTTTTTGTTGCGGTAGATGATAAATATTCCGCTCTGATCCCGCACGGGAGGCAACAGGCAAGATACAGACCGGGAGCTATTCTTGATCTTCGTGTCACAGAGGTGAAAGAGGATGGCAAGATGAACGTCAGTGACCGCCAGAAGGCTTACATTCAGATCAATGAGGATGCAGAGAGCGTATTCAGCGTGATCGAGGAATTTGCAGGGTGCTGCCATTTGATGATCATGCCTCACCGGAAGTCATCAAGAGAGAGTTTGGCCTCAGTAAGAACGCATTCAAGCGTGCAGTCGGTCATCTGATGAAGGAAGGCAAAGTAGAGATCCGTGACAAGAGGATCTACATTAAAATAACAAGGTGTTGACCGGCTCCGGATCAGACACGCTCCGGCACGTTCAGAGAAAAGTGCAGAGCGGGGAGGATCCGGAGCCCTGTTTTTTACGATAAGGAGAATAAATTTGGAGTTTACACATTTACATGTCCATACAGAATACAGCCTTCTGGATGGCTCCAATAAGATAAAAGAATATGTAGCCCGGGTGAAAGAACTTGGGATGGACAGTGCGGCGATTACCGATCATGGTGTGATGTATGGCTGTATGGATTTTTATCGGGCGGCAAAGGAAGCCGGAATCAACCCGATCCTCGGATGTGAGGTTTATGTGGCTCCGGGCCCGTTTTGACAGAGAAGTGGGAAGTGGGGATGACCGGTATTATCATCTGGTGCTGTTAGCGGAGAATAATGAGGGCTACAGTAATCTGATGAAGATTGTATCCAAGGCATTCGTGGAAGGGTTTTATTAAAGCCACGTGGATCTGGAGCTTCTGGAAAAAATATCACGAAGGGTATCATTGCCTTAAGTGCCTGCCTTGCGGGTGAGGTTGCCAGATATCTTGGTGACGTGGAATGTATGAGGATGCCAAGATCGCGGCTTCGTTATCAGGATATTTTTGGAAAGGAAATTTCTTTCTGGAGCTTCAGGACCATGGAATCCCGGAGCAGCAGACCGTAAACCAGCAGCTTCTCCGTATGCACAGAGAGACGGGGGATCGATTTGGTTGCCACCAATGATGTGCATTACACTATGGCAGATGATGCGGAACCACATGATGTTCTTCTTTGTCTGCAGACTCAGAAAAAGCTCAGCGATGAGAACAGAATGCGCTATGAGGGCGGCCAGTATTATGTGAAATCCCCGGAGGAGATGGCGGCAGGCTTTTCTCCATATGCGCTGGAAGCGCTGGAAAACACGCACAAGGATCGCGGAGAGATGCCATGTGGAGATTGAATTTGGCGTGACCAAGCTTCCAAGATATCGATGTGCCGGATGGTCTTACATCCTGGGAATATCTGAACAAGCTTTGCCATGAGGGACTTGAGCAGCGGTATCATCCGGTAACAGAGGAGCTGAAAAAGCGCTTGGATTATGAAGTTGTCTACGATCAAAAAACATGGGATATGTGGATTACTTCCTGATCGTATGGGATTTTATCAAATATGCGCGTGATCATGATATCATGGTAGGACCTGGACGTGGATCTGCAGCGGGAAGCCTGGTTGCATATACACTGGGCATCACACAGCTTGATCCAATTCGTTATGATCTGCTGTTTGAGCGTTTCCTCAACCCGGAGCGAGTATCCATGCCGGATATTGACGTGGACTTCTGCTTTGAACGAAGACAGGAAGTTATTGATTACGTCAGAAGAAAATATGGCGATGACTGTGTCGTTCAGATCGTTACGTTTGGTACACTGGCAGCCCGTGGTGTGATCCGGGATGTGGGCCGTGTACTGGATATGCCTTATGCACAGGTGGATACCATCGCCAAGATGATCCCAAGGAGCTGAATATCACCATTGACAAAGGCACTGGGAATGAATCCGGAGTTTCGAAGGCTTACGAAACAGGACGATATCCATCGTCTGATCGATCTGGCAAAACGTCTGGAGGGACTTCCCAGACATACCTCCATGCATGCGGCAGGTGTTGTGATCAGCCAGAAGGATGTATCGGAATATGTACCGCTTTCCAGAGCACAGGATGGGTCTATTGTCACTCAGTTTACCATGACAACACTCTGGAAGAGCTGGGACTTCTGAAAATGGACTTTTTGGGACTCCGTACACTGACAGTTATCCAGAATGCAGTAAAATGGTGGAAAAAAAGTACCGGTATGAAGCCTGGATATGCAGCATATCGACTACAACGATAAAAAGTCCTGGATTCTCTTGGAACAGGCCATACAGACGGTGTGTTCCAGCTTGAAAGTGCAGGAATGAAGAGCTTCATGAAGGAGCTGAAGCCACAGAGTCTGGAGGACGTGATCGCGGGAATTTCCTTTACCGCCCGGGCCCGATGGATTTCATTCCGCAGTACATCCGCGGAAAAAACCGTCCGGATACCATCCGTTATGACTGTCCTCAGCTGGAGCCGATCCTGAAGCCGACCTATGGCTGTATCGTATACCAGGAGCAGGTTATGCAGATCGTCCGTGAGCTGCAGGATACACGCTTGGACGAAGTGACCTTGTGCGCCGTGCCATGTCCAAGAAAAAAGCTTCTGTCATGGCAAAAGAACGCCAGAATTTCGTTTACGGAAATGTGGCAGAGGGAGTACCGGGATGTATGGCCAACGGTATTTCCGAGGAGATCGCAAACAAGATCTACGATGAGATGACAGATTTTGCAAAGTATGCCTTCAATAAGTCTCACGCTGCCGCTTATGCAGTTGTTTCCTACCAGACGGCATATCTCAAATATTACTATCCGGTAGAATTTATGGCTGCACTGATGACATCCGTTGTGGAAATGCCGAACAAGGTTGCCGAGTATATTTCTGTATGCCGCCAGATGGGGATCCGGATCCTTCCGCCGGATATCAATCATGGTGTTTATGGCTTTTCTGTTGACAATGGTTCCATTCGTTATGCACTTTCTGCCATCAAGAGTATCGGCCGTCCGGTAATCGAGGGATTGTGCGGGAGCGTGAGGAGCACGGAGAATATACCTCCTCTGAAAACATTTTATTGAGCGAAATATCGACCAGATGAATAAGCGAGCAGTAGAAAACCTGATCAAAGCCGGAGCGCTGGATTGCCTGGAGGGAAACCGGAATCAGAAAATGACGGTTTATACGCAGATCATAGACAGTATCAACCAGGATAAGAAACATACCATGGCGGGACAGCTGAGTCTTTTTGATATTGCGCCTGAAGAAGATAAAAAGGAATTTGAGATCCGTATGCCGCAGGCAGGAATATCCGAAGGAGACGATACTGACCTTTGAGAAGGAAGTTCTCGGCATCTATCTCAGCGGTCATCCGCTGGAGCGTTACCGAAATATGATGGAAAAAATGATCTCTGCAAAAACTTCTGATTTTCAGCCGGCTGATGAAACAGGGATACCGGAGGTTTACGATAACCAGAAAGTGATCGTGGGTGGAATGATTACGGATAAAACCATCAAATATACAAAGAATAATAAGGTTATGGCATTCCTACAGTGGAAGATCTGGTAGGCACCGTGGAGGTTGTGGTTTTCCACGTGATTACGAAAAATGCCAGATGTTCCTGAATGAAGATGCCCGGCTCTTTATTCAGGGAAGAGTATCCGCAGAAGACGACAAAGCCAGCAAGCTGATCCTGGAAAAGGTTCGTCTTTTTGATGATATGCCAAGAGAACTGTGGCTCCAGTTTGAAAGCCGGGAAGAGTACGCAAAAGCCGAAACCGGTCTGGTAGACGATCTGATGGAATCCAGAGGAAACAGCACGGTGGTTATTTATCTCAAAGATGTCAAGGCAATGAAGAAACTTCCCCCTGCTTATCAGGTCCATATCGAGGATTCCTGGCTGGAGCGCATGTGTAAAAAATATGGAAGTTCCAATGTTAAAATTGTGGAGAGAGTATTGAAAAACTTATAAAAATGCTATAAACTATACCCGAATATGTGTATCACAATAGGTTGTTTCATAAGATGGAGGATAACAATATGGCAGAGAACAAAATCAAAACGATCGGCGTTTTGACCAGTGGCGGTGACGCACCTGGAATGAATGCTGCAATCCGTGCTGTTGTCAGAAGAGGATTAAGCAGCGGACTGAACGTAAAGGGAATCTATAAAGGATACAGCGGTCTCTTAAATGAGGAGATCAGAGATATGACAGCAAAGGACGTTTCCGATACGATTGAGCGAGGCGGAACAATTCTTTATACTGCCAGATGTGCAGAGATGAGAACAGAGGAAGGACAGCAGCAGGCTGCAGAGATCTGCAGAAAGCATGGGATCGACGGCCTTGTTGTTATCGGTGGAGACGGATCCTTCGCAGGTGCTCAGAAGCTTGCGAACCTTGGAATCAATACCATTGGCCTGCCAGGGAACCATTGACCTTGATATTTCCTGTACCGATTATACCATCGGTTTTGATACCGCAGTAAATACAGCTATGGAAGCTATTGATAAAGTACGTGATACATCTACCTCCCATGAGAGATGCAGTATCATCGAGGTTATGGGACGTAACGCCGGATATCTTGCTGTATGGTGCGGTATCGCAAACGGCGCAGAGGATATCCTGATCCCGG
>VOFB01004909.1_pt1 | contig 19830 bp, 38 predicted proteins | sample 5384141 | NCBI WGS metagenome assembly VOFB01 (sample SAMN12384721, study PRJNA508395) | human gut metagenome | isolation source: healthy gut A | host: Homo sapiens | reverse complement strand
CTGTTGTGCTTCGTTCAGTTACGTATTGCTATTTTTTCTTCCACACGTCGAGTTCTATTTCTTCAATAAAAATCACAACTTTTTACCAAAACGGTATCTGTTGTATAGATATTGACATAATCGGTACTACTTGATATCCGTCAGCCACAATTTTTTTCATCTGCTCTAAAGATTGCTTAAATGTACAGAATGAACCGCACATTGCATAACCAAAGGTAAGAGTACTCAAAATACCTCACTCCTCCATAATGTTGTAAATCGTATCTTTAATAATGTTTTCCTGCTGCCCAGGAGCTACTTTCCCCGGTAATGATAATGCCGAATTAACTTTAATCTAATTTAGAAACTGCTTTTTATCGAATCCTCCCGGTGTAGATGCTAATTCAATAAAGAGTGTATCTTTGTGATGTTTGGATAATACTTTTCTGGGTTTGAGCCATTAATGGTGCCTTCGCTTAATTCCATAACAATCATAATGGCACCTTCAGCTGTTGGAACTGCATTTTTGCACAGCAAACTCTTCTCTCACAGAATAATCGTACATTGCAATTTTTGTTCCAAAGTGTGCTTGTTGCCTTTAATCGGTTCAAGGCACCGCCAAATACTTGTTTATCAACCATTTTTTCTGCAAATGTGTCATCCAACAACAGTTTTCTTTTGCTAAAAGACATGTTCAAATATTTCCCATCCTGTGTCACAGGCAAAGGAAGAATAATCAAACCGCATGTATCAGTTAATTCATCAAATGAAACTTTTACAACACGTTTCATCTCAACATCTTCATCAAAGCCACATGCATATACTTGATATCCATCTGCTGCTATGGATTGTGCCAGATAAATTTGTCTTTTATCTCCACCTAAAATGCCAAAACGATTCATCTCAACCATAAAACCAACCCCCGTAGTACTTCTGATAATCTATATTATGGAAATATAGCAAATATTGTGCGTTACAGGTTGGTTTAATACAAAAATATGTTGCCATATACTTTATCGGTATAAAGATGTATCGATATTGATGAATATACTATCATCTTTTATGTTGTACGAATCTGACAACAGATACAACATTAATATGATAAGGAACATCTTTCCATATCCAAAATTTTGATTGTTGCCAGAACGTTTTAACGTTTATCGGTTAGAAAAATGGCTGTGTAATTTCTTTTATGTTATAACAACCTTGCAACAACAGCAAAACTGAAGTTTTGGTTGTTGACAAGAACGTTTTTAGCATTTCATCTGTAAAAATGCAAAGCAATTTTTAATGCTATAACAACCTTGCAACAACAGCAAAACTGAAGTTTTGGTTGTTGACAAGAACGTTTTTAGCATTTCATCTGTAAAAATGCAAAAGCAATTTTTTCTATGCTATAACAACCTTGCAACAGCAGCAAAACTAAAGTTTTGGCTGTTGACAAAAGAACGTTTTAGCTTTTCATCAGTAAAAATGCAAAGCAATTTTTTAATGCTATAACAACCTTGCAACAGCAGCAAAACTAAAGTTTTGGCTGTTGGCAAGAACGTTTTAGCATTTGATCAGTAAAAAATTGCAAAGCAATTTTTTTAATGCTATAATAATAAAGAATAGGATGGCGTATCATTTTTATAAAGATTGGTCATATTGAAAAATATTAGTTTCCATTATGAGTTTAAAGCAATATTATATATCAAGAATATATCTTTTATAATCGAAAAGTTATAAATAGAAATTGAGTGAATGTTATTAAGAGCATTGTTGTATGGAAAACCAAAATATTTTAAATACCGTAAAAACACATACATTTTATTGGCATAGGCGGCTCTGGTATGTGTCCCATTGCAGAAATTTTATACCATAGAGGCTATCATATTACAGGTTCAGATATTTCTGAATCCGAAACAGTTCAAAAAATTCGCTCCTATCAAATTCCGGTTATCATAGGACAAAAAAGCTGAAAATATCAATGGTGCAGATTTAATTGTATATACAGCTGCGGTAAAAAAAGATAATCCTGAATTGGTTGCTGCTTTGGAAAGCGGAATTCCCACATTGGAACGCTCTGAAATGCTTGGTGTAGTCACAGCACATTATCGGGACTCCATTGCCGTTTCAGGAACACATGGAAAAACCACTACAACCGGTATGCTTACACAATTATTTATCCAAGCGGGAAAAGACCCTTCTGCTATCATTGGAGGAAAGCTCCGTTTATCGGAAGCAATGGCCGTGCAGGCAAATCTGATATTATGATTTGTGAAGCTTGCGAGTATGTAGATACTTTTTAAAATTAAGTCCTGCTATTTCCATTATTTTAAATATAGATGCCGACCATCTGGAATACTTTGGCTCTCTCGAAAATATCATCAAATCCTTTCATCAATTTGCCAATCAAACCAGCAAAGTGCTAATTGTAAACGGTGATGATGAAAATGTGAAAAAAGCAATCAAAAGATATCCAAGACGTCAAAATTATTACATTCGGTCTGGGTGCTGATAATGACTATTCAGCTGCCAATATCAAAGAAAGAACCAAATGTATTTGAAGATTTTACTTTAATGAAACAGGGTACTCCCCTTACAGACATTCGTCTTTCTGTTCCAGGAAAACATAATATCATGAATGCTCTTGCCGCTGCAGCTACCGCTGACTACTTTGGGATTTCCGGAAACGATATTGCGAAAGGATTACATGATTTTACAGGTGTACACAGAAGATTTGAACGGCTGGGAACCTTTCACGATATTGTCGTTGCTGACGATTTTGCGCATCATCCCACAGAATTAAATGCAACCTTAACAGCAGCTATGCATATGGGCTTTAAAAATGTATGGGCTATCTTCCAGCCTCATACGTATTCCAGAACTTTCTTATTGCTGAACGATTTTGCAGAAGCTTTGTCTATCCCTGACCACGTGATATTAACCGAAATATTGCCTGTCAGAGAAACAAATACTTATAATATTTATGCTGAAGATTTAGGTGCAAAGGCTCCGGGAAGTGTATGCTTAAAAACCTTTGATGAAATTAGCGACTATGTCATAGAACGCGCCCAACCGGGAGACTTAATCATTACATTAGGCGGCGGTGATATTTATCGCTGTGCAAACATGATTGTAGAAAAATATAAAAAGCTGAGAACAAAGTATTTGCAGGAACTACCATGTAAATAAAAAAACACGCAGTTAACCTATTTAACTGCGTGTTTTTTATTTTACACTTCTACTATTAGTACCAAATGTTACTTTGGATTGAATAAACATTCTATGTTTCATTTTCATACACTTCATATAACTTTCACCATAGTCAACGGCTGGCATTAAGCACACTTCTATATCTTAGACAACAAATTTGCTAATTCTGCCTACTCTCCTGCGAAAACAAATAAACTGATTCTTATCGCATCTGCTAACTCAATATAACTTTTCCACGTTATACTTAATACTTGATACTTGAAAAAGTATTGTCAGAATGCAAACACATATAGTGTAAAAGTAAAATATCAAATTACAAAGGTGAACTTTGTCAATAGAAAATAAAAAGAGCTGGGTTAGTCCCCAGCTCTTTTTATTTATCTAATGTGAAACGCTCAGTAAAACAATAAAATTATTTTACCATGTTAGCAACTTCATCTGCGAAGTTGTCTTCACGATTTTCGATGCCTTCACCTTTTTCAAAACGAACGAAGCTTTTAATTTTACTATCGCCGCCAAGCTCTTTTGCGGTTGAATCTGTATATTGTTGTACGCTCATATCACCATCTTTTACATATGGTTGGTCAAGCAAGCAAATTTCTTTGAAGAATTTTTCATTCTTCCTTCTACAATTCTCTCAGCAACATTTGCAGGTTTACCGGAATCTACAACTTGTTCTGTTAGAATTTTCTTTTCATGCTCAACTACATCTGCTGGAACTTCTGCTTCAGAAACATAGTTTGGAACAATTGCAGCAACTTGCATTGCAATATTTTTGCATATTCCACAAATTCAGGTTTGGAAGCAATTTCAGGAGTTGTGTCAAAAGTCACCATAACACCCATACGTCCGCCGCCGTGAATATAAGTTACAACAGCACCTTCACTGCGTGCAAAACGACGAATTTTAATGTTTTCACCGATGGTTAAGATTTTTTTCTTGAAGAATATCAGCGATTGTTTCGTCAGAACCAGCAGCTTTGCAAACCAACAATGCATCTACATCAGCAGGATTTTGCTCCATAACAGTTTGTGCACAGATTTTTACAAAGTTGTTGAACTCATCATTTTTCGCAACGAAGTCTGTTTCAGCGTTTACTTCAATTACAACACCAACATTACCTGCTTCATTGGTAGCTGCATATGCAACACCTTCAGCAGCAATACGGCCTGCTTTTTTTGCAGCAGCAGCCAAACCTTTTCTCTCAAAAAGTCAATTGCTGCATCCATATCGCCGTTTGCTTCTGTAAAGTGCTTTCTTACAGTCCATCATACCGCAACCGGTTCTTTCACGTAATTGTGCAACGTCTTTTTTTGCTGTAAAAGCCATTTTCATTCCTCCGATTTTTATATAAATATAGTATTATTATAGATTGTCCTAAGCCGTATTCAAAAAATATCCGTCGCAAAAGACGGATATTTTAAAATACGAATCTTATTCAGCAACTTCTGCTGTTTCTTCAGCTGCTGTTTCATCAGCAGTTTCTTGAGCTGCTGCACCATTTGACCCTGTCTGCCTTCAATAATAGCATTTGCCATTGTGCAGAAATCAATTTAACAGCACGAATTGCATCGTCATTACCAGGAATTACGTAATCAATTTCGTCTGGGTCACAGTTTGTATCAACAATCGCAACAATTGGAATACCCAATTTTTCGCTTCAGCTACAGCAATTCTTTCTTTGCGTGGGTCTACAATAAACAAAGCGCCCGGAAGTTGCTTCATCTCTTTAATGCCGCCCAAAATTTCTCTAATTTTTTCAATTTCAAGACGAAGTTTAATTACTTCTTTCTTTGGCAACAAATCAAATGTACCGTCTTCTTCCATAGCTCTCAGTTGCTGTAAACGGCTTACTCTGCGGCGAATGGTGCTGAAGTTGGTCATCATACCACCAAGCCATCTGGCATTTACATAGTAAGCGCCTGCACGCTCTGCTTCTTCTTTTTACAGAATCTTGAGCTTGTTTTTAGTACCAACAAATAGTACAGGTTTGCCCTCAACAGAAATATCACGGATAAAGCTATAAGCTTCTTCCAATTTCTTTACTGTTTTTTGCAGGTCGATAATGTAAATACCATTACGTTCTGTGAAAATGTAACGAGCCATTTTAGGGTTCCATCTTCTTGTTTGGTGACCAAAGTGTACACCGGCCTCCAATAATTGTTTCATAGATACTACTGCCATTTTAAAATCCTCCTTGGTTTGTATCCTCCGTTACAGCGATATACGAATTTCACTTAAAAATCAAGCACCAGCTTCGTCATACTGTAACGTGTGTTATATTGAACCGTATTATTATAGCATGGCAAATATAAAATTGCAAAGTATATTTTATACTTTTCTGCCATTGATTATCCGCCAAAAACTGGCTCCATAAGCTCTGTTTTTCTTCTTTGGGGCGATGCGTATATGGTATGATTGACCAAAAATGGTTTCATCTCCAATCACATCAATATTTTCCCAAGGAATCATAATATCGTCAGTTCTGCCAAGCAGACCAAATAATCTGGACCTGCCATATATAATAATGGTTGTTAATTTTGCATTTTCCGTGTCAATTTCCACATCGCCTACAAATCCCAATCGTGTACCGTCCTGCAGATTTATTACTTCTTTATTTCTCATGTCTGCAATACTGCATTTCATAATAGATACACCCCGTGTGTAATGATATGCAGATAGAATGAAAAATTGACCTAAAAATTGTCATACCGAAAGTAGCGGTTGATGTTTTCTTAAAAAATATGGTAGAATTGTGCGGTAATATGATAGAAATTGAAAAGAACACAAATATTTGGAGGCATATTAATCATGATGAACATATGGCATGACCTCTCTCCAGAGAGAGTAAAAGAAACAGATTTTGACGCGGTAATTGAAATTACAAAAGGCGGAAAAGCAAAATACGAGCTGGATAAAGAGACCGGATTTTAAAGTTGGATCGCGTACTTTACACATCTACCCACTATCCTGCAAGCTATGGCTTTATTCCACGCACATATGCAGAAGACGGAGACCCATTGGATGTTTGGTACTATGCTCTGAGCATATTGTACCGCTTGTTTGGTACGCTGCTATCCAATCGGTGTCATCCGTATGGTAGACGGCGGTGAAAAAGACGAAAAAATCATTGCAATTCCTTTTAACGACCCAACTTACAACACTTATAAAGATATTGATGAACTTCCAAAACATATTTTTGACGAAATGTCACACTTCTTCTCAGTATACAAAAGAATTAGAACACAAAGTAACTGCAATTGAAGAAGTAAGCGGAAGAGATGCTGCCGTTGAAATTATTTCTAACTGCATTAAAGCTTACAATGAAAAATTTGGTAAATAATCTATATTAAAATAAGCTGTCTGAATAGACAGCTTATTTTATTTTCACCAACCAGCTGTGCAATATCCGCAGCTTGCAACGCATCTATTTTGATTCCTTTGATTTCGTTAAAATTTTCCCGACACTGTAATTCCTGCAATGTTACAAGTGGAAACATCAATTCCCTTCAAGGAAGTTTTGAAAAAAATCCACTTTTCCAAATTGGTATTTACAACGGAAAAACGTTTGAACTTACTTTCCGGCATGAATGCATTTGACATGTTTGCATTCTGAATACTGGCATCATCCATAATGTTTCAGTAAAATTGGTACAGAAATAGGAGCCGTTTTCAATGGTGATATTCATAAAACTTTGGCTAAAATCAGCGTCTCCCTTTGCAGTCAATCCATTGCACATGTTTGAAATAACCTTCGGAAAAATTACAATTTGCAAATTCACAATGATTCAGTTGGGTATGATAAAAAAGATACTCTCTCAAAATTGCAGTTCATAAATTTGCAGTTTGTTAAAACTACGATTCAAACTCAATGTTTTCAATTGCAATATCTGCAAGTATCTCGTTTTCATATTTTTATATTCTATTGCTTCATCATGTTCCAATGCAAATTGGATGTCTTGTTCTAATGTCATATCATGTATCACTCTATATCATTTCTGTTTTTTTCATAAAGGCTGTGTTCATTTACACAGCCTTTATTTTTAACATATTACAAAATGTTTTTCATGCTTTTCAATAAAAATTGAACACATAATCCAGTAAAAATCCGGTTACAATACTGCTGACTAACACAATTGGTGCATAATACAAAACACTGACAGTGCCCAACACCAGCATGGCCACGGCCAACTGTCCTACAATATGGGCAATTGCGGAAAAAATACCTGCCAGCCAAATAAAATCTTTTTTGATATGAGCTTTCTGCATAGCATCATAACAAGCAAACAACAAATACCACCGCTGATACTGTACATAAATGAAATGGTTTGCCCTGTAAAATGCTGCCCAATACAATTCTCAAAATATGAATTTTGGCAGCTTCTTTATATCCCAGTAAATAAATTGCAAATAATGTGACCACATTGGCAAGGCCGAGCTTAATACCCGGTATCGGAGCAATTGGCGAAGCTGTGCTTCAATGATGAAAATAGTCAGCGCATTGGTAATCAACATGGATGACAAAATCATTTTTTTTTACAATCAAGTTCTGCCACCACGCCTTCCTTTTCATAATTTACTATATTTATCGCGTCATGCCGTCCAATGTACTGTTCGCAGTGTCCTGAGTTTCAATCTGAATGACAATGCCGTTTGGCAAACAGGTAATGGGCAATACACCATCACTGATTCTGCCTTGTGAAATACAAACTTTATCAGGACAGCTTGCATCTGTAATGGAAATACATCCCAGTTCTACAAAACCGTATTATAAGCCCCATTCTCCCCTTCAATTTTGAAAGTGTAACTTTCTCTACTGCTTCCAAATCAATCGAACGAATTAAGGTTCCGTTTTGATAGATATTTGCTACTGCATTACTTACTTTCGTTTGTGTAATGAAAATCCAAGCTACAATTAAAGCGGCAATTACTGCAACAACAACTGTTCCTGCAATGATATATTTCACATTCTTTTTCATAATACACCCTCAAATGTGTCGTCTGTAATTCCTGATGTTTCACCACAGTTCCATCATCTGTAATAAAAATCGCTTCTACATCATCTAAAGATTCAATATAAGCATAGGCTTTTTCCAATCCCATTACATATGTAGCAGTAGATAATGCGTCTGCCAACATCGAATTTTCAGTAATAATGGTTGTACTAATCAGACCGTTATTTGCCGAATAGCCGGTTTTCGGATCTAAAATATGGTGATATCTCACACCGTCTTCTATAAAATAGCGTTCATAGTTTCCCGAAGTAACAGCAGTTGCATTGGTAAGATACTCTGGATACAGCACGAGTGGTATCATTCGGGTCTGTGATTCCGATTCCCCAAGGCTGTCCGTCATATTTAGCTCCTATGGTAATAATATTACCGCCTAAGTTGATAATACCGCATGTAATGCCGTATTCTTCTACCAGCATATTTTAATTTCATCTGCTGCAAAGCCTTTGGCCGTTGCTCCAAAATCCAGCTGGATATTTGGATTTAAAAAACGTATGGTACGCTTTTCCTCATCCAATTGCACCTGTTCATACCCTTTTATCCACTAATAACGGAGTAATCTCTTCTTCATCTGGTAATTTGGCATTACCTGTGCCGAAAGCCCATAAATCATTGATTTTTTCCTATGGTGCAATCTAAAGCACCGTCTGTCTCTTTACAGTATTGCAAACTGCGCTGTGCTACGGTAAATAAGGTATCGGAAACTTCCACTTCATGGTCATATGCAGATTGATTGACCTGATGCAGCTCGCTTTTCTCATTTTGAGAAGATAGAATTTTCTCCAAATCTTTCGCCTTTTGAAATGCAGCGTTTACCCCTTCCTGCGCTTGTTCTCCATACAATGTAATGGTAACCACGGTACTCATGACAAGTTCTGTTCTTGATGCTGATTGAGATTGGAGTGATTTGCTGCATCCTGTCAATAAAACGCTGCATATAACTGCAAGCATAAGAAAAGCGCCGATATACGGAATACGTTTTGACATAGCCATTACCTCAATTTAACCTCATATTTTAAAAGATTCTCCATTTTTCGATACTTACCTTCTGCTTCTATATACATAGCACCGCATTGAGAGCAGAATAAATATCAAACTCTGTCTCTTTTTCTTCAAAAGGATTATAAGTTATAATGTATAGATTGGTTGGATATAAAAAGAGCCTTTGGAACAACAGCCTTCTAAAGATAAAAACTCATTCTTACGGAATAAATGGAGATGATACGGGCTGTCTTCTATGGGATGATTCGGTTGTGTTTGATTCTGTCTCATGTTAGTTCCATCCTAAAAATATTTAATTTTATTATACAATAAAAGTATACGTTGAACAAGCCTTTTCAAATATTTTAAAATCTGAATGAATCTTCCTTTTCGTGTCAATACTTAGAGGGTTGCTGCTAAGGAGGAATCAAATTTGCAATACAACAAAGTTGAAATTTGCGGCGTTAATACCTCAAAGCTGAAAGTGCTGAATGAGAAAGAAAAAATAGAGCTTTTAAAAAAAAGCGCAGGCGGGCGATAAACAAGCCAGAGAGGAACTCATTAACGGGAATTTACGTCTGGTACTCAGCGTAATTCAGCGATTTACCAACCGTGGTGAAAACTTGGATGATTTATTTCAAGTAGGATGTATTGGATTAATTAAGGCCATTGATAACTTTGATATTTCGCAGGACGTTCGCTTTTCGACCTATGGTGTTCCCATGATTATTGGGGAAATACGGAGATATCTGCGAGATAACAACTCAGTGAGAGTAAGTCGATCCATGCGGGACATTGCCTATAAAGCCATGCAGGAGAAAGAGCGTTTGACTGCACAAAACGGCAAGGAACCCACTGTGGAAGAAATTGCAAAATCCTTAGACTTGCGCCGGGAAGATGTTGTGCTGGCGCTGGAATCAATTGTAGAACCTGTTTCGTTATATGAACCGGTTTTTTCGGATGGCGGAGACACCATTTATGTGATGGATCAAGTTGGAGACAAAATGACGACAAAATTGGCTGGACGAAATTGCACTGAAAGAGGCAATGAATGACCTAAGCGACAGAGAAAAAACGAATTATGGGAATGCGTTTTTTTCCAAGGAAAACACAAAATGGAATTTGCAGCGGAAATTGGAATCAGCCAAGCACAAGTCTCTCGTTTGGAAAAATGTGCTCTGGACAAAATAAAAAAGATTTATAAAAAACAGGAGGTAAATCGCCTCCTGTTTTTTATGTATGATTGCCTATACAAATCTATTTTGCTATGCTACACTAATATTAACTAAAATGATATAACGACCTGTTTTATAGAAAGGATGACAGACAAATGATAACTGCAAGCCAAACGAAAAACACCCTATTGCGTAACTATTACAAATGGAGATACTTCTGTTTATTCTGACGTTGCAAAAGAACGCGGCGGAAAAGAAAAGGCATTTCGTCCCCATGAATTTTTATGTGCAGCTTATGCCTCTTGTTTTCATATCACTTTATGCAAACTGTTGGATAAAGAAAAATTATCTTATGAACAAGTGATTGTATCTGTAGACTTGGACCGTTCCGTGGAAGGTCAAACTAAATTTTTATATCAGTGTGAGATTATAGGAGCCATAGAGCACGCCAAAAAGAGGAACTGATGAAAAAAAGCAAGCCGGTGTCCTATTGATTGTCTTTAGAACAAACCATACTGTTTGAACCGTTCAATTAGAGAATTTGCATGGTACTTTTAAGGAAGTGATTTTATGAATATGATCATTCCAAATGATGTGCTTACTATTTTAGAGAAATTAGAACACAACGGCTATGAAGCTTATGTGGTAGGCGGATGCGTCCGTGATACTCTGCTCAACAAAGCGATCCACGATTGGGACGTTACCACTTCAGCTCTGCCCCATGAAGTGCAAACTGTATTCAAACATGATATTACCATTGAAACCGGAATACAGCACGGTACTGTGACTGTCATAACAGAAGGACATCCTGTAGAAATTACAACATTTCGTATCGATGGAACCTATTCAGACAGCCGCAGGCCTGAACGTGTTACGTTTACCTCGTCTTTAACGCAAGATTTGGCACGCCGTGATTTTACAATAAATGCAATGGCTTATCATCCGGAAAAAGGGTTGATCGACCCATTTGGCGGAAAGCATGATTTGCAACAGAAAACCATACGATGCGTTGGCAATGCGCGTTCTCGTTTTGAAGAAGATGCTCTAAGAATATTAAGAGCGCTGCGTTTTTCTTCCACTTTAAAATTTCAAGTTAACCCGGACACAGCAAATGCACTGTTGGAAGAAAAAGCGAAACTATGTAATATCTCCGCAGAACGCGTACGGGAAGAATTGATGAAATTACTTTGCGGAAAAAATTGCGCACAAGTGCTAAGAATATATGGTACCGTTTTAGCTGTTTGGATACCTGAGATATTACCCATGATTGGTTTTCAGCAGCATACCCCTATCACGCTTACGATGTATGGGAACATACCATTCGAACGGTAGAAGCCATTCAACCTATCCCGTGTTACGTTTTACCATGCTGCTGCATGACATCGGAAAAACCAAATACATTCACACAGGATGAACAAGGAATTGGACATTTTTATGGTCATGGAGCTGTCAGCACAGAAATTGCAAAACGGATTTTAGAACGTTTGAAGTTTGACCGTAAAACGAAAGAATCCGTCATTACGCTTGTCAAATATCATGATATCCGCTGTGAACTGTCCCCTATTTGGATTAAAAAACAACTCCGTAAATTTGGAACAGACTTATTTTTGCAATTGCTTGAAGTGCATAAGGCGGATATTACAGGACAAAACCCAAACTTGCTGCACCGTTTGGAAGATATTATGAAATGCGAAGCCATGGCAAAAAAAATCTTATCAGAACCCCCTTGCTTCTCTGTCAAAGATTTAGCTGTAAACGGGTCAGATTTGATTGCCCTTGGATTTTCTCAGGGCAAAATTATTGGAACAATTTTGCAATTTCTTCTGGATGCAGTTATTGATGAAACATGTAAAATGAGAAAAAGGAATTGCTGGAATATTTGAATCAAAACAAATTTTTATTTACAAAATTCTAATCCATAAACATATTTGTATTTCTCAAATGTGTTTATGTTGCATGATAAATCCTTTTCTATAAGGGGACGGTATTCCATATATAAAATATATTGTTCCTGTCCATATAAAATTTGAGATAGCAATATCTATTTAGAGGGAAAAATAACTATGGAAAAAGAATGCAGATTTGCAGTAGGCTATCAAGAAAAGAATCTCATCAACGATAGAGCTATCTGTGTGGATAAAGAAGCAATAGTAAATCATCTATTTATTTAAGCAGAATACAACCCGAATTCACTCCGCTTTTAGATGAAGATAGGAAAACCTGTCGTCACAAAAATAAAATCTTATTTGCAATTCAAAAGCATATAAACTCTCATCAAACAATAAAAAGCAGAAAATCCTTTTAAATCAAGGATTTTCTGCTTTTTATTTCCATGTATATGAAAGGTTAGAGAGATTACAGCTTTGATATTTGACATAAACGGGGCTATTAGAGTAAACTATAATATTAAACAGGTCTTAATCTAGGAAAGGAGAAAAAGAATTGAAAAAGCTGTTTGGCAAATTCTTTAAGCTTTTGTTCAGCAGATTATGTTTGGTAGGACTCACTATTTTAATACAGGTCATACTGCTGATTACGCTTATTTTTTATTTCAGCAATTATTACTTTTACTTGTACGTTATTTTACAGCCATCAGCGTAGCAGCAGTATTGTGGATTTTGAACGATCGCATTAATCCCGCTTATAAAATTGTATGGATACTGCCCATTGTTGTCTTTCCCTATGTTCGGCGGCCTATTTTATATCTTTTTTGGCAGAAACAAAGCCAGTCGTCGAACCAAAAGAAACTAAAACGCATCGGCAGCAAAATGGCTGCTAACTTACACCAAAACAAACAAGTCTTCGAACGTTTACAGCAACAGGATTTGGACGCTTCCAATCAAGCCAGATATTTAATTAATTACTCCGGCTGCCCTGTATTTCAAAAATACGACTGCTGAGTATTTAAAAATAGGAGAAGAAAAATTCGCTCGCTTGTGTAAGGAATTAGAGGAAGCAAAACACTATATATTCTTAGAATATTTTATTGTACAAGAAGGCGTCATGTGGAACACTATTTTAGAAATATTGGTCCGCAAAGTCCGTGAAGGTGTTGATGTTCGGGTTATCTACGATGATGTTGGCTGTTTAAGAACTTTACCTCTCGGCTATGAAAACAATTGACTGCACTTGGCATTCAATGTTGCGTTTTTAATCCGTTTATCCCTGTGTTATCCACGCAGCTCAATAACCGAGATCACCGTAAAATTGCAGTGATTGACGGACACACCGCTTTTACGGGAGGAATCAATTTAGCAGACGAATATATCAATGTCATTGAACGGTTTGGTCATTGAAAGATACCGCCATTGTAGTACAAGGCGAAGCCGCATGGAGCTTTACCGTTATGTTTCTGTCTCTGTGGAGTTATTTAAAAGGAACCAATGAAAACTTTGAGCAATTTCGTCCTTCTCCCCAAAGCTTAGCACGTTTTCCTTCTTCAGGATATGTACAACCCTATGCAGACAGTCCTCTGGACTACGAAGCTGTTGGAGAAAATGTATATTTGAATTTGGTCGGAGCAGCCCAGCGATATGTATATCTTACTACACCTTATTTAGTGCTGGATAACGAAATGCAGACAGCTTTATGCAACGCCGCAAAACGTGGAATTGATGTTAGGATTATTACACCGCATATACCGGATAAATGGTATGTACATGCTGTTACAAAATCCAACTATCAAATATTGATAGAAAGCGGAGTAAAATATACGAATATCTTCCGGGATTTATACATGGTAAAACATTTATCGTCGATGATAAATTTGCAACCGTAGGTACCATTAATTTGGATTACAGAAGCTTATATTTGCATTTTGAGTGCGGTGTATGGCTTTATAATATGAACAGTGTGTTTGAAGTAAAAGAAGACTTCCTCAAACACAAAAATTAAGTCAAGAAATTACACTGAAAATGTGTCAGTCTGTACCGTGGTATATTCGCTTAGGACGTTCTGTTTTTACGTATTTTTGCACCAATGTTATAAAAGGAGGCCTTTCGGCCTCCTTTTTTCCTGCCGTTTTTCTTCTTTTCTGTTATGTTTTACAATCGTAAATAGAATGCGCATAAATGCTTTATCCCACCCGTTCTAAATCTTTTTTAAACGTTCCATGATTCTTTTTCCAGTCTTGAAATATAGGATTGAGAAATACCCAACGTATCTGCAACTTCTTTTTGCGTGTGTTCCGTTTCCTGATTTAACCCAAAACGCAACTGCATGATTGTTTTTCTCTTTGAGATAAATTGGATACCGCAGCCATTAATAAATCCCGCTCTACCTGCTTTTCGATATTTGATTTACCAAGTTCGGGTCGCTTCCCAATACATCTGATAATAACAGTTCATTACCGTCCCAGTCCACATTCAAAGGGTCATCAATAGAAATTTCATGCTTTAACTGGGCACTTTTTCTTAAATACATCAAAATTTCATTTTCAATACATCTGGAGGCATACGTTGCTAATTTAATATTTCTCTCCGGACAGAATGTATTAACTGCTTTTATCAGTCCTATGGTGCCGATGGAAATCAAATCTTCTACGCTGGCAAAACTGGATTCAAACTTTTTCGATATGTAAACAACCAAACGCAAATTGTGTGTAATCAAAGGTTCTCTGGCGCCTTCCACATTATTTCGTATATTTTCCATTACTTTTGCTTCTTCTTCGGCAGAAAGCGGCGCAGGCAACGTTTCCGGTCCATTGATATAATGAACTGTCTCACGCCATTTTTGTTCATCCACCATTGCAGAATTGTTTGTACCCATTTCATTTGTAAAAATAGTTGTTTCATCAACATTTCCTCCCCATAACAATTTCTTTGCCTTGTGAAAATAAATCCGGATTTAACAACGCTTTAAAACCGTCGCTTGTAATTTTTTCTTGGCACACCGCAATATAAACATCTTCTGTTTCTATTTGCTTTTTGGCAGATTTTATGATGACTTTTTCCGGTGAAAATGCAGGAAGCACACCTACACCGGAGATGGTTTGAAACGGTACCATTCTGATTTTGGTATTTCTTCGCTTCCCACTGTATTGCCGGGATGTTCCCATTTTTTCTCCTGAAAGAAGGTACATAAATGTTCAGAAAACAATCCGGACAGCGGTTCCAATTCCATTACAATCACAGGATAATGAGAAAAAGTTCCACCAAACTGTTTCCCGTGTCAATTTTGCGTTACATTCCACTGTTTTCTCTTTCCAAACAACGGTAACAGTACAACATCCTCCCGACACTTCGTGTTTTCCAATAAATCTGTAGATGAATCGAATCACAACATAACAAACAGCTGTTGAGCCAATAAGAATGATAGGAGAAATATTAAAATAGACAATGGAATTTTTAATAATCATACCTTGCGGAGAAATAAAATACCAAATTGCCATCATAAATCCTGCAAAAGCAAAATTCATAATATAAAAAACAAGCCAGAGATTTTAAAATTGTTTTTTTCCTCCCCGGGAAAAGCAACAAAAACAAGAGATGCAGACATCGCCAGCTTCATTAACAGTGCCAGTACCATAGGAATTGACGGCATCAGCATAGTAAGAGAATATGCCGCACCCAATACGGAGGCTGCTAAAATTCTGAGACGAATTCTCCTCACTGCCAAAAATTTGCTGCAGCCAACAGTAAAAAATAATTAATAAAAATATTGACTGCCAGCAACACATCAATATAAATGGTCTGCTTCACATAGTTCCTCCTTTTCCCAAAAAAGTTGTAACATTATTATAGTCAGTCGGACAGAATAATTCTGTCAGAAAATGTACGTAAAGAAAACAACACGGTAAAAATGCCGTGTTGTTTATTTATATAGAAAACCATTATGGTTTTTCGTTTTCATATTTAGTTTTTGCCTCATCAATTGCCAGAGGTTCAGCCAATACGGTAGGGTACCATCCTCTGCGGTGCATTTCGTCAAACACATCGGATTCCAATTGATGTTCTTCATTCAATAAATTTAAAATATCGTTGCGTACGGATAAATTTTACATTCATTTGCAAATGTATTGTAAGTTTCGGTAATGTATTTTTGATTTGTCAGTATATCTTCAAATAAGTCTCGCTCTTTTCATGGATTTTCTGCTCATATACGTCTCCTTTAATCCAACAATGATAATAGTGTTTGGTAATGCTCTCTCATGTTTTGCGGCCATTTGCTCGCACTTTTTTCTGAGTTCGGGGTCATCACATACTTGGGCATATGCTTTATTTTTTGTAATGAGCAGTTTTTCTGCTTTCAGTTGTTCTTCAATTGCGGATAATTCCTTTGCTGTTAACATATCTGCTTCTCCTTTATACTGCATTTCTTTTATTCAAATGCGATGAAGGCGTTTATGTAGCCTGTGGCATCGCACTGTCTGCATCTAAACCAAAACTGATGGATAACGCTTTTCAATTTGCGTCATTGCGTTTGGATCCAGGCGTCCCATGCGTTCTTTTTAATCTATGTTTATCTATGGTTCTGATTTGTTCCAAAAAGTACGATAGAATCTCGTGCCAATCCTGTATTTTCTGCTTGCAGCATAATATGCGTGGGCAAATTGCTTTTGCACGTTGACTTGTACTGCCGCTGCAATTACTGTTGGACTTAAAAACGGTTACCAACATCATTTTGAACAATCAGTACAGGACGCACTCCTGCCTTGCTCAGAACCAATGACTGACTAAGGTCAGCATAAAAGATATCGCCTCTTCTTATATTCAATTTTTTTTCACACTCCGAATTATTATATTGATTTTGGGCCCTGAATTTATATTTGCCTTTGAAACAGCAAGTTTTAATCATAAAAAATAAAAATTAATTTATGCCCTAATCTATAATATTAATTTTGACTGTTTTTGCTTTGCGATTCTTTTTGATTGTTTAAAAATGATGAAAAGATGCGTTTATGAGTTCTTTTAATAAATAAAAATATACCGTCAAATCTTTGGAGCATTATTTATTTGGCAAAACGCCATTGACCCGTTTTCTGTCTGTAACCGATATAGAATATTTGCTAATATAATTTTATTCCTAAAAAATAATTGCAAATAAAAAACCGGTTTCCAGATAGAACCGGTATCAATCTTATTTATTGTTTACTGTGCTTTTTTTTTTTCATCACAATTGCTGTTAAGGCCAAACCACCTGCAATTCGACTAACAGCACAAGACATAACCCCTAAGATGCTGTTCTCTCCGGTCTGAGGACTTGCTGCGTCCCCGGCTGAATTTATATTCCCCTTTCCGGTTGATGTGTCGGAACCAGTCGTCTCAGTTGTACCTGTTAGCGGAATTTCCACTGCTGCTTTTGCAAATCCACAAACAGTGCATTCTTCATGCTTGGGGCCGGCTTCCGTTTCTGTTGCTTTTTATCTACTATCCACGCAAACGAATGGTCGGCTGTTTCTTTCTTTTTCATGGCATATTGTACACTCATGCCAATGTTGACCTTCATCGTTGCTCCAGACTTCATTGTAATTGTGTCCTAAAAGCAGAACCGTTAGCTACTCTGGTATCAGTAACATCGCAATTATCGCATACAGAAGTCTCTGTACCATCTTGTGTGCATGTGGCATCATTGTTTGAAATGTAGTTGTTGAAGCTATGATGCTCTGCAGGTGCATTTCCTCCATCCACTTCGACTGCATTCAAAGCGTCACATGGAACCAAAATGGTTCCATTATTTATAATTTGGGAGCCCTCAGCTTTTGTAATGCTGACCCGTCAGACAAAGTAAGCGTTACACCTTCAGGAATGGTAAAGCGTTCTGCCGGCAGCAATTTCCCAGTTCTCTGCCAAAATATAGTCTGTTGGGAATGTTACTTCCGTTCCCTTTTCGTTTATATATCCTTGAAAATCAGCTTGTTCACCCAGATTTAAAGTAATTTCACCTGTATTGGTACGAAGAATTTGTTTGTTGTTCTCTGTAATAAACTTCACGTTACCTACAACTTCTGCCGAATTGTTTGCAAAACACCTGCAACGCTGTTCACAGTAATTGTGGAATTTTCGATATAAACATTTCCGTTCGATTCTGCACGCTGCCACTTTTGTGCACCCCAACCGCTGTCATTTAACGTAATATTACTATTTACAAATTTCAATAAAGAGCTGTCTTTTCCTACTCCAACTGCCCATATTCCTCCTGTAGCACCGGAATGACTCATTAAAGTACTGTCGTAAATTTCAATATTTCCGTTTGCATAAATGATTCCACGCATTGCTGTCTCCATCTGCAACGGACAAATCAATGTAAGCACCATTCTTTGCAACAAAATTTCCGTTCATAACAAGACCATTTGTGTTATCACCAACTAATTTTGCACCATCAACAGTGACATCCTCAAAACTGCCGCTGCTCATATAGTTGCATTGCGAAACCGTCAAAGAGCCGGAACCTTTTATTTCTAATGAATTTCCTTTGTGGAACTACTACTTTTTTGCGCCAATCCCTCAGCAAACCTTGAATGATATTCTCTCCCTCGAGAACAATTGTTACCTCACCTTGTGGCAGTAAAAGGCCTTTTGCCTGTACCCTCACCGGTAAGTGTTACATTTGTCAAGGTGAGCGTATTCGTGGCAGAGTCCCATGTATAACCTTCTCTGTCAGTGTGTAATCGTCTGCAGTTACGTCAATGCCTTTGGTTCATATTCTGCCGCAAAAACACTGATAGGCAGCATCAATGCCGTTATTACCACTGCCAGCAGACATGCTATCCCTTTTTGGATTTTGTTCGAAACATCCGTTTACCTCCTCAAATTCATCCTTTTGTTTATTCGAATATGTAAAAGTATACATTTTGAAACCTCTTAAAAAGGCCTAAATACAATGCAGATTATTCTTGAAACACACAATTTAATATGGTATACTTTTCCAAATTTGAAATTTTTTATTTTCAATTACTTTTTAGTCTATATCATAAAATACTATCTTTTTCAATTTTACCTCTTCAACAGAATCATTCGCATGAATCATAACAAGTTATTATTTTCCCATAGACTTTCCTCCTATTATTTTTTCTTTTTATTTTGCTCTGTTAAAACAGACTGAACTGTTATCAGAAATTCTATCCTAATATTTCAATGAATACTTTTAAAGATTCTTCCGTACTCTATCAGCAAATTTCAAAACATTTTATAAACGTTTCAGCTGTTAAAGGGCAGCCTCATATATCCCTAAAGGGCAAACTCCCATATCGTCCCGCCCTCTCCTTTGCCGCATCAAACCGCCGCTTGGCCTGATTTTCCCGACTTTGGTACTTTTCCCTAAAAGCACCGGAAACACACCATTTTACACCTAGAACAAATAAAAAGACCCTGTACAGAGTTTAGTGGGTTCGGCGATGAATCTTTTATCCTTCCTGTGGTATTACTTTAGGTTCTTCTTCGGTGCCCTTCTGGGAATGTTTAGAGTGCCTTTCGTCGCCGGCAAAAATAAATGCTCTGTCTTGTATTTAGAACTATGCGAACACTTGTATGTACATCTAATCACAA
>VOFB01004810.1_pt1 | contig 19834 bp, 30 predicted proteins | sample 5384141 | NCBI WGS metagenome assembly VOFB01 (sample SAMN12384721, study PRJNA508395) | human gut metagenome | isolation source: healthy gut A | host: Homo sapiens | reverse complement strand
GAGCAGGCAGTTTTGGTTGAGGGACGGCATCATCCGCCGCATAGGCAGCAGCGATGCCCTGCTCCGAAGCCCCGGCCGACGCCACCCGGGTGGACTGCGGCGGCCGGACCCTGATCCCCGGCCTCAATGATTCTCATATGCACTTTGCCCAGTTCAGCGAGACGCTGAACCAGGCCCATATCGCCGATGTAAAGTCCATTGCAGAGCTGATCGAGGTATGCCGCAAGTTCGCCCAGGAGCACCCCCAGCGTGTGAAAAACGGTCTCCATGCCATCGGCTGGAACCAGGACTATTTCACCGACGGCGGCCGCCTGCCCGACCGGCATGACCTGGACAAGATCAGTACCGACTATCCCATTGTGCTGGAGCGTGTCTGCCCGGACACATTGTCTCCGTCAACAGCAAGCTCCTGGAGATCCTGCAAAGCACCGGCGAGATAGACAAGTGCAAGGGGCGAGGATTGCCTCACCGATGAAAATGGCGTGCCCAACGGCATCTTCACCGGCAACGGCTCAACATCGCCAAGCGTCTTATCCCGGAGTTTACTCTGGAGGAGCGCCATGAGTTCATGAAGGATGCCATGGACTATGCGGTTTCCACGGCCTCACCAGCGTCCAGAGCAACGATGTGGGCACCACCTTCCTGGATACTCCCTGCTGCCTTCCGTCTGCTGCACGAGATGTACTGACAATGGAGAGGGCAAGGTTCGCTATCGCCACCAGGTCTGCTTCAACAACCTGGAGGATTTCGAGGAATACCTGACCCAGGGCGAGTACGCCGTGGGCGAGTATAGAAGGGCTCCTGGCTTACCCTGGGCCCCCTGAAGCTGTTTAAGGACGGCAGCCTGGGCGCCCGCACGGGTCTTATGTCCCACGGCTACGTGGGCGATCCGGAAAACCACGGCCTGGAGTGGATCACCGTGGAGGATATGGACCGCTACTGCCAGCTGGCAAAGGAGCATAATCTGCAGGTGATTACCCACTGCATCGGTGACGAGGCCGTGCGCCGCACTGTGGAGTGCTATGAGCGGGCTTTCGTGGATGGCAAGAACAAGCTCCGCCACGCCGTTGTTCACTGCCAGATTACCGACCGTGCCCTGCTGGAGCGCATCGCCAAGGACGATATTCTGGTGTTTGCCCAGCCCATTTTTCCTGGATTACGATATGAATATCGTGGAAAAGCTGTGCGGCAAGGAGCTGGCTTCCACCTCCTACGCCTTCGGCACCCTTCTGCGCATGGGCGTGCATCTGTCCTACGGCACCGATTGCCCTGTGGAGGATTGCAACCCCTTCCCCAATATCTACATGGCTGTTACCCGCAAGGATAGACAGGGCCGTCCCGCCGGCGGCTTCTATCCCGGCGAGTGCGTGGATGTGGAAACGGCTATTGACGCCTACACCAAGGAGAGCGCTTATGCGGAGTTCAGGAGGACGTCAAGGGCCGCCTGAAGCCCGGCTATTATGCAGATATGATCCTGCTGGATCGGGATATCTTCACTGTGGATCCCATGGAGATCAAGGGATATCCTGCCGGTAATGACCGTTGTGGGCGGCAAGGTAGTCTATCAGCGTTAAAGCGCAAAACATAATATAGGCACTCGTTTCAAGCACGTCTGATTAGGCGAGCTGAGCGGGCGGCCTTTTTTCACAGAAATACCTGCCCGAGTGCAGATGATGCCCGGACGAATAGGGAGGAATTTAATTATGGGTGTAGAGAGCAGATACGGTCTGAAGTTTGGTTACATGGATCATGGTCCCCGCAACCTGATTACGGATGTACCGGGTGTACGTGGGCCATGTGACGCTCCACGACGGCGAGGTACACACCGGCGTCACCGCCATCATCCCCCACACGGGTGATGTATTTCACGAAAGTGCCTGGCCGGAGCCCATGTGATCAACGGCTTCGGAAGAGCATCGGCCTGGTCCAGGTGCAGGAGCTGGGGTACGCTGGAAACCCCATCCTGCTGACCAATACTCTGTCTGTGGGCACGGTCTCCACGGCTCTGGTGGAGTATATGCTGGAGCGGAATGATGACATCGGCCTGGACGCCGGCACTGTGAACTCCTGGTCATGGAGTGCAACGATGCCCGTCTCAGCGATATCCGCGGCCTGCATGTCACCAAGGAGCACGCCCGTGCGGCTTTGGCGGCAGCATCGGAGACCTTTTTGCCGAGGGTGATGTGGGCGCCGGCGCCGGCATGGTGTGCTATTCCCTCAAGGGCGGCATCGGTTCCGCCTCCCCGGCTTTGCCATCTCTATGGCGAGACCTACACCGTGGGCGCCTTGGTCATGACCAATTTCGGCACCCTCCGGGACCTCAAGGTCGCGGGGACTCTGTAGGTGAGCGGCTGTTCTGGCAGGAGCAGTCGGAGCTGAAGGATAAGGGCAGCATTATCGTCATCATCGCCACGGATGTTCCCCTTTCAGCCCGGCAGCTGGAGCGGGTGGCAAAGCGCGCCCAATCCGGCATTGCCCGTACCGGCGGCATTTCCGGCAACGGCAGCGGCGAGATCGCTCTGGCCTTCACCACCGGAAACAAGCTGGCCCATTACAGCAGCGATCGGCTGGAATCCATCCGTCTGGTGTACGAGGAGGATATTGACGAGGTGTTCCGGGCGGCTATTGAGAGCGTGGACGAGGCTATCATCAGCTCCATGCTCCACGCCAAAGCCGTAACAGGCCGGGCGGGCAACCATTATAAGAGCCTGGCAGACCTCTATATGCCCGAGAAAAAAAATCCGAAAAGTAAGAAGGGGACCGACTGTGAAAAAGATTATCGGCATTATCGGCGGCATGGGCCCTCTGGCCACTGCGGACCTGTTTGAAAAAATCATCCACGCTACCGACGCCGCCCGGGATCAGGACTTTCCCCATGTGATCGTGGACTGCAACACGGATATTCCCGACCGCACCGCGGCCATCCTCAGGGGCGGCGAGGATCCGGTACCCCAGCTGGTGCGCTCGGCTAACACCCTGGCGGCCGCCGGGGCCGACGTCCTGATCATGCCCTGCAACACTGCCCACTGGTTCTACGATGACCTCTGCCTCCGGACCCACTTGCCGGTGCTGCACATGCTGCGCCTGACGGCGGACCATCTGGAGCGGATGGGCGTGAACGCCGTGGGCCTTTTGGCCACCGACGGAACCATTCAAACCGGCATTTATGAAAACCTCCTCTCCGGTCGTGGCATACGGGTCATCAAGCCCGATGCTCCCGGTCAGCGCCGGGTCATGTCCGCCATCTACGATGGCGTCAAGGCCGGAAACTTAGGCGCCATTGACGTGGCAGCCCTGCGCTGTACCCTGGATGCCATGATAGCCCAGGGGCGGAGTGCTTTGTCCTGGGCTGCACGGAGCTTCCCATTGTGTTTGCCCAATGCCAGCTGCCCTATCCCGTGGCGGATCCCACGCAGATCCTGGCCGAGGCTGCTGTTTCCTTCGCAGGCTATCCCGTGAAAAAATGTAAGGGGGGACTCTATGCATATTGTAACGGAAAAAGCGAAGCATTTCTGCGGGGATCCGGAGCTTTTGACCCGCCGGATGACCTGCCGGGGTGTACCGGGGGTGCAGCGTGGCCCTGTTGCAGGGGGGACAGGTGACCCATTCCGCTGTCAGCGGCGCTGCCGGCGCCGCCCCGGTGACGGAGGGTACCCTCTTTGAGTGCGCATCCCTGACAAAGCCCCTGTTTGCCGTGCTGGCCCTGCAATTAGCTGATGAGGGGCTGCTGGCCCTGGATGAGTCGGTGCCTGCCCGGCTGGGGGCGAGCCCTGGTCCCAGGATCCGGATTTTGCAAAGATCACCCCCGCCAGATCCTCAGCTACAGCTCCGGTTTGCCGGATTGGCACAGCCGCCCTATGCCCATGCTCTTTTGCCCCGGGTACGGCCTATAGCTATTCCGGCCAGGGCTATTATCTGCTGCAGCACTTGGCGGAAAAAATTACGGGACAATCTCTCCCAGAGTTGTTTGCGGGCCATGTTTTCACGCCCTTTCAAATGCACCGCTCCGCCGTGCTTTGGACGCCGGGGGTGGGCAGCGCCATTTCTCCGGGCTTTGATGCGGAGGGCAATCCCTGCCGCGTGCGGGATTGTGTGGATCTAACCGGCAACGCCACGGAGCCAAATGCTGCCTGGTCCCTGTATTCCAACGCTGCGGATTACGCCCGGTTTATTTCCGGCCTGCTCTGCAGCCGGGGTGGGCTGCGGGAGGACACATATCACCAGATGGGCTCCGTGCAGAGCATCGCCGATGATGACATTGCCTGGGGCCTGGGTGTGGGCCTCATACGAAAGGAACCCTCCGTCCGGTGGCACTGGGGCGATAACGATGGCTTCAAGTCTCTGGCCCTGTGGGATCAGCAGACGGGGGACGGCCTTGTGGTCACCACCAACAGCGACAATGGCCTCTCCCCGTGCTATGACCTGGCGGCAGAGCTGACGGACGCAGATTTCCTGGCAGCCATGGCTGCCTTCATAGAAACAGCGGAATAGAGGCTTCCCTTTTCGGGCGGAGTCTGCTATACTTTTTTTGTAAAGAACACTGTAGGATGGGAGCAAATGCCATGGATCAACGAGACCTGCTCATCAAAAACGGGAAGATCCTCTGTATGGATGGAGATGTGCGCGCCGATTGGCTTTTGACCCAGGGCGGTAAGATTGCCCGCCTGGGCGTGGGAAAGTGCGACCCGGGTATATCTCCGGCACCGTGCAGATCATTGATGCCGGGGGCGGACGGTATTGCCGGGGTTTATTGATAACCACTTTCAGGTGGTGCGTACCGGCTTGGAGTGCGGGTATGTAGATCTGTCCCATGTGCGCAATTATGATGAGATCGGTCAGATTATCCGGCGTGAGGCGGCCAGCCGCAGCGCTGTCACTGCCTGCCGGCTGGACAGCAGCCGCCTGGAGGAAAAAGGCCCTTCCGGACCGCAAGGTCCTGGACCGATTACTGCGCCGATAAGCCGGTCCTGATCTTCTCGCTTAGACCATCACACCATTATCCTCAATACCGTGGCCATCCTGTATAATAAGATTCCCTTTACCCTGCCGGGCATCCATATGGATGACAACGGTATTCCCACAGGTGTCTTCACCAATCAGGCGGAAAACCGGCTGGAGGGCAACGTGCTGGACGCCTATTCCTATGATGACTTTGATACCGCTGCCGCCCGCACTGTGGGCATAGCCATTTCCCATGGCCTTACCACCGTGGCCGCCATGGAGTGCCGGGGTGCCAAGGCAGAGCAGAGCCCTCTGCGCACCAGTGAGTTCTTGGTGCGCTATAAGGACCGCTATCCTCTGACCATAGAGATTTTCTATCAGACCACCGAGTATAAGCGTGCCCTGCAGCACGGCCTCAAGCATATCGGCGGCGCCCTGTATATCGACGGCACCATGGGCGGCCGGACAGCGGCCCCTTTCCTTTGACTATGCCGATGAGCCCCATCGGAAGGGGTGGATCTATATGACCCAGGATGCGCTGACACATTTTACCATGGAGTGCTGCCAGAACAATCTGCAGATTGGCTTTGACGCCATTGGCGACGCCGCCATCGAGACCGTGCTCCAGGCGCTGGAGGCCGCCGCGAAACACTATGACGTGCGCTCCATGCGCCACCGCATCGAGCATGCGGAGCTTATAACCCTCCCAGATGCAGCGGGCTGCCCGCCTGGGCGTCATTTTGTGCATGCAGCCCGCCTATGAAGGGCTGTGGGGCTATCCGGGCGGTATGTATCAGCAGCGCCTGGGCGATCGTTACGGCACTACCAACCAATTTCGCCGGATTATCGACAGCGGCATTACCATCTGCGGCGGTTCGGATCCACCCATCACCAACCCCAATCCCTTCCAGGGCATCCACTACGCCGTCAACCATCCTGTTGCCGCCAATAGCGTAACGCTGCAGGAGGCACTGGAGATGTATACCAGCCATGGGGCCTATGCCCTCTTTTGGAAAAGAAAAGGGGAGCCTCCGGGAGGGAAGGACGCCGATATTGTGATCCTGGACCGGGATATAACGCAGATGGATATGCGGCAGCTGAAGGACGTTCAAGTGGATATGACCATCAAAGACGGGCGGGTCGTATTTGACCGGAATGTATGAGTATGTTGTATATTACGTTTATGGGCGGGCCCCGATTTTTGCTGGACGGTGCGGATGTCAGCGATCAGATCAGCAGCAAGGCTGCCGCTATCATCGCCCTGGTCCTGATGAAGGAGACCCGGCAAATGCGCCGCAGCGACATCATCAGCTATCTTTGGAGCGAAAGCAGCGATGATGCCGCCAAATACAACCTGCGCTTCAACCTTTGGCAGATCAAAAAGGCCCTCGTGCAGGCGGACGGCGAGTCGCTTCTGCTGGTGTCCAAGGATGTTATCAAAGTCAATCCCAACTTCAGCTTCCTGTGCGATATATCTGAGATCGAGCAGGCCGCTCTCGAGGATATCAACTCCATCGCAGAGCTGAAGCATCTGCTATCCCTGTTCCGGGGGCGACTTTTTTGAAAACTGCAGTCTGCACAATTGCGAGAACTTTTTGGAGTATATCATCCAGCGCCGGTACTATCTGGAAAACCGAAAGCTGGTGGTCTATCACCGCTTGATCCGGCTGACCTATGAAAACGCGCTGGATGACGATTGCCTGCAGTATATGTCCGCCTGCGAGGAGATCGACCCCTATAACGAGGATATTGCAAAAATCCGTTTGAGATACTGATCCGGCGGAGCGCCTGGCGGGATGCCGTGCAGTACTATCAGATGTTCTATAGCCGGCTGCTGCGGGATGTGGGGGCCGAGCCTCTCCGGAGCTGCAGGAGCTGAGCAAGCAGTTCCGTTTGCAGAAAACCAGGGATGTGGAGGAAAATGTGCTGCATTTGGAGGTCTACACCATTCCGTCCCTTCCCGGCGGGCTGGATGTCCCAGGTGCTGAAGGCGCTGCCCAGAAACAATCCAGATCACCTGGAGCGACCATCTGACACAGCGCCAGCTCTCGGACCTGGCCTATTTGCAGCCTATCCTGCCTGCGCAGACGCCAACATGCGTACCCATGGTGGCGTAGCGGAGGCTTTTTATAGACCGATAACCGGCCTCTGCACGGGAAAACAGGCCTACAGGCTGGAGATTCGCTCCTGAACGGCGCCCCTTGGATGCGCTAAGCCGGGATGTGGCAGAGGTTCTGCAGAAGAAATGCAGCCACAAGCTGGTGATCCTGTAACAGAAATTCTGTGTAGGCCATGTGGCTTTGCCGCAAAAATAAAGCTCCGCTCCTTTGCCGCCAGGCGAAGGAGCGGAGCTTTTTATATCTAATCGGTATGGACGCATGGGGGCAATGCCCGCTTACTGGCTGTCCGCCTGGCGCAGGTAGGTGTCATTTTCCCCGCCCCACCAGAAGAGATCCTTTCAGCGGTGGTGTGCATATCATAGGTGACGTCATCAAAGGCGCTGAGCGGGCGTAATACTGGTCCGCGTCGTCCGGATCCTGCCCAGTTGGCCGCGGTCCACGGTGACAAAAGTCCTCCCGGCCTGAGTGCGCTCCCCCAGGCCCCACTGGCCATCGGACAGGATGACGATACAGCTGAGGCCGTCCTTCTTCACCATCCAGGTACCACATCGGCGATGTCGGCGAAGGCTTCGCCTGCACCGTTGCTGCCGGAGCCGCTTATGGCGCGTAGGTACCTGGCGATTCAATGGCCAGTTTCCGGTGGCGCCGCCCTGGGGCCAAATAGGCGCAGCCATCGTGCTCATTAAAAAGTACAGCTGGTCGTATTCCTCAATGACGGGCGGGGGCGTTTGGATGGAATCATTGTTGTCGTTGCTGTCGCCGCCATTATCGCCGCTGCAGGCGGTTAGCCCCAGGCACATGGCCAGAGCCAGCATGAACGCTGTCAAAATTTTACCGTATTTCATAACAATATCTCCTTGCCTTCAGATTCCTGCCGCCCTATCGTGGAGGAAGGCGCGCCATATCTTTAGCCGCGTCTTACCGTCCTCAAATGATGAGAAGGCTCTGCATGATAAGCATTGTACACCGGAGGTTTCACCTTCCATTCACCAGTGGTTAGTATTTGCCGTCCCTGCCGGCAGAGTGCGGCCTGCCGTACAGCGGCATTATCGCCGCTCCGCAGCAGCGGGGTGCCTGCCCGAATGTGCCGCAGCCCCTGCGCTGCCTGCCTTCAGGGCAGCTTTTGCGGCATACTATCCGAAAATGACAAAAATGTGGCCTTGCGCGCAAAAAATATACAAATATACTGCAAATAATGGAAAACTATTTCCTGATTCCGCCGCCTGTGTTATACTGATTCACAGGCGGTGATATTTGTGATGCTTTTATCTGCAGATGCTCCCATCCCCTCGGAGAAGGACAAGTTTGAACAGATCTATACCCTCTATCGGGGACTCATGTTCTATAGCCCGGCGCATTTTGCCCGGGGAGGCGGACGCGGGAGGACGCGGTCCACCAGGCATTTGTGTCCATAATAGAAAATTTAAAAAAATTTCTGAAATCAGGTGTCCAAAAACCCGCTCCTACGTCGTTATCATAACAGAGCGCAAAGCCATCGACATACTCCGCAGTCATTCCCGGATCAGTCCGAGGCGTTTGAGGAGAGCACCCGGGGCGTGGAGCTGCCCCTCCCGGGGATGGCGGCCTGTCGGATGCCATGTCCCGGCTGCCGGCGGCCTATCGGGAGGTGCTGCTCCTGCGGTATTATCACGGCTATACCGTCCGGGAGATCGCCCCCATGCTAGGCAGAAAGCCCGGCGCGGTGCAGAAGCTGCTCACCCGGGCCAAGGCGGCTCTGCGCAAAATTTTAGAACAGGAGGATGAGCCCCATGGGAAAGCAATCGTTTTTTTGATGACGCGGCGCTGCAGGCCGCGGCGACGCAGACGGCGGAGTCTCTGCTCTCGTCCCTCCCTGCCCCGTCGGCCTGCCAACATGTGTTTTCGGAGCTGTTCCTTGAGAAATGAGGAGGCTGCGCCGCAGATACAGCTGGAAAGGCCGGGCGCACCGCTGGGCGTTATGCTGCCGCCATCCTGCTCACTGCGTCCTTGACCCTTGGCGCGATCATGGCCGCTCAGCCCCCAGGCGAGAGCCGGCATCATGCAGTGGGTGCGTGAAAAGCAGGAAAACAGGATAATTTATCGCTTTTATAAGGAGCAGACGCAAGCCCTCTGCCCCTGTACCGGCTGACATGGATCCCGGAGGGATGGAGCAAGAGAAGTACCGTTACGATAAATTTTCGTATTTCGCATTTTATTACAACAATGAAAACGGAACAAGGCTTTTCAATTGATTATAGCTACATGGATGACAGTTCAATTCCGGTGGTGACTCCCGAGGAGGGCTGCACCATCATCCATACGGAGGTCAACGGCTGTCCTGCAGACTTCTACCAAATGCCTGACGACAAGGACGGCAATGTGCTGGTCATTCTGGATGAGGAGGCCAATATCATGTTTGGAATTGCGGGCAACATAGACAGAGACAGCATTTTCAACATAGCTGAGCATATTGTTTTGGACAAAACAACAAAAACTAAAAATTTCATGGTAAGTGTCCAAATTAAGGTTCCTTTTCCGTTATATATATGTATCCGTCGCTGAATTGTACTGGCCAGGCTTTTGGCCCGTCCACCTATTACTACCACAATTACTTCTTCTAAAGGGGATTATCCGTGAAAAGTGGAGCCACAGACATCCGTAAAAACCCAGAATATCGTGGAATTTCTATCCTCATACTTCTATTGGTAACAGTGTGTTGGCTGTATGAGCTATTGTGGTCTGCGCCATTTCAGAGAGCGCAATGAGCTACATCCGGGTGATGTTTATCGTCCTTCCGGCGGGTATCATCACAAATGCTGTTAAAATACTGCGGAGTTATTCATCGTATGAATAAAGCCCTTTGGGGCAAATTGGGGCAGTTCAAATGGGCCCTTGTGGCCGCCATCGTGGTGCTGCTGATAACGATTTTTTGCTACATGGCGTCCCGTGAAGTATCCCGCCACCCAGGCGTATGTGGTCGGCAGCGGCAAAAGAACAACAATTAATAGTAATTATGTGCACACATATGTAGTTCCCCAATATATCTTTCTCTTGTTGCGACAAATCCTGGCATTGATTTTTCGACTACCCTTGGGCGGGATTTCTGCTCAAACTCGGCAACTGTCACTCTCGCATAATATTGATGGGCATGTAAATTAGAAGGAGGCGATTTCGTGAAAGCAAAACCTGCATTTTATTTAGGCCTCGTAATAGCAGGAAGTGCATTGCTGGGTATCGGAGAATTATTTACTATATTTGGGGTAGTTATGACAGTGCTGGGACTTTTCCTGCTGCTTCTGGAGGCAATCAAGGAGTAACCGGGCTTCAAGGGAGCAATGCCCCGCATTGCTCCCTTTGAGGACAATACACCTATTGTTACATGAAAGGAGGTCCCTGAGATTAGCCGACAAGCTGCTCCTCTGTGCCGCGGGTATTTATACGGCCTTGCAATGCGCCGTATTCTGGATCATTTTACGCCTGGTTTTTATGGAATACTTTTTATCGGCATTTTTCTCCTCCTGGCCGCCATCGAGTATTGCAAGCTGCTCCGAGCCTATTTTAAAAGAAGCGTAAGCATAACGAAACCACTTCCTGACCTGTTATGCGCAGGGGCGGGACTCTGCCCCGCCCGACTATGGAAATCATGAGACCGCGAGAACCTGTCGGATTTTAGATTCGGCTAAAAATAGCACCACAAAAAATAGAACTGTATCCCCATATACCATGGATAAATCATTCAGAAGGAGAAAGATTTTATGAAAAGCAAGACATGCGCTGTATCTGGGCCTCGTAATAGCGGGAGCATCCTTTTTACTTTACGGCAGCAGCACACTGGGACTGATTCTGGAGGGGCTGGGGCTTATCCCCTGCTTATATCGGCGATTATAGAAATTGCAACGGAAAAGTAATGTGTATATCCACTTTCCATAGATGAGAGGGGCTTTGCCGCCCATTCCCAAGCCTCCGGCAGCGCCCCCACCCCGCCGCTTAACCAAACACATAATACAGAAAAGAAGGTACTGCCATGAAAGAGAGAACCCACGACCCATCCTGGCACAGAAAGCAGATTATTCTCGGCTGCGTGATGCTCTATCTGCTGATGGCCATCTGCGGGTTTTACTGGGTGACGGATTACGAAATGCCGTTTAAGCTCCAGACAATCATATTTGCCTTGGGAGTAGCTGTTCCCACGCGCATTCTAATGGACTTGAGCAGCTTCATAAAAAAGATGGGCTATGGCGAGACCAAAAAATCGAAGAAAATAACGTGCTCCCGTGAAAAAGAAAGGAAACAGACCCTGTATCCTTGTGCCCAAAGGGAGGTGAGCTATGCAACTGAGTAAGAAAGAGATGGTCACGGCGGCTTTCTGCGCCGCGGCCTATGCATTCTGGCCGTCCTGATCCTTTGGGGCAGCCTGTGGAGCATCACCGTTTCCTGCGTGGGGGTCGGAACATTCACCAACGCGGTCACGGCCCTGTATTTCGGCCGCTTTGCGGGAAGAAAGAGCGCCGTCCTTGCTGCGGCCTTTGCTCTGTTGGTGAATACCGCCTTTTTGATTCTCCGCGTCCGGGGGGCTCTACCTGCCCCGCGCCGATGATCCGTCCACGGCGGAGCAGGTGGGCGCGCTCCTCTTGATCGCCCTCAGCGGTGTGGGGCTGTATAGAAGCATCCGGCGATATAAGTACTGTAGCCGCGCGCTTGCCACTTACCCAAAAGAGAAAACTAAGGAGGACCCTATATGAACGCCCGATTCAAGCCCTTGCTCATCCTGGCCCGGCTCCTGTGCGTCTGCTTGCTGGCCCTGGTGGCGTATGCCTGTATTTTGCAGCCCACGGCTGGTATCACGGCGCCCCGGAGGAGGGCATCGCCCGGTACGCCGGCGTCCGGCAGGGAGGATGTGCGTATTTGTGTCACGCAGCAGGAGGAGGGCTACCTGTATGCCATTTGGGGAAAATGCCGCCACCGGCGAGACCTCTATGACATTTTTGGAGCGGCAGAATGCGCTGGGCCGCAGCTATCTCCGTCCCATGGGTGCAAAACGCCCCTCAGCGCCAACGGCACTGTATTCAAGATCTATCAAACCGGTGAGGGTGACGGTAGCCCCAAAAGAGCCTCGTCATCATCGTTGCCTGCGATAACCGCAGCGGCACCCTGGACCGCTGTGAGCTGACCTATACCCGGCGCGGCGCCAACGGCTCCGCCTATGACAGCACGGAGACCGTTTCGTAACGGGCCCGTTCCTGCTGCGCGCCCAGTGGCTCCCGGGGATGTGCATTGCGCCGGCGTAGCCGTTGACCGGCAGGGGCGCCGTGGCCGCCCGTTACGGCACCTGGACGGAGCCCGCCCGCCTCTGCGGCTGAAGCAGGAGAAAATTTAAAAAAGATGTCGCCATTTCCGTTGTGGCAGGACTTGTTCCGGGATATGGCGTGTATTACTATGCACTTACAATCGAATGATAAGGGCGGACACGGTTTGCCGCCGGACCGCAGAGAACGTGTTTGTTTGGAACCCGGTGGTATCCATTGCAGACCTGAAGGAGCCGGAAATGCTTTTTCAGAGCGTGCTGAATTTCGGCCTGTTTTGGCCCCTGGGCTGGTATTTTCCCAAAGAATACCGGCAAAAAGGCCCTTCTATGGGAGCTGGGATCTCCTGGCGTTAGAGCTATTGCAGTGGCTCCTGCGCCGGGGCTATTTTGACTCGTTGGATGCTCTGCTGTATTGGGCCGGTATAGCTGTCGGCTATGGCCAGGCCAAGCTGATTGGCAGAGCGTTTTTTAATAGAAAACAAAGCCCGGGTATACAGCGCAGCGGCAATCACAAAACGGCAATAGGAGTTCTCGCATTTGCGAGAACTCCTATTTGTTGTGCTTATGATGGATTTTGAACGCCGCGGGTGATCTGCCGCAGCTGCTGGCGGCCAGCTCTTATTACTGCGCCGTCGCAGCCGTCGCACCGGGTATTGAAGGGTGCCGTCAGCACCTCAGGCTTGCGGATAATCCGCCGAAAATCGTGGCAGAAGGCGGCATATTCATAGCCGGTGCAGATGCGCTCGTCCATGACGATGCCCAGAGGCATCATCTTCCGGCTCAGGTCCCCGGCCATGTAGTTGGGCACGGCTTGCCCATGCACACGAACACGCTGGTGGTGCCGAATTCGTAGCAGTGGTGGTGGATGAAGCTGGTCTTGATGGAGGCCAGGTTGGTGATAAACAGGCTGGTGTGGAAGGGGAGAGGTCGATGACCTTCCGGGGCAGCAGCCCCGTGCCTGTCCAGGAAATAGGCCAGGCCCACCACAAAACCGGGGCAGCCCCGGCACGGAGAACATGAACCGGGCAAAATGATCGGTGCTGTTGCTCTGTTCTGTTTTTCGTTGGCGGCGATAGCTCGCTTGATCTTCTCGTTCACGGTAAACACCGTGTCCTCCGGCTCCAGATAGACCTTCAGCGCGGTTTCGCTGGGGGAGCCGTCCGCCAGCTTTTTTTTTCATGATGACAAATGACACGCAGAAGTGGTTGCGTTTGTAAATCTTGCGATTCATCACAAAGTAGTTCAGCTTGGGATTCTCCAGGGAGGCCTTATAATAGGCGGAGATAATAACGCTCATGTGGTTGAGCCGCACCCCTTGGCGCCGCTGGTCGCGGATGAACTCCTTAATGACCTCCTCGTCAATGTTTTCTGTAATAGTATTCCAGGCGTCATACCGCTTGGGCATGATGTAGGGAATGGCCGCCACCAGGGGCGGCAGGTTTTTCACGCGGGTACCGTCGGGACGCATAGGTTGTTTCCCCTTCTTATAATTGCATACAGTATACACGAAATTAATGGAAATAGCAACCGCCTTATCGATTTTTTCCCACCGCCGTGGCAAATCGAAGCATATTTCCGGCGGTAAATGCCAGGTGTTCTCGGGTGTGCGCCATGGCCTCCGACAGAGGCATCAGCTGTGGGTGGATGGGGAAGATGCCGCTCACACCGGCCTCATAGACTGCGGCGGCGGGCAGCTCGCAGCTGCCTACCAGCGCTGCCACCGGTACGCCCAGCCTTTTGGCCCGGCGAGCGACGCCTATGACCACCTTGCCCCGGAGACTCTGGCTGTCCAGCCGTCCCTCGCCGGTGATGACCAGGTCCGCATCTGCCGCCAGCCGGTCAAAATCCACCAGCTCCAGCACCGTCTCAATACCCATTTGCAGCTTAGCTCCCAAAAGGCGGCGCTTCCTGCGCCAAAGCCTCCGGCCGCACCGCCGCCGGGCAGGGCCAGCAGGTCGCCGCCCAAATCTCTTTCGATAACCTCCGCCAGGTGACGCAGGCCGTCATCCAGCAGACGGACAGCCTGCGCATCAGCGCCTTTTTGCGGGCCGAATACAGCCGCCGCGCCGTTTTCTCCACACAGGGATTGTCAATGTCGCACATGGCAATGACCTCCGCCTCCCGCAGCCGGGGCATAAGTCCGTCTGTGCGGATGCGGGCGATGCGGTGCAGGGTCCCGCCCACGGGGACAAAGGCCCGGTCCGCCTCGTCCAGGAATTTAACACCCAGGGCCGCCGCCGCGCCGCAGCCGCCGTCGTTGGTGGCGCTGCCGCCCAAGCCCAGGACGATCTTCTTTGCGCCGCGCTCCAGAGCGTGGGCCATCAGCTGCCCGACGCCGTATGTGGTGGCGTCCGCCGCCCGGCGGTCATCGCCTACCAGGGGGCAGGCCCGCCGCCGCAGCCATTTCTATCACGGCAGTGCCGCCGTCCGGCAAAAGGCCGTAGCAGGCGGTGATGGCCCGGCCATAGGGATCCCGGCAGGAAACCGGGATTTTTCTCCGCCCAGGGCGGCCAGGAATGCGTCCACCGTGCCCCTCTCCGCCGTCCGCCACGGGAATGGAGCAGATCTCCGCCTCCGGCTCCAGGGCCCGGATCTCTCGGCCCAGGATGCCGCATATCTCCCCCGAGGACAGGGAGCCCTTGAAGGAATCCGGGATCAAAATGTACTTACTCATCGTGTGCCCTCCTGGTGTTATTTACCGTTGAGCGCTGCATCTCTGCGCTTGTTGTAGAGGAACATTCCCACGCCCGCACCGCAGATGAGTATATAGCCCACCATGCTCCAGCCATCCGGGATCTGCCGGAAGAATAGGTAGCCAAGGCCTGCGGCAAAGAGGATCTGGGAGTAGTCGTAGACGCTTATCTCCTTGGCCGGGGCCAGGAGATAGGCCTGAGTGATGCCAAACTGCCCCACGCAGGCGCTGCATCCACACAGCAGCAGCATCAGCAGCTGATGCCCTGTCAGCTGCACGGGGCTGACCAGGAAAAACGGCAGGGTCAAGAGGGTTGAAAACAGGGAGAAGTAGAACACGATCCGCAGGCTGTTTTCACCCCGGGCACCCAGCTTGCGGACAAAGGTGTAGGCTGCTCAAGCCGCCGCGCCGCTGATGAAGCCTGCCAGAGACGGCACAAAGGGCGCTCCCTCAAAGCCCGGCTTGATGATGAGCACGCTGCCCAGCAGAGCCGTCAGCACACCGCCGATCTGCACGGCGGTTGGCTTTTTCCCGCAGCAGGAGCACAGAGAAGATGATGGCAAAAAAGGGCGAGAGCTTGTTGAGCATATTGGCATCCGCCAGCACCAGGTGGTCCACGGCGTAAAAGTTCAGCAGCATCCCGATGGTGCCGAACACCGCCCGGCCGGTGATGAACGGCCAGCTGCCCTTTTCCGGCTTCAGCGGCACCCGCTTCACCGCCAACAGAACGCCCACCACGACCAGGGCCACAATGTTGCGGAAGAAGGCCTTTTCCGCCGTAGGCATCCCCGGCCAGCCGGATGAATACCGACATCATGGAAAAACCGAAGGCGGCAAACAGTATACACGATCCCCTTGACCCGGGGGCTTATCTTTTTCATAGGTTTCCTACTCCTTTGTATTGAAAAAAAAACAGGAAAGCATCGGGCGGGATGCTTTCGAGCCATTCAGCGTATTGTCCTGCCCGGCAGGTAAGCGGGGTCATCCATATACCGCTCCAGCACAGCAAAGACCAACACCGTCAGCATCGCGCTGGGCAGGGGGCAGAACAGCCCCGGATTGGTCAAGGACGTCAGCTGCATGCCCAGATAGAACAGCCCGACTAAGTGGGCCGCCTCACCGCCGCGCAGCAGCAGGCGCACCCGCCCCCACAGCAGCGTGCCGTAGGCCCGCCAAGCCCATCAGGCCCATGCTGCCCAGAATCTGCAGCAGGGGTTGTGGTAAAACACCATGCTGCCCGGTACACCGGTAAAGATGTCGTGGTTTTCTGGTTGCCCAGACCAACGCCAAACACAGGGTGGTGCAGAAAGTCCTGTAGTCCCCGGGTCAGCAGGGCCCATCGGGACTCATGGGGGTTGATGAAATCCATATCCCCGGCATCCGAAGAAAAGCTCATAGATCTGCTGGCCGAACAGCAGCACCGCCACAGCGGCGGTCACCAGCACGGCAAAGAAGGACCACAGCGGTAGTTTTTCCACCGCACCAGGTACAGCATGCCCAGCAGCATCATCGCCGAGCCGAATAGAAGTGCCGTGCGGCTGCCGGTGAAAAAGAGCGCCAGGGCCCACAGCAGCACACCCATCAGGTGCAGCCGGCTGCGCCGTGCCATGTAGAAGGCCGATGGCAGAGTGGCTACTAAAATGGTGGCCGCAAAGTTCCGGAAGAGAATAGGCGGGATCTCCCAGCTTTTTGCAAATTCCGCCCAGTGGTCCATGTAAAAGCAGCCGATGGCCAGCACCATGGCCCAGGCCCAGAGTGTACAGCATCTGCATAAGCCGCTGCAGCATGTCGTACAGCCTGGGTGCAGCCAAATCAGAGCGCAGCAGCACATAGGTTACCAGCAGCCCCAGGCCCAATCCCAGGGTGTAGTACAGCGACAGAGGGGAAAAGTACTCCTTGGCGGGGATGGTGCCCAGGCCGCCCAGCAGCGTGGCAATAGACACCGCCGCCAGCCCCGGCCCGCTGCGCCCCACCGTGATGGGCGCCCGCCACCGGAGAAAATGCCCAGCAGCCCGCCAATGGGCAGCACCGCCAGAGGCGCACAGGGTAGGAAAACCGCCAGGGGAATCATATTTCACCGTGGACAGCAGAAGATCATCAGAAACGGCGTCGCCGCCGCCAGAATATCCCGGCAGAACATCAGCATCCACCCACACAGCAGCGCCAGTGCCACCGTAGACGGCACCACATTCCCCCGTGAGCAGGGATACGGCTGTGACAGCCAGGGTCACAGGGAAGTAGTATGGGCTGTTCCAAAAGGCTTCAGTTGTATCAGTAATGCGGCCCACCAAAGGGCCGACAAAAATCGTGCCATAAGACAAATAGGTCTCACTTTCTATCATTCATCCGGAAACCGGCGATATAACACGGTAGAGTACATTTAAGCATATCATTTTGCGCTGCATAAGTCAAATGTTTTCTGCATGCACCCATTTCAGGCAGGCGGCAGTATATCCTCCGAAAAAACGCATTGACTTTTCTGCAGAAAATGGTATATAATCGGCATATACCGGAAGGGGGGCGTATGCATGCCGAGGCCGTCAAGATGCCGCCGAATCTGTGACACACCCAGGGTCGATACATTCTGCCCCATAGAATGTAAGGATGCCGAGCCGATCCTGCTGACGCTGGACGAGTACGAGGTGATTCGGCTGGTGGATTTGGGGTGTCAAACCCATGAGCAGTGTGCCGCACAAATGGATATTTCCGTTCTACCGTGCAGGAGATTTATGAAAGCGCACGGCGTAAGATCGCAGCTTGCCTTGTCCACGGGAAACCGCTGCACATCACCGGGGGAACTACCGCATCTGCGGCGGACAGGAGGCGGCCTACTGTGGCCGCTGCTGCCGGGCGCAGAAAGCCGATACAGAAAAAATCAAATAAAAATCAAAAAGGAGATTCCATCATGAAAATTGCAGTTACCTATGAAAACGGCCAAATTTTTCAACATTTCGGCCACACCGAACAGTTTAAGCTTTATGAAGCTGCGGATGGCAAGATCGTTCATGCGGAAGTCGTTGATACCAACGGCAGCGGCCCATGGTGCCTTGGCGGGCTTTCTGATGCAGCACGGCGTGGATGCGTTGATCTGCGGCGGCATCGGCGGCGGAGCGCAGGCAGCGCTGGCCGAAGCGGGCATCAAGCTCTACGGCGGTGTCAGCGGAGACGCTGACGCAGCGGTGAACGCATTGCTCAGCGGAAATCTGGGCTATAATCCCAATGTTCACTGCGACCACCACGACCATGAGCACGGCACAGGCGGTCATACCTGCGGCAACCACGGCTGCGGTAACCATGGCTGCCATTAAGAAACGCCTATTCGTTTAATAGCCACCCATAATACGGCCCATATCCTCCGCTGCCCCTGTGTCAGCCCTATATATAATGCGTACAACAGATGAGCCGCAAGGCTCACAAGATACAGGGCGGAACTTAGCATGCTGAATGAGAATGCTGCAAAAGCTGTAAGCGGGTGCTTTGCACCCGCTTATAAAATTTTAGTTACTTGCAGGCGTCATCATGCCGCAGTATAATAAAGAAAATGCGGCGCCGCCGTCATATGACGGAAGTATCTGTGTGCCGGCCGCCTGGGGTACGCTGCGGAATAGAGACTGCGCCGGGAGATGGGCAATATCACCGATGCAGCTTGGGCCTCTACATGGAAGGGCTTCATCGCCGGCAGTATTGTGAGCGCGGAGCCTGCGATGAGATTCGCCCACGATTGAAATAATCCTGACGAAAAGGGCGCGCCTATGGCGGCGATTTTGCAGCATCTGCCGGAGGGTGCGCTTTATAAGGACGAGGGCGAAATGCCCGTGATCCGGTGGCAAAAATGCACCATTACTGAAAAAGGAGCTATTCATCATGCAAACCATCAAGAAAAATCTGCCGGGAATTGCCGTGTGCCTTTCCATTGCCATTCCGTCATGGCTGCTGGGCAAGCTGATGCCGGTCATTGGCGGGCCGGTTTTCTCCATCCTCCTGGGAATGATCATTGCCTTACTGTGGACACCGGGAACGGTCTGTAAGCCGGGCATCGGCTTCACTTCCAAGAAGATCCTGCAGGCTGCCGTGGTGCTGCTGGGCTTTGGGGCTGAATTTGAATGTGGTGCTGCAAACCGGAAAACAGTCCCTGCCTATTATCATCTGCACCATCACCACGTCGCTGCTGGTGGCCTTTGTGATGCATAAGCTGCTGCACACGACGGCGATATCAGCACGCTCATTGGCGTAGGCTCCTCCATCTGCGGCGGAAGCGCCATCGCCGCTACGGCACCGGTGATCGATGCCGACGACGAGGAAATTGCCCAGGCCATCTCGGTTATCTTCCTGTTCAATGTGCTGGCGGCGCTGCTGTTTCCCCCTGCTGGGTCAGGCCATCGGCTTTGATACCACCTCCGGCGGGCCTTTGGCATCTTCGCCGGCACTGCGGTGAACGACACCTCCTCCGTCACGGCGGCCGCCTCCACCTGGGACAGCATGTGGGGCCTGGGCAGCCAGACCCTGGATAAAGCCGTGACCGTAAAGCTCACCCGCACCCTGGCCATCATCCCCATCACCCTGGTTCTGTCGCTGATGCAGGCGAAGAAGGCCGAAAATACGAAGGGCGGTTTTCGCCTGAAAAATGGTTTTCCCCATGTTCATCCTGTGGTTTGTCTGCGCATCGGTGGTCACCACGCTCTGCACCTCCTTTGTCGCACCTGCGGCGGTATTTAAGCCGCTGAAGGAGCTGAGTAAGTTCTTCATCATCATGGCCATGGCGGCCATTGGGCTGAACAGCAACGTGGTCAAGCTGGT
>VOFB01003120.1_pt1 | contig 19836 bp, 29 predicted proteins | sample 5384141 | NCBI WGS metagenome assembly VOFB01 (sample SAMN12384721, study PRJNA508395) | human gut metagenome | isolation source: healthy gut A | host: Homo sapiens | reverse complement strand
ATAGCCAAGTCCGATCGCACGGGCCACTTTATCAAATGCTTCTCCAGCCGCATCGTCTCTGGTGCGTCCGAGGATTTCGTATTTTCCGTAATCTTTTACCACAACCAGGTGTGTATGTCCTCCGGATACTACCAGGCATGCAAACGGCGGCTCCAGATCCGGGTGTTCGATATAATTTGCAGAAATATGCCCTTCTATATGGTGCACACCTACCAGAGGCAGATTTTTAGCATAGCTGATCGCCTTTGCCTCGGCTACTCCGACAAGCAAAGCCCCCACCAGTCCAGGTCCATAGGTGACCGCGATCGCATCCAGATCATCCAGTGTGACGTTTGCTTCTTCAAGAGCTTCTGTGATGACCTGATTTATTTTTTCAATATGTTTTCTGGATGCGATTTCCGGCACAACCCCTCCGTACAGAGTATGCAGTTCAATCTGAGAAGAAATTACATTAGACAAAATGGTACGTCCATTTTTTACAACAGAAGCTGCCGTTTCATCACAGGAACTTTCGATTCCCAGAATCAGTACATCTTTCTTTTCTTCCATCTCGTATCTATCCTTCCTATTATATCAAGCCCAAAGGCATTGATTTACCAGACTTTTCTGTCGACTGTCATTCCTCTTCAAATGACAGCACTGTACTTTTTCCGTCTTTTCCCGGGTAAGCATTTGGGAAAATTTCACGCACGCCATCCATAAATTCTTCCGGACGTACCAGTGACGGACTGTGATGTGTCAGCCATAACTCTGACACTTCTGCTTCCGCTGCCAATTTTGCTGCTTCTTTGAACATCATATGTTTATGCTCCAGTGCCTTAGACTTTTTATCATCCTCGCCATACATACCTTCGCAGACAAACAGATCTGAGTGCTCTGCATTCTGGATGATGGATCTGGTCGGTCTGGTATCTGTCGTGTAAGTCAGTTTGATTCCCTTTCTGGCTTCTCCAAGAACCATATCCGGTGTATAGTGCACACCCTCAAATTCGACAACATTCCCCTTCTGAAGCGGATTCCAGCAGCACAGCGGAATATTTGCCGCTTTTGCCCGCTCTACATCAAATTTCCCCGCACGGTCAATCTCCATAGTATATCCGTAACAAAGCACATTGTGGTTTACACGGAATGCACGGATTCGATAACCGTTCATCTCAAAGGTTTCTTCTGTTCCCTGGATTTCTTTATAATATATTTCAAAAGGCAGCTCCGGTGCAATTGTCCGAAGTGCATTCACCACACGTTCCAGCCCCTTTGGACCGATCAAAGTCAGCGGTTCATGACGTTCTGCATTTCCCATCGACAAAAGCAGACCCGGAAGCCCGCTGATATGATCCGCATGATAATGTGTAAAACAGATCACATCGATTGGCTTAAAACTCCACCCTTTTTCTTTGATCGCGATCTGTGTTCCTTCGCCACAGTCGATAAGTAAACTGCTTCCGTTATATCGCAGCATCAAGGCTGTCAGCCAACGTCTTGGAAGCGGCATCATACCGCCGCATCCAAGCAAACAAACATCAAGCATTCTTTTTTCCTTACTCTTTCTTCAGTTTCTTTTTCTTTCGTTTCTTCTTTCTTTTCTACAGCAGCTCTGTCTCTTCTTTTATTTCTGGTTTTAATACAAATGCTGCTGTCATTTTATCGTAACAAGGTTCACACAGATCGAAGCTGTGGCATTCTCCGTCTTTTTCCGAAGGATATCCCCAGATTTTTTCAATATGAATATATTCTTCCATCTCTCTTCCAATCGTATCCACAATTCTTTTTTTTCCGCAGCTGTTGCAGTAAATCTTATTCTCTTTTCTCATCGTATCCTCCCCAGGTGATACCCCTTTTGTATGCTTTTTCTGATTTCCTTTGCGACAGCAACAGTATAACGAAAAGTATTCCTTTCGTACAGTGGGAATTAGAGGAATCCTAGTGGTTGCCGTATTTCCACATGATCAGTGCATCTTCTTTGGTTTCTCGTAAAAATTCGGTCGGATACCGGAACGCTCAAACCCAAGTTTTTCATATAAATGGATAGCAGGTGCATTGCCAACCCGCACTTCCAGTGTGAAATTTTCGATTCCGCGTTCATATCCACGCAAAAACAATTGCTCCAGAAGTTCGGTGGCAACCCCTTTTTGCGAAACTTCTCACAACTGCTACGTTTGTGATATCAGCCTCATCAAAAGACTGCAACAGTCCGCAATATATCCTGCCAGTATATCCTTTTCTATGCAACCAGATAGATCGTCTTTTCTGACGCAGTGCATCTTCAAAATCCTTTTTGCTCCATGGCCGGAAAAAATCTGACTTTCTGTTCTTACAACCGCCTCCAGATCTTCTGCCTGCATTGCACGTATAAGCACGATTCTGTTCTTTTTCTTTTCGCTCTCTCTCTGCCTGAGAAAGACGCAGATAATCCGGTTTATGTTCTGCCGCCGTTTCGTCCCTGTAACGTCCCATCTGTGCTAGCGGATACCAAGCGCTCCTACCACTGCCGCACGCTGTCTGTTTAAATATGACGGCGCAAAAAATACGGAACTTTCAGACCCTTTTCCAGCATCTTTTGCGATATACAGGTACTCCATCGCCCAAGAATACGACTCTGCGTCCATAGATATTCAGCCTTCGTATCAAATCTTCCACTGAAACCGCCATCTGTACACGTATTACCTGAAACCGCCATTTCATCTGTCCGTGTTCTGGAATTTCCATCGCATTCGAACAAAAAGTAAATCCCGGTATAAACCTGATTTCTTCTTGCATCCATGATCGGACATATAATATCCTCGCATCCGTAGATACTGTATGCCATCGCATCTGCTGTCGGTATATGGATCAAGGGCTTGCCTAGCAAGCCCCAAACCTTTGCTGTTGCAGATCCGATCCGAAGTCCTGTAAACGATCCCGGTCCTCCCGCAACTGCGATCGCATCAATCGTGTTCAAATCCGCTTCTACCATTTTCACCATTTCATCAATCATCGGCAGAAGTGTCTGTGAATGTGTCTTTTTATAATTTATTGTAAATTCCGCAATCGTCGTGTCGTCCTCTACTATTGCAACCGTAGCTGTCAGACCCGAACTATCTATTGCCAAAACTCTCATGCTTTACATCCTGCTTTCCTTTTCGCTTTCTTCCGGCATTCGTCCGCCATTCTTCATTCATAACCGCAGTTCACTGCCGCCAAACTTTATACCGTTCTTATCCGGTCTTATCCGATCGAACCTCACTTCATCTCATTGATTATGATCTTCCGATAGTCAAACCCTTTTCCAAGTCTTTTCTATGATAACTTCCGTCCGGTTTTCCGGCAGAATCTCTTCGATCAGATTCGCCCACTCGATCAGTGAAACACCGTCGCCCATAACATATTCTTCAAATCCCACTTCATCCATCTCTTCGATATCCCCGATCCTGTACACATCAAATGATACAGCGGCAGTCTTCCTTCGTCATACACCTGCACGATCGTAAAGGTCGGACTGTTTACCGGTTCTTCGATGCCAAGTCCTTTTGGCAAGTCCCTGTGTAAAACAGTTTTCCGACTCCGAGATCTCCTGTCAAAAAGTAATCACCTGCCCCGGAAATGCTTTTTCCGGGCTGTCGCCCTGCACGAAAACGTTTCCTGAGGACTATTCGTTTCTAAAATCATGTTACAGCGCCTCTTCTTAATGATGGAATAAGCGAATTCCGGTAAATGCCATTGCCATTCCGTATTTATTACATGTAGCGATCACATTATCGTCTCTTACAGAACCGCCCGGCTGCGCAATATATTTCACGCCGCTCTTATGCGCGCGTTCAATGTTGTCACCAAACGGGAAAAAGGCATCCGATCCAAGAGCAACATCTGTCATTTTATCAAGCCATTCTCTCTTTTCTTCTCTTGTAAACACTTCAGGTTTTACTGCAAATGTATTTTCCCACACGCCGTCCGCAAGCAGATCCATATACTCATCGCCGATATACAGATCGATCGCGTTATCACGGTCCGCGCGTCCGATACCGTCCTTAAACTGAAGTCCGAGCACTTTCGGGCTTTGACGCAGCCACCAGTTGTCTGCTTTCTGTCCTGCAAGTCTTGTACAATGCACACGTGACTGCTGCCCTGCTCCGATTCCGATCGCCTGTCCGTCTTTTTACATAACATACAGAATTTGACTGTGTATATTTCAAAGTGATCATGGAAATAGCAAGATCTATCTTCGCCTGTTCCGGTATCTCTTTGTTTTCTGTAACAACATCAGAGAAGAAGTCCTTATCAATATTCAGTTCATTTCTTTCCTGTTCAAATGTGATGCCGAATACTTCCTTATGCTCAAGCGCTGCCGGAACATAATCAGGATCGATCTCGATAATATTATAATTTCCTTTTTCTTTTGTTTTAATATTTCAAGAGCCTCCGGCTCATATCCGGGAGCGATCACGCCGTCAGATACTTCTCTCTTGATCAATTTTGCGGTATCCACATCACACATCAGACAACGAAATAAAATCTCCGAACGAAGACATTCTGTCTGCGCCTCTCGCCCTTGCATATGCGCTTGCAAGCGGAGATAATTCCCCCAGATCATCTACCCAGTAAATTTTCGCAAGCGTATCAGAAAGCGGAAGTCCGACTGCCGCCCCTGCCGGAGATACGTGTTTAAAGGAAGTCGCTGCCGGAAGTCCTGTTGCTTTTTTTTTCAACTCGGACACAAGCTGCCATCCATTAAATGCATCAAGAAAATTAATATACCCCGGACGTCCGCAAAGCACTTTGATCGGCAGTTCACGTCCGTCACTCATATAAATGCGGGACGGTTTCTGATTAGGGTTGCATCCATATTTTAATTCTAATTCTTTCATCTTCTTATCCGCTCCTTATAATCTTTATTTGCGATCTTTATTCGTGATCCTTATTCGTAATCCTTATTTCGTAATCTTTATTTATGATTTTTATTTACGATTTTCGTCTCATACTTTCCCTATCTCTATATCGATATAACGCACGAAAAGAATGCTTTATTATCTTCATTCAGGCTGTGCCATAACGTCTCGGTGAACTCGTCCATATCGTTCGGGATTCCGATCAATTTCGGTTCTCCTTCAAAACTCGGCAAAGGATTCCCGTCACACATATAAGTATGGATAAACTGTCCCTCTCCCGCAACCAGGATTCTCATATGCAAATGTATATCTGCAGCAGCTTTCCGGATTCCCGTTATTACTTTTCAAAATAGACATTGCATAGTTGTACGTTCCGTTTTCTATATGCATTACTCCGGAGATACGCGGCGTATAATTCGGACCGTCAGGTTCAAACTCGCGGGAGCGAAGTGACTGCTCGAATGTCATCTGCTTATCCATCCCTTCATAGATAGTATCTGTCTGATCTCCGTTTGTTACAATCGTTTTATTACCGAGCACACGCACCGGCGCATAGATAATCAGGCTCGGATCTTCCAGTTTCGCCGGATCAAATGCCTGTGTGCGGATGCCCTCACCATCTTCAACAAACACACGGTTTCTGCTGTTCTCACTTCTTCCCATGATAAAGTAAGCCGTCACAGCCTTCGTTCCGTCCTGTGTTTTCCCGATAACGATCCCTCTCCCCGGATAAGAATTGTTCTTCAGCTCTTCTTCAATAGACAGCATCTTCATTACACTGTATCTCCTTTCATCTCTCTGTTCAAATTTTCGTCTTCTTTGTAAACTTTCCCATCGTCTGACTCAGACAGGTTTTTATTTCAAGTCTTTCATCCGCAGACGGACTTGCGTGATACGGTTGTCTTTCACTTCTTCGATTTTAAATATCAGACCATCCGTTTCTATGATATCCCGATCTTCTTTGCGGGAATATGCCCCAGTTTTTTCAATAAGATATCCCGACAGTGTATCATAATTTTTCCGTTTCAAGCTTCAGTCCGAGTTCATCGTTCAAATCATCAATGAGAACTCCTCCGTCAATCTTGTATTCATCTTCTCTGACACACTCTATCTCAGGAACTACTTCCTCATACTCTTCGTTAATATCACCCATGATCTCTTCAACGAGATTTTCGATCGTTACAATTCCCGAAAAGCCACCGTACTCATCGACCAAAAGCGCCATATGATGCCGTGTCTCCTGCATAATCCGAAACAGTTCATCCGCTTCCTTTGTTTCCGGAATAAAGAACGGTTGACGAAGCATCTGCCTGACATCTCCTTTCTTCAACGGATGTTTTCGCATCTCGATCATCATATCTTTTACATGAAGCACACCGATAATATTATCAATGTTTTCTTCATATACCGGAATCCGATTATGTCTTGTCTCAAGGATCTCATCGATCATCTCCTCAAACGGATCGTCAATATCAAATGCTATCACTTCTCGCCTCGGAACCATGATCTCTCTTGCAGTCCTTCTGTCAAACTTAAACACCGAATCGATCATCTCTTTTCGTCATCGTCAAATGTACCGCTTTCATTTCCCATTTTTAAAAAGCGCTTTCACTTCCTCTTCCGTCACCGCTTCTTCCTCATCTTCCGTTTTCATCCCAAGAAGCTTTAACACAAACTTCGTAGACATGGAAAAGAAGTTTGATAAACGGAGACAGTATGATCGATATATAGTGTACCGGCATTACCGTAAACATACAAAACGCTTCCGCTTTCTGCAGCGCGATCCTCTTCGGAACAAGCTCGCCGAACACAAGGTTAAAAACATCAGCACAAGCGTCACCCCATTGTAAGCAATCTGCGAACTGTACGGAATGCCTGCAGCCTCAAGTGACTGCGCCAGAACAGGCGAAATCCCCGACGCTGCCGATGCCGACGAATAAAATCCCGCAAATGTGATCGCAACCTGAATCGTCGAAAGAAACTTCGTCGAATCCTCAAATAAACCTTCGATCACTTTTGCCTTTTTATTTCCTTCATCCGCCATACTTCGAATCCGGTTCTTATTCACCGATACGACCGCCATCTCCGCCCCGGCAAAAAAGCGTTCAGCAAAGTGAAAAATAACAACAACAGCAAGTTAAACAAAATAGAATTCCCCACGCAGGGTCTGCGTCCATAAAAAATACTCCTCCTGAAATAAATTATTTTCAGGAGAAGTATATCATGCGCCTATCATTTTTAGCAAGTTGACGCCCGTATTTTGCATTCGCCTTTTTACACACACTTTAACTTCATATTCGTTGTCCAGAAAAGCCGCAGTTTATGGAAGCATATGACCTGCCGCCATATAGATCGCATACCATTCTTCCCGTGTAAGAGTGATCTCGCATGCCTTACAGATCTCCCTAAGCCTCTGCAGATTCATTGTGCCGGAAAGAACCTGCATGTGCGCGGGATGTCTTAAAATCCACGCGGTGGCGATCGTTGTATCGCTGACCCCGTACTTTCCTGCAATCTCGCGGATTTTTTTCGTTTAGAACCGCAAACTTGTCGCTGTTTAAAAAACACTCCTTCGATCATTCCGTACTGAAATGGCGACCATGCCTGAATCATAATGTCATGCAGCCGGCAATAATCTAATACGCTTCCATCCCGGTCAACGCTTCCAGGCGTCGTCATATTTACTTCCACTCCGCTCGCGATCATGGACGCATGAGCAGCGCCAAACTGGAGCTGATCCGCCATAAGCGGCTCACTCACATATCTGCTTAGAAGCTCCATCTGCATCGTATTCTGATTCGATACGCCGAAATATCTCACTTTCCCCGACGTATGCAGCTCCTCAAAAGCCGCCGCTACCTCTTCTGGTTCCATGAGCGCATCCGGTCTGTGAAGAAGAAGAGAATCCAGATAATCTGTTCCGAGTCTTTGCAGAGAATCTTCTGCTGATTTTATGATGTGCTCTTTAGAAAAATCGTACATCACCCCGGCACAATTCCGCATTTGCTTTGAATCCACATATCTTCACGGCTTATTTTCGCTTCTTCCGCCGCCTCTTTAAAACGCTCTTCGCAGACTCCCCTCCGTAAATATCCGCATGATCAAAAAAAATCGACCCCCTCTGCCATTGCCGCATCAACCAGCTTCGCCGCTTCTTTTACGGTCAGTTCTTTCATGCGCATACATCCCATGACAATAGCCGGAACCTGTTTTCCCGTACTTCCGAAATTCACTTTTTCATCTGCATTTCCCTCTTTCTTCCTTGCTGTTACTTATATTGTAAACGCTGTAAACGATAGTCGTTTCCCATGTTGGATATCATAACCGATATCCAAGTTCATATGCTCCACGCACAGCTTCCAGCGCCTGCGCCACTTCTTTGCATCTCCGATCACATATGTTTCATAAGTGTCTTTGATTTCTTCATACAACGGATTCCATGCCTTTGAGCCAACCGCGCATATCACATGTGTAAATCCCGGATATTTCATCTCACCTTTTTTGTATCTGCGATAATTGTTCCCGCATCAATCTTTTTTACTCTTGCGCCTGTAATCATCTGTACATTTTCCTGTCTGAGACGAGCCATAGTCGGCACAAGATTATTCGGAACCATTCCCTGACCTATGCTGTCTGTCATCTCGATAAGAGCTGCTCTTTGCCGCTCCTCTGGAATGATGAAGCACATATTCCGCCGTTTCTATTCCAACCATTTCCTCCTCCGATAATCGCTGCATTTCCGCCGAGAATCGGAACTTTTCCGCTCAATACGTCATTTGCCTGAATCATAGTTTCTTGCCTTCTACCGGAAGTACGATAGGTTCTGCTCCTGTTGCAAAATTACGATATCCGGATTCTCCGCTTTGATCACATCTGCATTTACTTCTATCTCATAGCGAATCTCTGCACCATATCTGTCACATTCCTGCAAAAGATATACGATCCATTTTGAAATTTCTTGTTTAAACGGAGCGCGGCATGCCAGATTCAACTGACCGCCTGCTTTTTTCTCTTTCTCAAATACGACCACATGATGTCCGCGTTTTGCAAGAATTCTTGCTGCGGCAAGTCCGCCGATTCCCGCTCCGACGACCAGAACATTCTTTTCGGATTCCGCCGGCTTTTCCTCGAACTCTGTCTCTCTTCCCGCCAACGGATTGATCACGCAAGACGCCGGACGTCTTTTCGTCTGTTCGCCCACACATCCGACTCCGCAGCCCGCACAAGGGAGCGATCTCGTCATAGCGTTTTTCTTCTGCTTTCTCCACAAAAATCCGGATCTGCCAAAAGAGCACGGCCAAGCACAACTCCGTCAACTTCATTTGTTTCAATCACATCTTCCGCCAACTGTGCATCCAGGATTTTTCCGACCGTAATCACCGGTTTTGCAGTTATCGCTTTAATCGCCCGAGCCTCTTTTAAGTTCGTAAACTCTTCTTATCCATGACATGGAATAATCTTATTGCAGCGCTCGTACTGTGTTCCTCCACTGATTTCAAAACAATCGACTCCGTGTTTTTCCAGATAAGGGATCAGACGTTTCATATCTTCCAATGTATTTCCCTGTGGATCTCTTTCGCTTCCGGACATTCTTAAAACGATCGGGAAATCTTCTCCGCAGGTTTCTTTGATCGCATCCAATACTTCAAACAACAAACGGGCGCGATTCAACAGACTTCCTCCGTATTCATCTGTACGTTTATTTCGTAAAGGTGACAAAAACGATCCAAGAAGCATATATGCATGGGCACAATGCAGTTCTATCCCGTCGAACCCGGCCTCTTTCGCATTTTTAGATGCTTTTGCATAAAGAGCGACAATTCCCGGCAGCTCTTCTTTGGTCAGTTCCCTTGTCATCTGTCCCATAGAATTCGGATAAGAACTGCTGGCCACCGGCGCCACTCCGAAAAATGCACTGATACTTTCCGGACCCGGATGCGTAATCTGCGGAATGATCTTACAGCCATAAGAATGAACTTTGTCTGTAAAGCTTTTGTATTTTTGATACTTTCTTCATCCCGAAAACAAAGTGTATTTCCAAGATACGGAACATTGGATCAACACTTGTAGCGTCTACGATGATACATCCCACACCGCCTTGCGCACGCCTGAGCCAGTAAGCTTCCATTTTTCATTCACAGTACCATCCTGACTTTCATATCCCAGCGACATCGGAGCCAAAAAGTTCTGTTTTTCACTTCCATTCCGCAATCTTAAGCGGGGTAAACATTGTTCTCATACGCTTTATCCTCCTATATTTCTACAGTGTTCTTGCCGCTTCAAATCCTTCCGCGATCGCATCCAGAGCACGTCTTGCGGATTTTGCGTCTCCGATCACGCGGCACGGAATCTGCCTTTTTCACATTCTTCCACAAGTAAATGTGAATCATTTGAAGCAAATCCAACAGCAAATACCGCGCAATTACACGGCACAAGAGTTTCATCTTCCAGCACAATTCCTTCTTCTTCCGTAAATTTACACACTTTGCTGTTTGGAAGCATTTTCACCTGCATCTGCTGCAATTTCATCATAACGGCAATCTTACGAAGGCTGCCCAGATCGCTTCCGATCTCATCTTTCATTTCCAAAACAGTTACATCACATCCGTCTGTCGCAAGAGTATCCGCTGTTTCCAGTCCTACCAGACCGCCTCCGATAACAGCGACTTTTCCTTTCGGACACACTTCATGCCTGAGAACTTCCGGTGCTGATGCATGCTGCAACTTATCCATACCTTCTAACTTAATCGTAATCGGAGAAGAACCGATTGCCAAAATAACAGCGTCCACATCTGCATCCTTCAACATTTGTGCATCTACTTTTGTATTCTTATATACCTTTACAAGTTTTTCTACCTGTTCGGCCATCTCAAACGCCGCCGCCTTCATCTCAGCTTTGCCCGGCGCTTCTCCGGCAAGAAGAAATTCTCCTCCTAATGTGTCAGAAGCTTCAAACAGCGAAACTTCATGTCCTCTTTCGTGCAGGATCTTCGCAGCCTCCATTCCGGCAACACCTCCGCCGACAACCCATACTTTCTTCGGAGTTTCCGTTTTACTTAAATCGTACTCTGATTCATGACCGATCATCGGTTTCTCATACAAGTAATATGAGGACGGTTTGCAACATCGGTAAAGCCATCATAGCAGCCCTGATTACATCCTACGCAATGTACAATATCGCCGATTCTGCCTTCGTGCGCCTTATTCGCGAATTCCGGATCTGCAAGCTGCGCCCTTCCCATAACAACCATATCTACTTTGTCCTGAGATATGATCTCTTCTGCCAGCGCCGCCGTATTGATCCTTCCCTACTCGACAGTCAACATCCCTGTCTCTTTTCGGATTCTCGCCGCATTGTCAATATTAAATCCATTTGGCACATCAATAGGCGGAACTTCATACATAGACGCCGCCGTAATGATATTTCCTCTGGATACATCTAGAACATCAACGCCATGCTCTTTTGCAATCTTACAAAATCGAATCACATCTTCAATCATAAGACCGTTTTCCCAACATGTCGTCCTGAGCGTCAATTCTGATACACAACGGCATCCCTTCCGGCATATTTTTTGCGAATTTCATCAATTACTTCCAACGGGAATCGACATCTGTTCTCAAAACTTCCTCCATATTCATCTTCCCCTGTGATTGAAGCCCGCACTCAGAAATGAATGAGGAAGGTAATTGTGCGCCAGATGAAATTCCAAGCAGTCATATCCGGCTTCTACCGCTCTGGCAGCCGCTTTTCCATAGCATGCGATTACTTCCTGAATCTGTTCTTTTGTAATGGCTTTGATCATATAAGCGCCAAAATTCATATCCGAAACAACCAGCATCTGCGCCTTCGGATCCATGCATGCGGCAATAGATCCCTGCCAAAGCTGAATTCCTGCTTTCCGCCGTTTTCATGGATTGCATCTGTCAGTTTTTATGTCCTTCAATCAAGTAATCTTCACTGATAGATACAAAAATGCGCCGGCGCATCTTGGCGTATGTACGGCGGCTACTTCTACAATATTCAGCGCGCATCCGCCTTTTGCTCTTGCAGCGTGGTAAGCAATCAATTTATCTGTCACTGCCCCGTTTTCCGCCGCCATTCTCGTTCCCATAGCCGGCAAAATAATTCTGTTTTTCAGCTCCATATCACGAATCTTAATTGGAGCAAATAAATGTTCAAACATCTTTCTGTCACCTCCGGTATTTTGATTTCATTATAAGGCGAAGTACAGAAAATAGATATTCAGATATTTTAAAATTATTATCAATTATTTACTTTTCATACTACATCTGAATTGACTTGGCGTTTGATTCATATATTTAAAAAACTGCGCTGAAAAAAGATGAAATACTTCCAAATCCAACGTCACTGCTGATCTGTGTAACAGTCCGGTCTGTAGCAACAAGATAACTGCAGGAAATCTGAATTCTTACTTCCTCCAACAATTCCAAAACACTTCGTCCAAACACCTCCCGCGCTCTTCTTTCAAGCAAATGCGCATTCTTTTTCAACACTTTCTCCATTTCTTTCATCTGAAACGGATCATGAAAATTAAGTATAAGATAAACCAAAATCTGCAGTGCCTCTTCCTCCGAATGCATTTGCATACCGTTTCCTACATTTTGTTTCTGGTATTCTCTGACGCTCACGTTCATATAACGTTTAAATACTCTGTAAAATCTTCGATATTAGTAAATCCGAGATAATCACTGATGTATTGGATATTCAAATCCGGAAAATGCAGAAGGGCACAGGCATTAAATATCTTTCCCATTTTCTGAAGCTGAAAAAAATATAACCACACCGCCGCACAATTTTACGATTCAATGTTACCTTTGTCATCCCTGCCGCTTTGGCATACTCTTCCATTGGTACTGTTTTGCTTGTATCCAACAGCACCCTTTGAATAACATCCCATACACAGTCTTTTTCGGAATCCTCTTTTTCTTTCTCTCCATAGCGTATCTGCAGTACAATGCATGTAACTGCATGGCAAGGTAGATATTCATATTATACAGCAGAAATTTTTCTTCCTGCTCTTCAGCCAACAAGTCGTCTAAAACACGAAGAACCCTCTGTTTTCTTGTGCATTCAAAACAAATAAAGGGGAACGCCATACATCAGCACCTCATTTTCATTTTCTTTGTGCTGTTCAAAACACAAAAAACATAAACAGACCGATATGAAAAAGAAACCTTTACGCAGCGCAAAGGTTTTCTGATCTGTTCGATTCTATAAAAATGATGCATGTAAAGGCGGCAGAAAACGCCCTCTTTCATTTGATATTTATCTCCGTTGATCAAATATCGGCGTCACCGCTCTTAACATAATATATCTCTGTCCTTTCATGAAATTTTTTGTTCGAGCGGCTTTTAATCTCGATCTCTTCTGCATGAATCTGTTTTTCTTTTAAATTATAGTAATCACTTCCTGTAAACCAATCCTTCTGATACCACATTTTATGCTCCCTCACCGTTTCTTTTTCAGATCTGGTTTTCTTCGATCACTCCTGATCGCATTTTATATTATAATCCTTTAGCGTCAGATGATCCCAAACGGCAATTACTTCCTCAGCGCTTCCATCATGCTTTCCTGATATGCCGATCTTCGTTTCTTATACATCGCTTCCCTTATTTCCTGCAGTTCTTGAACAGACACCTGCTCCAGCTTTTCATCCGCCTGTCGCTTAGTTCTACTTCCGATAAATATGTTTCATACAAATCCGCCTCATACTTCCAAAGTTTCAGCCGCTCTCCATATCGGACCTTTAATTTCTGTGCGATCAAAAAAGCCCCTCCGGATCAAAATCCCCCGCATGCCAAAAAGTGTCGCACGAAAATTTATCCATAAGAATAAGTACCGCCAGACGTAATTGCCCATTCCGCAGATCACAGTCCGCTGCGGATACTCCCATATCAATACAGAAAATACTGCCGGATTTTCCACAACGTATACCTGACTACTCTGTCCACAGACCTTCTCTAATCTTCCAATCGTCTGTAACGTCAATTTTACAGGCTCTCTATTCTCAAAGAAAACCTTCAATGCCTTCATGTAAACCGCCGTCCGGTTTCCATCCGTGAATCCCATATGCCAGCGCATCATTCGATACTTCATCTTTCAAAATCCCTGCCTCATAATAGATTCTGTTTTTATACTCTGCTCTGGAAAGTCCTTCTTGTTTTAAATCGAAATTCCTTTCTCCAAGATAATTAAAAAGTAGTTTTTCCCCTGTCTTCCCTTCATCAAAATAATGGGGATTTCCTGTGACATTTGCCGAAAACACAGCTAACAATTCTTTCTGCTTTTTATCTTGAAACACTTTCAATTTTGCAATCCCTGTCGTTACATACGTTAGAATGCTCCTCAATTCCTCCGGGCTTTCTTTGTATAACTGCGTAATAAGCAAATATCCCTCTTTCTTTTCCTCCAATATGCTGCGCAGCCATTCTCGTCCGCTTTCATCCGAAATACTTTCCAGTATCTCCGCAAAATAATCTTCTCGCCTTTTCGACTCTGCCAGTTCGATTTCCTTTTTTTACCTGCAGCGGCTCTCCCAAAAATAAGTTTCAGAATCAATTCCCAGGTTAATCCGCAAATTTACTGGATTCCAAACATTTTTCATTAAATCCGCAGAAATTGTTATTGTCTTATTACTTGTATAATCCCTTTGAAAAAATCCTCCTAATTGACTTTTCTCTTCTCTGCTCAGCGACGTAAGCATCGCCGTTCCCCAAAGTGGCCAAGACCGGCATATTTATCCCGCATTTTCAGAAATAGTTTTTATATACCGGACGCGCCTTGAAATACAGCATGCATTCTTCTAACAGATCGTTTGTTTCTGTTTTATCCATGACTCAAGTCCTTTTCTGTTACCATACTTTTTATATTTCCATTCCAGATATACCGAATAACCGTAACATATTTCGCATTCTCCGGGCGAACAAGCTGATAGATTGCCAAAGCCGGAACCGTATCATAATCTCCCCAGAGAATCTGTGAGTTGATCATAAAATTAAAGTCAAACTCCACCATCAGCCGGAACATGTCCCGAATATTCATTTCATCTACTCCCGCGAATGCCTCGTCCAAAGGAAATCAAATACGGAGCATCCTGTCTTGCCCCTGCATATTTTGCTACTACTGCCGAAAATAGCGGCACGTACATCGACATCGCCTTTTCTCCGCCGCTAAAAAAGTAAAGAATACGCGATCTGTCAGCTCCCTTTTCTTTTCTCCTGTTTTTGACATTCCAATTGAAACTCAAACCATTGACGATAATCCAGCACATTTCTCATAATCGCATGAAAAGACTGCACATTTCCCAGATCATTTGCAGATTTTCTTGCCTCTTCGATCTTAGAGCGAAAATGTCCGGATAACTGCTGCGCCTCTTCCGGACGCATAATTTCGGCATCTTTTTGCAGAAGTTCTACAAGTTCCCTCGTATCCAGCTGTTCTTCTTTCTCCGCCCGCTTATTTTTCCAACGCAGACTCAGCGTAAGTCCGCTGGAAGTCTTCATAGACTCCATCAATGTGTTCATCTTCTCAACCCATCGCTTACTGGCCTGGATTTTTCCGCGAATTTTCTTACTGATCGTATTGGCAAGAATATCTTCAAATAACTCTCTGTCCTTATCACTCAAAAAGCCGGCGCTGTACCTCTGCATCTTCCTTCATTCTGGCAATCAGTTCTTTAAACTTGATCGTGATTCCTCTATACTTAGCAGAAATATCGATTCGTCTCATACTTGTGTCGAAAACTCCGCTCTCCTCATCCAGTTCTTCAAATAATGACTGCAGCGTAACCTGATATTCCAACAGATATCCCCTATTCATATGATATACATTTTGCAGATTCTCCAAAATCTCACTGTGCCTTTTATTTCCGAATCTCCCCATAAACATCCTGCATATCTTCTCCGCCCGTTCTTCCGCATCGTCGCTTACCGCAAACGGACACTCTACATATCCAAGCTGATATTCCATTTCAAAAGCAGTGCAAAATCTGTCTTTCTGCTGTCTGTACTTTCCAACTGAAACTTCTATATCTCCCAGTTTTTCTATAAATTGTTTTTCTTTTGTTTCCAAATGAGAGCTTTGTGTAACACTAGCCTCAATCTCTGACGGCAGTTTCTCCAATCGCTCTATGCAATGTTCCAATCGCTCCCTGATTTCCTCATAATCCGTCAAAGCAAGCTGTTCCATCACTGAATTCAGACTTCCCCGCTTTTTCCCGTTCATTTCGTATCATATGATTCAAATCATAGCGAATATCATCCAAATCACCGTCTATTCCTTCCAGATATTCCTTCTGCACCTTGGCATAACTGATTCCATTTATATAATTTCCATAGGAAATCTGTACTTTCATCAACTCTTCTTTATACTCGGTCAAGGATTCTTCTGCTTCCGTAAACACATCCAGACGCGGAGGCAGATAACACTTCTGACATACTTCCTGCACCCAGCCGAACTGCATCCAGACTTTTTCGTTCTTTTTCTACAATACCTTTCTGGATCTGTACTTTTACACTCTATTTCTTCCAGAATATTCGTTTTCTTTTCTAATTCTTTTGCTGCCACTTTCAGATCCTGTTCTTTCGGAAATGATTTCCACTCTGTTTCCAGACAGCTTTTCCTTTGCTTTAATTGTGTAATTTCGTCTTCCGCTATTTGAATGGTATCTTCCAGCCTCCGACACTCTGCTTCTAGTTCCTGTATCTTCTTTATGCGATACTGCTCTCTTGCATAAGCTCCTATAAAACATGGCGTATAATTTTTCGTAACCGTTCCTTCTATGATTCCGATTCCATAATTTCCTCTTTTATCGATCCATGTCCTGTTTTTTTCTATAGACTCACTTATCGTCTCTTCGTCCTGTCCCTTCCAGCCGATTGCTGTTAATATACGGAAACATTCTGGTACAAAAGAATATCTCCCTCTTCGTTGTCTACATCCAGAAAATCCATAATGTTATTTCTTACATATGCGGCATCACTGAAAATATAACGGTCACATACCCCCGCATCCAACGCCAGCGCCTGTTCTCTATATTCTTCAGGCACAATCAGCGCATCCAGTATGCCCATATGCAATAGCGCTTCTTCCAGATATGCCCGCTGTGTTTCATCCAATTTGCCGTCAAAATCAATTACTTTATATAACTGCAAATATGGAATTCCTTTTTCTTTCAAAAAGCCGTCGATTCTTTTCCACTACTTCACTGCGTTCCGGCTCCGGCTCCTTTTGATTCTTCCACTGTTCCAGTTCTTCGCAAATTCCGTCTTTCTCCAATCGTCTGTCGGACAATTCTCTGCTCTGCTGTAATACTTTTCCCGAAAGTTCCTGACTTTTCCGCTCAAATTCACCATTTGCCAATCCGCGGATATTCCAATAATCGGTTTCCGTTGTATACTTCTCAATTTCCCTTGCCATTTCCTGCAATAGATCTGACTGCAGATGCAGCTCCGCATTCTCCTTTTCCCAACGATATACCGATTCTATTGTCTCCTGTTTTACTTCATGAAACTGATTTTCATATTGAAGGACTTCTCGTTCCGCTTTGTTCTTTTCTTCCTGATAGGAATCCAATTCCTGCAAAAATCTACTGTATCTTTCCTGACAACCCTTTTCTTCTTCCAGCGTCGTTTTTCCAAGACGGACCTTTGTCATATAATCCTTTAATAATTCTGAATGAGCCTGAAAAGAATACTGCTCTCCTTTCTGCTCTGTCAGCTCTTTTCTTCATAAATGCAAATTCATCGAAAGGAACCCCCGCCATCTCTTCTTCCATATACTCCAGACTGTTTTCAATTTCTTCCCAAAGCATTTCATTTTTCTGAAATTGAAGTTGTATTTTCTGCTCTGTTTCCTGATATTTTTCTTTTTTCTCCTCTTCCTGCCTCTGTTTTCCTGTAATATTCTTTTTTAATCCTTCTAGTTGACTTTTTAATTTCAACTTCCCTCTGCTTTAATTTGACCGTATCGCTGTCAGACAATGATTCCTTTTCCGCCTGATCTTCCGGCGTCGTATATCCCATAATATCCTGTGTGAAATTTTTCATAAAATATCTGAGACACCTGTATTTTCATAGAGTACTTCACTCATATCATCCCTCGCAAAATTCTCTTCACTTCCATCATTCAAATTCAGGATTCCACAGTTCACACAATACTTGATCACCTTGATCAAATGTCTTCGATACTGATATACTGTCCAGTCAATCTGCTCCTCCCTGTACTGCCCCTGTATATATTCTGTCAGCTCTGAAAGTACAAATTGCTCTTCGGCTTCTTTTTCTTCCAGAAACATTAAAATCATACAGAAAAAACATATTCTATTTTCCGGGTAAATTCTTGAATTCCCATCCAGTTCTCCGGTGTCGCCGGCATCTTTTCCACTTTTACAAGATAAGGATTCACGATTACCTGATACCCCAGCTTTTCCATCAAGAATTTCTTAACCGTTCTAATTCATCCTTTATCTGATAATATAATTCTTTTCCCGACTCTTCAAAAATCCAACGCCGTTCCAGCAGAATTTCCAATGCTCTCATGACTTCTTTTAAATTCCTTCACTCATTTTTCTCGAATACAATCACATATGCCGGCATTTGCAGATTACCGTCCGATGATTTCAAAATGCAGATTTCCTCTGTATCCGACTTTTCCACACGATAAACCTGCCCATCCTCTGTTTTTCCCCTGAAGACTTTTATTCTCCAATGCTTTGGAAAGCCATGTCAGAAATACATCTCTTACATGCGGCTCTATCTCGGGAAGCTTTGCAAACTCCAGACGATTATCCTGAATATAACTTTTTCAAGAGCCTGCGTTCTTCCTCTAATCGCTGAATCGTAGCAAGCCGCATTTCTTCTTTTTCTTTCGAGCGATCAACAATCCCGCTTCGTTTTGCTTTTTCTTTATATGTACGAATCCTCGGCGTCACAGTCACGATATACGGTTCTTCCTCGAACACGCCGCTGTTGATACTCTCGGTCTGACGCCACGGAAGCCCTTTAAATGCAGCGGCTTTTCAATGCCAAATACAACAGCGGCCAATCTGTGCGCCTCAAAAATATTCTTACATTTTGAAAACATCACCGCAACCTTATGATACTCTTCCCCGCCGATTCGCCCCCGCATTGCTCATTTCACTGATTCTTGCCGCATACCTTGTAATCTTTCGTATGATCTCATTCGTTGTGTCAAATACCTTTGCCGCCTCAGAATCCTTTCCGTCTGTTCCGGTAAACCATTCCTCCAGACTCTGCCAACGGCCATATACTTTATCTGCAATCAAATCTTCCTTCACTTCCACATTGATTCTCGGAATCAACAATTCATACTGTATAATTTTTTTCCAGCAAACACCTCAAAACCTGCCTGTCCGTATTCTTCAGACATTGTTCTATAAATGCGGCATTGACCTGCAGACTCCTCACGAAACTTCTCAAATATTCGATCAACCGATCCTTGAACACAAGAAACTCTGTCGTTTTCATCATCTCTTCCGCCTTCACGCTGTTCAATTCCCTCATATAATCCTGATAATTCTGATTCAGACGAATAAAATCATTGTTCAGATCATTCCACCATGCATAGATATGCTCCTGATCTGCTTCTGTAATCTCAGAAATCTTGCGCAGATTGATGCAAGTCTCTCCAATAATGTAGGTTCCAACGAAGAACTTTCAATAAACAGATTCTCTACCCGGATAACCATTCGCTCAATTTCTACCACCGTAGCTTCAGACAACTGATACCGGAACTTTTTATTCTTAAACTCCTCGATAGTCGCAACCTTTCTCGTATCCTGAATTGTTACCAGATTCCCCATGCAGTCAAAGCCGCCAAGTCCTGCTGACACTGCTCAGGCGTATATTCTCTAAAGTATGCATCTTCCTTTAATTCTTCATATACCTCTTCCTGATACAGCCAATACTTCAGCTTTTCATATTTCAAATAAAA
>VOFB01004300.1_pt1 | contig 19856 bp, 29 predicted proteins | sample 5384141 | NCBI WGS metagenome assembly VOFB01 (sample SAMN12384721, study PRJNA508395) | human gut metagenome | isolation source: healthy gut A | host: Homo sapiens | reverse complement strand
ATAAATATAAATAAGTAATAAATTAAGAAGTAAACTAGAATAGAATAGAGAATAAGTAGATAAACAGGATTAAAAAAATCAGAGACATTTAAGAGAAGTGGTATTATAAAAATACCTTAGAATATAAAATGATAATATAAATTTTTAAGTAATATTTTCCGACATTATAGAAAATAGACGATCAACAGGAAAGCGAAAATATCTTAAAAATAGTTTTATATTCTAATGACATTAATTTGCTATTATATATGAGTAAAAATATAAAATTTATTAGAAATATGCGACAATATTGATTAAAGGTAAATTAAAACTCTAATAGCAAAAGAGAAGTAATCTTACTTAAAATATGAAAATCATTTAAAAGAAAGGGAGTAATCAATCCAATCTGGATTGACTACTCCTTTTTTATTATGGAATAATAATATTTTTATTAGCTGTTACATAATTAGTTTGTCTCATTTTTTAAAGTTACGACTGTGTCTGATTTTATTTTTGGAAGATGCATCTTAAAATGTCCATCTGAATTTACAGAACAAGCCTTTCCTATCTGAGTATTTTTTATGTAAGCTCTTATATAAGCCCCGCTACAACCTCTTCCTGAAATATATATGTTGTTAGAATCTAATGTTTCAACTGAATCTACATAAAATGTATTAAATTCATATAAAGATGTTATAACTTCTTCTTTAGTTTCATATCCATGTTTAGATATTTCTACTCTTATTTCTGAGCCGGGCTCTTGTGGTTCGATATGAAGTAAGAATTTTTTATCTGAATTTATAATGCATGTATCACTAATTAATTCATTGTTGTTGAAGGCTTTAACAGTAGCTCCGACTATTCCTTTTCCTGTTATAATATTTGAACTAGATTTTAAATAATTTACATCGAATAAACGAATTTTTTCAAAGAAACATTTAAAATAGCAGCAGCTATTAGTCCCTCAACTTGGGCAACTATTACAGTAGTACCTTCATTTGTAGCTATTAAGCGATTGTTTTCTATTTTAGCTATTTTACTATCTGAAATATTCCAAGTTATAAGTTCGTTTTCAACATAATCATTATTTTGATCTAGTATTTCTAAACTTAGTGAATCATCTACTTTTAAATTAATTCTATCATCTTTAAATTTAACTGCAGAAATACAAGATCTAACAGTAACTATACAAGTTGCAATTTTATTATTAGCAGATGCAGTTATTACTGTAGTTCCTGGATTTAATGCTTTGATAGTACCATCATCATTGATTGCAACTATAGATGAATCCATACAAGACCAATTTAATGATATAACATCTGTAGTATCTTCTGGTATATAAGATATATTTAATTTATATGATTCATTGCATTTTAAATTTAATGAAGTTTTGTCTAGCGTAATTTCTTTTAATGGTAAATCAACATTAACTTTGCAAGAGTCAGACTTACCATCTAAAGTACACGTAATAATACAATCACCTTTAGAAATAGCTGTAATATTTCCATAAGAGTCTACTTTTACAATATTTTCATCAGAAGATTTCCAAACTGGGTTATCTGTGCAAGTATGATTTTTTAGGAAATATTCTATTTTTAAAGATTTAGATTCGCTTTTATTTAAACTTAAATAATCAGTTTCAAGTTTTATAGATTCTAAAGGTCGTTCAACTTGAACTATGCATTTTGCTATTTTATTATATCCAACTTGTGCAGTTATAGTTACTATACCCACATTATGGCTAGTAATAATGCCGTCTTTTACCGATACGATATTTTCATCAGAAGAGCTCCATTTTACTTTGAAAATATCATTTGTATTTTCAGGGTATAAAACTAAATCTAATTTACTTTGGTTGTTATTTAGCATAGATATAAATGAATCTTTTATAGAAATACTTCGAAGGCTTATAAATTTATATTCTTCAAAATCTATTTTATTTGCAATAGCGTACTTATGTGCATAAGAATTTTTTTCTCCGTAAATAACAAGATTATTACAATTATCAAATGCAGAATTGCTGATTGATTTAATGTATTTAGGAATAATAATCTTACGTAAATTAGTACAGTTATTAAATGCACGTTCACCTATCATTTTTATAGATTTAGGTAATCTAATATTTTCTAATGATGAACAGTTTGAAAATGCATATGAATTTATATAATTTAACGTTTCAGGTAAATTTATATCATATAGGTTCGTACAATTTGCGAAGCACGAATCTGGTATTTTATCAAATATTTTAGGTAGATTGATCTTTTCTAAATTGCTACAATTAGTAAAAAGTCAAAGGACTTAATGTATTAATTGTATTTGGTACATTTATTTCTGATAATGATTTACAATCATAAAATGCCGCTGTACCTATATTTTTAAAGAGTCAGGTAAAGTAATATGATTTAATTTTTCGCAACCTGAAAATGAATCCGAACCAATAGACTGCAATGTTTCAGGTAAATCTATAGTTTTTAACTTTTACAATTAGAAAATGCTGAATTATCTATTTGTTTTACAGTTTTAGGTAGATTGATTTCTTCTAAATTAATACAATTATTAAATGTACTAGATGGTATATATGTAAGTTTATTTGGTAAAGTAACTTTTATTAAATTAGTACAATTTGAGAAAATACCTTGTCCAATAGAAACAATCGAATTTGGCAAACTTATATCTTGTAAATTAGTACAATTAGAAAATACTCTAGAACCTAAATTTGATAAATTTTGGGGTAAATCTAAAGAACTTAAACTGCTACATTCAAAGAAGGCAAGCTCCTTTATTTCTGTAATATTTTGTCCAATATTGATTTTATTTAGCTTTTTACAATTAGCAAATAAACAAGATTCCAATATATCGATATTATCAGGTAATATAACTTCTTCTAAGTTAAAACAATTAAAAAATACATTTTTGCTGATAACTTCAACTGAATTAGAATTTGAATTTTAGTTAAGTTAGAGCAATTTTTAAATGCAGAGTCATTAATAGATTTTACCTTGTTAGAAAAATTGATTTCTTTTAAATTTTCACAATTTAAAAAAGCACCTTTCTCCAATATAAGAAACATCATATGGTATATTTATTGATTGTAAACTTGAACAATTATAGAAAGTTTCATCTTTTAAATCAGATAATTCTTTTGAAGTTCAATTTTCTCTAAGCTTTTACAGTTATAAAATGCCCCTTTTTCAATATTCGATATATTTGGAGGAACATATAAAGATTTTATATTTTCACAATCATAAAAACATCTATATCCAAGTGTATTTATATTTGTTGGAATATTTATATTATGAGATTTCTTGTTCATGCACGATATAAATGAGTCGAGTATTAGTACACTTTTTATTATTTAAATTACTATTTTTTAAAGATTTATACTTTTGCTTTTTAGATACTATCATAATAACCCCCATAAAATCTAATTTATTTTCTTTTCTTTACAAAATACTACAGTTCTAGCATCCTTAAATTCATAACTACAAGTACTTAATGTAAGTATTTTATCTGAGGATGTAGGTTTATTTTGCGTGCTGAATATTGAATCATCGACAATTTTATTTAAAAATTTATTATATTCGTCATCACTATTAAAGTTCGAATAGTATATGGATAATCCTTCTTAACTAATAAAACAGCAAAAACTTCATAATTTTTTCTCCCATTTTTATCTGTTAAAGTTATAGTAGGATTTGATTTAAAAATGATTCCTCTTTAAATTTTTCAAGTTGACTAAACATAGTAGTATTTTTCATATTATGACCATAAATAATTAAATTTTTACTGTCATCATAATAATCTCTATAATCTAAAAATGTAGTCCCCGCATATAGATAATTTCCATAGATATCACGATGAAGATAGTAAGAATTGTCTTTACTTTGGACAACTGGATAGTCTATATTTGTATTTTCGATATTAATCCAACATACAAAATCTTTGTTTATAGATGATAAATCTATAGTATTGGCTGTACCTGAATTACTATTATTTTTATCAAGATTTGCTTCTTTTTCTGTTCTTAAATTAGCGTATAAATCGTCTGCCTTTTTATAGTCATTTAGTTTTTCATAAATCCTATAACCACATACGCATATAATTGCAATTAAAAAAAAATGTTATTAAATTTTTAATCCCCGTTTTTAATTTCATTAAATATTCTCCCTCTAAAATTTTTGTATAATTATAATTTATATGTAAATAACTTTAATATATAAATTTTATCATAAATTAAGTACTTTAGTGTAAAATACAGTACTTTTAATCAAATATATTGATGACTTTTGTAAAAAGGATTGATTAAATAATGAAAAAAATTTAAAATATAAAGATGCGAATGAGATAAGAAATCATTGAAATTTAGCAATATATAGACACGATAATTTATACTAATTTAATAAATATAAAATAAAAAGGTGAAATTAAATGATAAAAGAGATAATAGTAGTAGAAGGTAGAGACGATGTTACAGCAGTAAAAAAGAGCCTTAGATGCTGAACTTATAACAACTGGTGGATTTGGATTTCCTAAAGGTGTTATGGAGAGAATCAAAGCTGCCCAAAAAGAGAAGAGGTGTTATAATTTTTACTGATCCAGATTTTGCAGGAGAAAAAATCAGAAAAAAAATAGCAGCAGAAGTACCAGGGTGTAAACATGCATTTTTTACCAAGAGAAGAAGCTAAAAAGATGGAGATATAGGAATAGAAAATGCATCTCCAGAAAGTATATTAAGAGCCTTAAATAAGGTTAGAACTGAAAGTAGCAATAAGAGAGACGAATTTGGACAAGTTGACTTAATAAGAAATAATTTAATCGGAAATGAAGATGCATCTTATAGAAGGGATAAAGTAGGACAAATATTAGGGATAGGATACGGAAATGCAAAACAATTCCTAAGCAGATTAAATAATTATGGAGTTTCAAGAGAAGAATTTGTTGAAGCTGTAAACTCTATAGATAATACTGAAGAATAATAAAATAAAGATAGCTTTTATATTAAAATTGAAAATGTGTCAATAAAAATGTCTTAGTATTAATAAGATAATAATTGATAAAAATAATAGAAATATTTTAATAAAATATTATTTAAGGAAAGGAAAAATAATGGATAGACTTTCATCACATAGAGCTACCAAAGAAGTAGTAAATAAACACAACTTTAAGTTTTCAAAGTCTTTAGGACAAAACTTCTTAATAGATGATAATGTAATAGACAGAATATTAGAAGGAGCTAGATTATCAGAAACTGATAAAATAATCGAGGTTGGACCTGGTATAGGAACACTAACAAGAGAGATGGGAAAAGTAGCTGAAAATGTAGTTTCTATCGAGATAGACAAGACATTAATCCCAATATTAAAAGAAACATTAGCTGATTTAGATAATGTTGAAGTTGTAAATGAAGACATATTAAAAGTAGACGTACAAGGATTAATAAAAGAAAAAGTTAAATGGAGGACCAGTAAAATTAGTTGCCAATCTTCCATACTATATAACTACACCAATAGTTATGAAATTCTTAGAAGAAGATATTCCTGTTACTGACATAGTAGTAATGGTTCAAAAGGAAGTTGCAGACAGAATGAATGCACAACCATCTACAAAAGATTATGGTGCATTATCAGTAGCTGTTCAATATTACTGTGATACAGAAATAGTTGCAAAAGCTCCGAGACATATGTTTGTCCCACAACCAAATGTAGATTCAATAGTTATAGGACTTCATGTTAGAGATGAGAAAAAATATATTGTTGATAATGAAGATATTTTCTTCAAAACAGTAAAAGCATCTTTCGGACAAAGAAGAAAAACTTTATTAAACTCTTTAGGCGGCTTAGATTCTTATCAAAAGATCAAATAAAAGAGGCGTTAAAAGCTGCAAACATAGATGAAAAAAAGAAGAGGAGAAACTCTTAGCATAGATGAATTTGCGAATTTATCTAATGAAATAAATAAATTTTAATCTAAATAATACTATTTTTCGAAAACCTTAAACATATAATATTTTGAGCAAGTATGTTTAAGGAGGGATAAGTAGTGGTTTCTAAAAGAAAATTTAAAAGAGACTATATCATATTAGAGGCAAAGGACATGAACTTTAGAAGTAAAGAACGTGTTCTTCCTAAAGCCTTTGCCAAAATAGAAGTAAATGATGAAAAATCAATAGTAGCGCTATATGTTGAAAATTTAAAAATCTAAAAGATGGATATGATGTAATCGCTCTTCGTACTGATTATGAAAGATTAAATTTAGGAAGAATTAATCTAAACTCTCAAGGAAAGGGTGAATTTGTACTAGATTTAGGTGAAGATGATAGTGATATTAAGGCAATTGCACTTACTTATGATAAATATGTTCCACTTATCGGATTTAAAGGTAATAAAATAGAAAATTATGAAGAGTTAATATTTGAACCGGAAGAAGAAATCGAGGAATACACAGAAAGTGATGAAGAAGAATATATCGATAGAAATGATGTATACGAAGAAGTAGAATATGTAAAGCCTGATGAAGGCGAATATGAATATGAAGAAGTAGAATATATATATGAAGATGATTTAGATAATGAAGATGACAACCTACAAAACACAAGATACAAGTGAACCGGAAGAAATACAACAGACAGAAGAGGTCGAACCACAAGATACAGAAGATATTGAGGAGTATGAATATATTGAATACGAAGAACCTGAATACGAATATGAAGAGGTAGAAGAAATAGAAGAAACAAATCAAGAAGAAAATACACCAAATCAACAGTCAAAACCGAAAAAGAATGCGCAAAACCTCTACAAATGCCAAAAGATGAAAGAGACAATAATATCAAACCAAAACAACAAAAAATTAATTTCTAAAGATAGAACCCAAAACAAACGAAAAATATGAAACAAGAACAATACAATCAACCAAAAACTATTCAAAAAAAGCAACACAGATTTTGATGAAAAATTAAGTGCAGGAAAAGTACTTATGCCTAGACAAATAAAGAAAGGTCTAAAATATTTTAAAGAAGTTAAACCATTTGCAGCGGATTATATCCCAAATACAAGATGGTGGAAGATAGAAATTACACCAACTACAATGAGTGGTTATACAATGCCTTATTTAGGATATGTAAATAGTTTAAATTATACTATGTATAGTGATATAGCTATGAATTCATATAAATATAGACATTACTTATTTGGAGTTCAATATGATGAATATAACAAGAGAAAAAATTATATTTATGCAATACCGGGCAAAAAAAATCTGAACAACCGGATAAAGGAACAACAGGTTTTACAACATATCAAACATGTGACAATAGAAGTACTAGTCTTGGATATTGGTTGTGCTTTATAGATTCTAAGGCTAGAAAAATAGAAAAATAGCTTGAAAATTAATTGAGAATTAATTGAAAAAAACTTGCTTATTTTGATTACAATTTCTACTTTTAGGTGTTATAATATAATGAATAACACAATAAAATATACAAAAAATTGTTTTAAAACGAACTTAATGGGTATATATAAATAAAATAAAAAATATCATATAAGTGGAAATAATAAACATAATTTAATATAAAAATAGAAAAATCGCCTAGAATTCTAGGTGATTTTTACGTTTTAGGGAAATGATAATTAATATTGAAAGAAACATATATCCATTAGCAATATAGAAGTTTATTTAATTAGGAGGGAATTTATATGGAAACAAGATATGAAGAGGCAAGTAAAGTCACAATTTTGGCGATTTTGTGGAATGTATTTTTATCAATTATAAAAGTATTAGCAGGGGTAATTGGTAATTCAACTGCTATGATAGCAGATGGTATTCATTCTGCATCAGATATTATAACTTCAGTTGGAGTTTTAATAGGAAATAAAATTTCATCAAAACCAGGCGATAAAGAGCATAATTATGGGCATGAAAAAGCAGAAACATTAGTATCATTTTTATTATCAATTATGTTGATTGTTGTAGCTGTAACTATAGGTGTTGATGGAGCAAAGAAAATATTTAATTTAGATGAAGTGAAGGTACCGACATTAATACCACTTGTAGTGGCAGTAATATCAATAGCAATAAAAGAATATCAATATAGAATAACTATAAAGGTAGCAAAAAAAAAAAAATTCACCATCTCTTAAGGCTGATGCATGGCATCATAGATCTGATGCACTTTCGTCAGTAGCAGCATTTATAGGTATCGGTGGAGCTATGTTAGGATATAAAATTTTAGAACCGATAGCAACTATAGTAGTTGCGCTTATAGTGTGTAAAGTTGCATTAGAGATATTTACAAATTCAATGAATGAACTTATGGATGTTTCTATAGATGAGGAACAAGAGAAACAAATAATAGAATACTGTAAAGAAACAACAGGCGTAAAACATATAAAAACTATGAGAACAAGAAAACATGGTGCATTTGCATATGTAGATTTAGTTATTTGTGTAGATGGAGCTTTAACAGTAAAACAAGGTCATGATATAGCTAATGATTTAGAAAAAGAAATTAATTAATGAATTGGCAATTATAAAAGGAATAACAGTCCATGTAGAACCATGTATAAGTGAGTTTGATTTATGTAATAAAGAAGTAGAGATAGAGCCTGAAATAATAGATGAAGTTCCATGTATTGACTGTAATTCTAAAGAATGTCTTAATAATGATAAATAATACTTAAAAATCAAATAAAAGTTATATAATTATCATAGATAATTTTAAGGCATGGAGGGAAATATAATGTCAAAAAAAGAAAGGTGAAGAAAAGTGCCATTTTAATAATGGGGATAATTTGTTTCTTTATAATATATTTTGCTGCTTTTAATTACTTTTCTAATGTAGGAAAAGGTCAGGGTGCTAAGATTCCAGATGTGGAAGAAAAAGTAGATGCAAGAAGTCTTTTAAGTCAATTTAAAAGCAAGAAGAAAATATATATATCAGATGGGAATGTTTCTAACGTTAGAATGGAAGAAGAAAAAAAGTACAAAATTCCAATATTCTTTCAATGAATTTAGTAAAATTAGAACACCAGTTCTTATAAACCTATATATGAGGGATATACAGATGATGATATAAAATTTTCTACAGATTTAAATGTATTTAGGGTTTATACAGTAAACAAAGAAGAATATTATAAAGTGCCAGTAGCTTATAAAAAGAATTCAAAGAAATTTTAGATACAGTATATATACTTCTTTTGATTTTATAAAACAATATAAAACATGGAAGCAAGTAACAATAGATTATGGAGATGAAACAAAAGAAAATAAGTGGATGGAGTTATGACGATTTAGCTAGTAAAATGGTACAAAAAAAGATTAGTCGGAAAAATACAACCAGAAAAAGCTAGAGAAAGATGTAAATATAAATTTACTATTAACATAACTTCAGATAATTATGAAGCTAGAGTAGATATAATGGGAGAGGATTATGTAAAAATAACAGTGAATAATTTAATCTCTTATTATGAAGTTTCAAATAATCTTTTTGACTATATAAAAACAGATATATTTAAAATATCAGATAGTGAATAATTTAAATATATGTAAATTTTATAAAATAGATAACTTTTTTAAAATTAATAAAAATAAAAATAGACTAATTTGTTTTTCAAATTAGTCTATTTTTTTTTATAAAATATACAATTAAGCTTCTTTTATTAATTGTTCACCAACTAAGTAAATTGGTCCAGCACCAGTAGTTATTACTACATCGTTTGGTTGAACATTTTCTTTTAAGTATTTAACTATATCATCAAATTCTGATATATATATAGCATCTACGTTATTGTGTTGTAATTTTTGAACTAAATCTTTTGAATGAACAGTTCCTGGGTCATCTTCTCTAGCAGCATAGATATCAGTTATTATAACTTTATCAGCTGAGTAGAATGCTTCTGCAAACTCATCTAGTAAAGATATTGTTCTACTGTAAGTGTGTGGTTGGAATACGCACCATAAAGTTCCTTTTTGAATCTTTTTTGCAGTAGATAATGTTGCTTTTATTTCAGTTGGATGATGTGCATAATCATCTATTACAGCAGCATTATTATATTCGCCTTTTTCTTTCAAATCTTCTACCAACACCAGTATAAGCTAAAATTCCTTCTTGTATAGTTTCTAAATCTATTCCAGAAACTAATGAAACGATTATTGCTGATGTAGCATTGTATATATTGTGAAGTCCAGGTACACTTAATTTAAATCCAGTTAATTTTTTACCCATGTAATTTAAATCAAAAGATCCACATCCTAAATCATCAAATTCAATGTTTTCTATTATAACATCATTTAATTCTTTTTTTACCAAATTTGATAGCCTTTGCCTTAACATCATGTAATATATCCATGTTAGGGTTATCTCCATTGATTACAAAGTAACCATCTTTAGGTAAAAGTTTACCGAATTTGTTGAATGATGCTTTTATTTCATCTATTCCAGAGAAGTAATCAAGATGATCTTCTTCTATATTTAATACTATTGCAATTTTAGGATTGAAGTTTAAGAAACTATCAACATATTCACAAGCTTCTGTTATAAAATGATCTGAATGACCTATTTTAACATTTCCGCCTATTGATTTTAAGTTACCACCAACTAATATTGTAGGGTCTAATTCAGCCTGTTCAAATACAGTAGATAACATTGATGTTGTAGTAGTTTTTCCATGCGTTCCTGAAACTGCAATTGAGTTTTTGTACTCTCTCATTAATTGGCCTAAAAATGCCGCTCTATTTATTGTCAATTTATTTTTATTTTTGCTTCAACTAATTCTGGGTTTTCTGGATGAATAGCAGCTGTATATACAACTATATCTATATCATCAGATATATTTTCTTTAGCATGACCTATAAAGATTTTTTGCGCCTTGAGATTCTAATTTTCAGTAAGTTCTGAGCCATGCATATCAGAACCAGAAACAGTATAATTTTTATTAAGACATATTTCTGCTAAGGCACTCATACTGATACCACCAATACCAATAAAATGTATATTCATAAATAAAACCACCTTTCTTTTTAATTAAGTCCTATAATCTGAACTATTTATGTGGTATAATTAACTAATGTTCAATATTTAAAGTATAATATGTACATACTATTAATATATATACTTTTATTTATTAAATATTATGTTTAAACATAAATCTTATTATACCATATTGTGATAAATTATGCATTAAATACTTTGAATTACAAGGATAGTCGTTTTAGGAGGTTTTAATAATTATGAAGTTTAAAAGAACGGAAAGAATAGGCGCTATAGTAAAAATATTATCAGATAACCCCAACAAAATATACACATTAAGTTACTTTACTGAGAAATTTAATGCTGCAAAATCTACAATAAGTGAAGATTTACTAGTTGTTAAAGATGTTTTTGAAAAATTAGAACTAGGAAGAGTAATTACTATTTCAGGAGCAGCTGGAGGAGTTAAATATATTCCTAAAAAACATCAATAGAAGAAAATAAACAATTCTTAATGGAATTATGTGAAAAAAGTAAATGATGACTCAAGAAAACTTTCAGGAGGTTTCTTATATTTAATAGATTTAATCTACAATCCAGCTATAGTTGCTAAAATCGGAAAAAATCTTTTGCTTCTAATTTAGATTACACTGAAGCTGATTATGTAGTAACTATGGAAACAAAAGGTATTCCTATGGCACTTATGACAGCTAAAGCTATGAATCTACCTCTAGTTATAATAAGAAAAGATATGAAAGTTTCAGAAGGACCAACATTAAGTATGACTTATGTTACAGGTGGAAACAACAAAGTAGAAAGTATGAGTTTACCTAGAAAAGCATTAAAACCAAATAGTAAGGTTATATTAATTGATGATTTCATGAGAGGTGGCGGAACATTAAAAGGTATGACAGATTTAATGCATGAGTTCGGAGCACAAGTAATGGGTACAGGTGTATTTATATCTACAACAAAACCTCAAGAAAAAATGGTAAAGGATTACATATCATTAATTGAAATAGATAATAACGGAGATAGTATAATAGCAAAACCTAATTTCAAAAGATTTAAAGATGAATATAGAGAATTGCAATTTTAATCTGATTATAAATAATAAAATAGTTAGAAAATTTTAATTAAAATTCAAAAAAAAGAGGATATCAGTTTTCTTTATAGAATTATTTAGAATACAGTTTATAATAAGTAATATTTTGTCAAAATCATAAAGGGGGATATTGAGAATGAACATAACTGACGTAAGAGTAAGAAAAATAACAAACGAAGGAAAAATGAAATGTATAGTTTCTATTACTTTTGATAACTTATTTGTTGTTCATGACATAAAAGTAATAGAAGGTCATAATGGACTATTTATTGCTATGCCAAGTAGAAAAGTAGGAGAAGGTAACTTTAGAGATATAGCTCATCCAATAAATGCAGAAATGAGACAAGTTCTTGAAGATGCAGTTTTAAAAGCTTATCATGAAGCTTTAGCTCAATTAGAAGTTGCTGCTGAATAAGTTTATAATTTAATTTGTTATATATTAAAACCGAATCATAAGATTCGGTTTTTTTATAAAAATACATAATTTGAGATATTATCATACTGTAGTAAGAACTCATTTTTACACTAATTATTATTAATGCGAAAAACCTAGCAATTTTCAATAAAAAATGTTATATTATTAGAGATAAATACGGATATTAATATGTATCTATACGATTTATTTAGCATACTATAATATTTTTCATACGTTTTTGAAAAAATACAACTTTATTGAGAAAAAAACGGACAAAAAGTATATAATATTGTATGTAAATAATTACTTTACAGAAAATATTTATATGAATGGAGTGAAATAATGAACTTTAAAGCAATAATACTTGCTGCTGGAAAAGGTACTAGAATGAAATCTAAAAACCCTAAGGTAGTACATAAAGTATGTGGAAAAGAAATGGTAAACCATGTAATTGATATTTCAAATAAATCAGGTGTGAACGATGTCGTAGTTATATTAGGACACGGTTCTGAAACTGTAAAAAATGTAATACCACAAGATGCTATTGTAGTAATGCAAACTGAGCAATTAGGAACAGGTCATGCTGTTAAAATGGCTAAAAGATACTATTAATGATGATGATATAATAGTTGTACTATGTGGAGATACTCCTTTAATAGAAGAAGAAACTCTTAAAAAGCTATTTGATTATCATTTAGAAAATGAATATATGGCTACTGTTTTAACAACTAAAGTTGACGATCAACAGGATACGGAAGAGTTATAAGAGATTCAGAAGGAAACTTCGCAAGAATAGTAGAACAAAAAGATGCTAATGAAGAAGAATTAGCTGTCAATGAAATCAATTCAGGAATTTATTGTTTCAAAGGTGATAAACTAAAAGAAGCATTAGATCTATTAGATAACAATAATGCTCAAGGAGAGTATTATTTAACTGATACTATGAAAATAATAAAAGATAGAGGTTCTAAAGTAGGAGCTTTTGTAGGGGCTACTATAGAAGAACTTATGGGTGTAAATTCAAGAGTTCAGTTATCACAAGCCGAAGCAATCATGAGAAAAAGAATAAATAAAAGACATATGGATAATGGAGTTACAATAATCAACCCAGAAAATACATATATAGAGTCAAATGTACAAATCGGTAAGGATACAATTATAGAACCAGGTGTAATGTTAAAAGGAAACACTGAAATAGGTGAAGAATGTATAATAGGAATGAACTGTTCTATAACAAATTCTAAAATAGGTAATTTTACAGAAATAAAAATATCTACTATAATAGATAGCGCTGTTGGCGAAAATACTACAGTTGGACCATATGCTTATTTAAGACCAAAAAGTAACGTAGGAAACCACGTTAAAATAGGAGATTTCGTAGAAGTTAAAAATGCTAACATAGGAGATTACTCAAAAGCATCACACTTATCTTACATAGGAGATGCAGATGTAGGAAAAGATGTTAATATAGGATGTGGAGTAGTATTTGTAAACTATGATGGTAAAAATAAATTTAGGTCAGTTGTGGAAGATGGAGCTTTTATAGGTTCTAACTCAAACTTAGTTGCCCCAGTTCATATACAACATAAAAGGATATATAGCAACAGGTTCTACTATAACTGAAGATGTTCCAGATGGAGCATTAGCTATAGCAAGACAAAGACAAGTTGTTAAAGAAGGTTGGGTAGCTAGAAAAGAAGCAAAAGACGCTAAAAATAATAAATAAATTTGCCTTTAATAGACATAATTGTCTAATAATATAATATATAAATTTTTCGGGAGGATAATAATGAATACTAGCGGAAGTGAGATTAAAATAATCACTGGTAATGCAAACCCAGAACTAGCAGCTAAAATAGCTGAAAAAGTAGGAGTTAAACTTTCAGATTGTGTAGTTACTAAATTCAGTGACGGAGAAATATCTGTAAACATGAATGAAACAGTAAGAGGATGTGACGTTTTCGTAGTTCAATCTACAAATAATCCAGTAAACCAAAACTTAATGGAATTATTAATAATGATAGATGCATTAAAAAGAGCATCTGCAGGTAGAATAACAGCAGTTATTCCTTACTATGGATATGCAAGACAAGACAGAAAAAGCAAAATCAAGAGATCAATTACTGCAAAATTAGTTGCAAACTTATTAACAGCAGCTGGAGCAGACAGAGTGTTAACTATGGATTTACATGCTGCACAAATACAAGGATATTTCGATATACCAGTAGATCACCTTTTAGGACAAAACTTATTAGCTAACTACTTTAATAAAATGGGATTAGAGGACATAACAGTAGTTTCACCAGACTTAGGAAGTGTTACTAGATCTAGAAAATTTGCTAATCAATTAGATGGAGATGTTCCACTAGCAATAATTGATAAGAGAAGACCAAAAGCTAACGTTTCAGAAGTTATGAACCTAATTGGAGATGTTAAAGATAGAAATATCATAATGCTTGACGATATGATCGATACTGCAGGTACAATAACAAATGCTGCTCATGCATTAAAGAAATTTGGGGCTAAAGATATATATGCTTGTTGTACACATGCTGTTTTATCTGGACCAGCTATAGAAAAGAATAAAAAGAATCTTCTATAACTAAGTTAATAGTATTAGCTACTATAAAACTTCCAGAAGAAAAAGAAATCAGACAACATAGAAGTATTAACAGTAGCAGACTTATTTGCAGATGCAATCAAGAAAATATTCAATAACGAATCTGTTAGTGTATTATTCTAATAAGAAAATTATATAAGAATTTATTGATCGTAGGTATTGCCCAAGTGATAATCACTTGGGCAATATTTTTTTGATTTTTAGTTAAATCTAGGATTATATTAAAAATTATAAATCATAGAGCCTCTGTATAGGTCAAAAAATAAAGTTATTTAATCTAGAACTGTATATAAATATTAAAATTTAACGATAATACAAATACTTAAAAATAAATTACTTGTATTTATATGATTATCCACATATAAGTAATTTTTAGAAAGGAGAGATAGATGGATTTATATCAAATAATAGATGAAGCGATCACTCTAAATGCATCAGATATCCATATTACCGTTGACTTATCCCCAGTTGCTAGAATAAATGGCAAATTTAAAAAATTATCAAATGAATTATTATCAAATAACGATGTGTATAACTTAGTAAACCAGATTACGGATGAAAGTCTTATGAATAAAATCAAAAGAATATGGAGATGTAGATTTTTCTGTTTCATTACCTAATAGACATAGAGCTAGAGTAAATATTTATAAACAAAAACAATTACGCTATAGCACTAAGAATAATTCCAAACAATATCCCTAAATTTGAAGAATTAAAACTTCCAGAAGTCATGAGAGAATTTACTAAAAAACAAAAGGGATTAGTTTTAATTACAGGACCAACTGGAAGTGGAAAATCTAGTACACTAGCAAGCTTAATTGATTTGATTAACGAAAATAGAGAATGTCATATTATAACTTTAGAAGACCCTATAGAATATATCCACACTCATAAAAAAGTATTGTAAATCAACGTGAAATAGGAAGAGATTCAAAGAACTTTAATTCAGCATTAAAATCAAGCTTAAGACAAGATCCAGATGTAATTTTAATAGGAGAGATGAGAGATGCTGAAAGTATTTCTATAGCATTAAGAGCAGCAGAAACGGGTCATTTAGTTTTTTCTACTATGCACACTATAGGAGCGGCTAAAACTATAGATAGAATAATCGATACATTTGAATCATCTAAACAGCAACAAATTAGAAGTCAATTATCCACAGCATGCACAGGAATTGTATCTCAACAACTAATCCCTACAATTGATGAAAAATCTCGTATAGTTGCAACTGAAGTCATGATTACAAATACTGCAATAAGTAATCTTATTAGAGAAAATAAAATATATCAAATTCAAAATATTATCCAAACTTCATCAAAACAAAATATGTTCTCTATGGACCAAGACATTTCGAGACTCTATAAACAGGGTTTGATATCTAAAGAAACCTTAATAAATCGATGTAATGATTTACAATATATCGAAAAAATAATAAAATTTAAAATGAAAAGTAAAATCCATCTTAAAAATTTTATATGATTTATGCAATAATAACTATTTTTTTTTATAATTTCTTATATAGAAAATAAATTAATATACTTAATATGCAAGGAAATGAAGTACTCTTTATCTAATAGTATAATAGTGTATTTAACAAGTATAATAACTTTACTGTTAATATATAATAAATATGATATAACTTTAAATTCTATAAGTTATTTACTATTAATCCCATTTATAGTTGTGATTTCTATAATAGATTTTCGAACAAGTTTTGTATACGATATAACAGTAGTTAGTGGTATAATAGTTCAGAGTATAATATTTATATTGGCTAGAATTCCTCATACAGAGTTATTGGACCATTTTATTGGTTTAATAATAGGTCTTCTATTGTCTTTTTTTAATTTGTAAATTTACAAGGGCATTTGCAGAAGGCGATATAGGAGTTTATGGATTATGTTGCTTTGTATTAGGTGCAAAACACAGCTTTAATATATTCGCATTATCTTTTATTATAACTTCTTTATTTGGAATTTTAATAATCTTGAAGCAAAAAGAAAGTGGACTTAAAGAGGAGAATACCTTTTTACGCCATTTATTTCTATGGCTACAATTTTAATTATACTAACACAATATGATATAATAAAAATCTATTTTGAAATGATAAACAATGGTTTATAAGGAGGCGAAAATTTTGTATATAATAGTGGGATTAGGAAATCCAGGAGACAAATACGAAAAACAAGACACAATGTTGGATTTAATGTTATAGATCTTTTGGCAAAGGAATATTCAATAGACGTAAGTAAATTAAAACATAAAGCATTGATAGGTGAAGGAAGAGTTGGAACTGAAAAAGTAATTTTAGTTAAACCTATGACTTATATGAATTTAAGTGGAGAATCAGTAGCAGATATATGCAATTACTATAACGTTGATTTAGAAAATGTAATAGTAATATATGATGATATCGACTTAGATGTAGGTAAAATTAGAATTAGAAAAAAAGGTAGTGGTGGAACTCATAATGGAATGAGATCTATAATTAAATGCCTAGGTTCTAATGAATTCCCAAAGAGTAAGAGTTGGAATCTCAAAACCTAAAAATGGACAAGATTTAGCAGATTTTGTTTTATCTAGATTTGCAAAAGAAGATGAAAAATCACTTAATGAAAGTTTTGAAAATGCTGTAGCCGCAATTGATTGCGCTATTAGACAAGATCTAGATTTAGCAATGAATAGATATAATGTAAAAATAAGGAGGGGGCTATATGGAGGATGTTTTTTGTATACCCTTTAAAAAACTCAAATGAGTATAAGGAGATTATAAATACAATATGCAATAAAGAGGATCATTACAACTAAATGGTCTCTTAGATATGCAAAAGCCACATATAACTTATTCTATATTTAAAGAACTAGCTAGACCTACTTTGTTTATTGCAAACAGTGATTTGGAGGCAAAGAAGGTCTACAATGAACTTTGTTTTTATACTAAGGATAAGGTGGAGTATTTAGGCAGTGATGAAATTTATTTTTATCACCTAGATGCAAAAGATAGAAATGAAGAAGCAAAGAAATTAAGAGTACTATTAAAACTGGCTAAAAAACAAAAACAATCGTTGTTACATCTGTAGATGCAATATTAAGAAAGTATATACCTAAAAATGTTTTATTAGATAATATATATACTTATAAAATTGGAGATATTATCGATTTAGAGGAATTAAGTCAAAAATTAGTCAGACTGGGTTATGAAAGAGTCTCAAGAATAGAAGGGCTAGGTCAATTCAGTATTAGAGGTGGAATAATAGATATATATTCATTAGAATATACTAATCCTATCCGTATAGAGTTATTCGATGATGAAATCGATTCTATACGTACTTTTTGATGTTTTTTTTTCACAAAAATCAATAGAAAAAATTAAAAAGTAGTGATCACACCATCGCGTGAATTTATATATCCAGAAGATACAACATCAGCAGTTGAAAAGATACAACTTGAAACAAATCAGTATACAGATGATGATGTGTTTAATAATATAGAAAATATTGCCCAAAAGACATACTTCCAAGGGGTAGAAAACTATATAGATTATTTATATGAAGAAAATAATAAAAGTATATTTAACTACTTACCAGACAACGCAATAGTAGTTATGAATGATATATCTAGGCTAAAAGAAAGATGTGAAAACTTTGTAAATGAGTTTAATGATAATTTTAATCTAAATCTTGAAAAGAGGTTTAGCAATAAAAATCAAGGTAATTTAATTTATTCATATGACGAGTTACCATTCTTATTAGAGAACAAGAATTTAATTATAAATTCTCTGTTAGCAAAGCCAGTAAACGGATTTTCTGTTACTAATATTATTAATTTTGATTCTAGAGAAGTACCTTCTACAACTCAAAATTAGATGTGCTAGTAGAAGATCTAAATAAACTTAGATATAACGGATACAAAGTTATACTAGCTGTAAATTCTACAGATAGATGTAAAAAGCTACATAAAGATTTATTTGACTTAGATTTAGAAGTAGCTATATCAAAAAGCAGAAATATAGAATTAAAGTCATCACAAATAGTTATTGTTCCAGCCAATCTTAGCAAGGGATTTGAATATAAATCTATTAAATTCCAAGTAATAACTGATAGTGAAATAATAGGCGTAAATAAAAAAGTTTCTAAAAAATCTAAAAAGAAGAAAAATAAAATGGACAAAAAATAGAATCATTTTTAGATTTAAAAATAGGAGACTATGTAGTTCATGAAAATAGCGGTATAGGTAGATATACAGGTATTGAACAGATATTAGTTAATGGAGTTAAGAAAGACTACCTAAAAATAATAATTTACCAAGGTGGAGATAATTTATATGTTCCTATAGACCAAATGGACAAGGTTCAAAAATATATAGGTGCAGATGCTCAAAGGTTAAATTAAATAAGCTTGGAACAAATGAATGGACTAAAGCAAAGGCAAAAGTTCAACGTGAAATAGAAGATATGACTAAAGATTTAGTTGAACTTTATGCAAAAAGAAAGAAAAGGTAAAAGGATATAAATTCTCTAAAGATACAGTTTGGCAAAAGAGTTTGAATCAATGTTTCCATATGAAGAAACTGAAGATCAGTTAAAAGCAATTAAAGAAACTAAAAAGATATGGAATCATCAAAGTAATGGATAGACTTGTCTGTGGAGATGTTGGGTATGGTAAAACAGAAGTTGCTATAAGGGCAGCATTTAAGGCTTGTATGGACCAAAAAGCAAGTCGCTATATTAGTTCCAACAACTATATTAGCTCAACAACATTACAAACACATTTAA
>VOFB01003251.1_pt1 | contig 19860 bp, 37 predicted proteins | sample 5384141 | NCBI WGS metagenome assembly VOFB01 (sample SAMN12384721, study PRJNA508395) | human gut metagenome | isolation source: healthy gut A | host: Homo sapiens | reverse complement strand
GTAGGTTCGGCACCTAATTCGGGCCCGCGCGGACGTGGCGTTGGGGATGTGCTGCATTAATTCTAAAGGGCGGCACCCATGCAGCAAGGAGGCCCCACGTTTTGAGCAATTTCACTCTCGATAATTTTGCTACCGGGTGTACAATAATGCGTCAAGTGTGGGGTATAGGTGGTATTTTCCGATTAGTGTATATGGTTTGTTTGCAGGCCAAACTCCTTGCCGCCTGCCGCCACGGTCGGGGTGGATGCTATTGCCATTCTAATTAAGCCTCCTGTATCTGCAAAATTCCGGTCCCGCTGCTTCGCTGGAAGAACTCGAAGCAGCAAAGAAGGCGGCATATTCCGTTGCTTCCACAGAGGTGATGTACATCTTGTTATTGCTGATGTACGCCACAACTGTGCCATTTTCAGTAAATTCAAGGCGGTCATTGGTAAGCCGGGCGGCATAGGGGCTATCCGATTTGCCAATTTCCACCCCCATCACTGGATGCCCGGATGTAGTGGAAATCTCTGCCACCGCGTCCGCCAAGTCGTTTCCCGTCGTCAATCCGCTCGCTGGTTTGTGTAAAAAGGTGATTTCAGTCGGGTTGCGGTCTGCTCGATCAGCGATTGTAGGCGCTGGATAGTCTCGTCTGTCTCCTCGCCGGTGGTTTGCACATAAGTCCGCAGCTCGCCCAGCGCCAGGCTCAAGCGGTCACCTGCCCGGCAAGGTCCTGGTTTTTCGATGGTCAGCCCATCGATGGTGGCCAGTTTTGAGGATCCGTCCGTGCAGGTTTTGCAGTGTATTGCTGTGGGCCGCCGTTACACTATCCCGCCTGGCGCTGCCAGTGGACTCCAGGGTATCCGCTGCCCGGCGGTGGTCCGAGTCATGATGTAAGTGGTGATGGTGTTGCCGTTGGCGTCGGTCACCGGCACGATGTCCCCCCGCGGGCTCCCAAGCCGGCCATAATGGCTACTTTGCAGGGGTGTACTGGATGGCGTGGATGACGTTATAAATCGCCTGCGCAAGGGGCCTGAGGGCCGCATCGGATCCAGTGGTCAACAGCAAATTGCCATCAATAATATAGGTATTGCTGCCGTCCTCGGCGTCTGCCGGGTGGATGATGCCAATATCCCCTTCGCCCTGCTTAATCTGCACTCGATCAATGGCTGCCACCTGGTAGTCCTCATAGGATAGGCTGCCTTGGTAATCTGTGGGCCCAATGGCCAGGCTCTCAGGCCGCCGGTACCAGCAAATTGGATCTTGCCACTCCGGTGTAGCCCGGCAGAATTGGGCGCTGGCCTCGCCAATCCACTGCAGTAGCCGCCGCCCGGTGATGCTGTCGGCGTAAAACTGCTGGATTGGTAGCTGCCGTTTGGCAGACTGGTATTGGCTAGCTCAGGCCGCACTGGGCGCACCCATCCCAGCGAAAGCGTACAAGGTATACGGCCAGCCGGTCAGCCCCGAAGCCAGGGGACAGGTCCTTGTCCGTCCAGCTCATCCGATCGTAAGCCGTCACCTTGTAGGTGTTGGCGCTGGATCGGGTGGGCTTTTCAGCTATAAAGTGGCCGATCAGGGTCCGCACCCCGGCATCATCCACTTGATAGTAGGCAATCTCCGCCCCCTGGCTGATGGTCAGGCTGCCTGCCGGCGCGAAAATGGATAATTCCAGGCAGGCGCAGCAGGCGGAGCCCAAAGCGAGTTCCGTCCCACTATTGATGCTTTCGGTGTAGTGCAGCTTCGGATTGCGTTGCCGCCTTCCGACCCGGAGAAGAGCTCTTCACCGCTGGGAAGAATGATTAAACTTTTCCGCATATCGTCCCTCCTAGCATTCGATAATGTTGAACTTCAGATTCTTGTACGGCCCAGTCCGGCTGTTGTGCAGCACTACACACTGGCCTTAGAGAAATACGCCGTGCATGTTTTAAGGCTCACGTTCTCTGGAAAGCAAAATGTGAACGTGCTTTTCCAGAGAATAGCCCCATGAGATAGGCATAGTCCGCCGCATCCAGGAGTACGTAGCCGAATCCGAATGTCCGGACCTTCTCCTCACCACAAAGCGATGCATGACGCCGCTTTCATCCCGGCCAGAATCAGAGGAATCCAGGTCGGAAAGGCTGATTTCAACACCCTCATCCGGAGCGAGAAGGGCTCTGCCGTCCACCTTGTAGGCAGTATCGTAAGCTCTTATCATGCGAATCCTCCGTTCATCACAGCTCGTTTCCGGTTGTAGCGGTCCACTGCGCGGCCTAGCGTCTCATCTCCGATGGTTACACCGCCATTTTCTTGGATGGCATCAATGATCTCTTTGGCAGCTTGCAGGATGGCATCCACCACATCCCCATTTGCAGAAGCCACAGCCTCCGCGATGGCGGACTGAGGCGCGGCGATTTCAGGATTGCTACCAGCCCCGGGATACTCTCCCATCATGGCTAGGGTAGGCTGCTTAATCACGCCGCCTTTGGCCAGTAGCGGGATTTGTGGGGCGGACACCTCTCCGATGTTAAAGCCAAAAGATTTACCGCCAAGGCCGGGGACCCAGTCCGGGATACTGAAGTGCAGCTTATTCAGCAGCCGGATCACAGCATTCAGGCCGTTTACTACGCCACGGATCATCCCGTTGATGCCGCCAATGATGCCGTTGATGGCACCTTTAATAGTAGATACAATCCCGTTCCAGATGTTGGAGATAGTTTTCTTCACGCCGTTAAAGATTTCGGTGACCTTATCCTTAATCGCCGTGAATGCTGTGGAAATCCCGGATTTGATGCCATTTACCACATTCAGCACTGTGGATTTGATGCCATTCCAGATGTTAGCAGCGGTATCCTTTGATGCCGGTCCACAGATTGATATAAAGCTTTTGATGCTATTCCAAATGCCGATAACATCATCCTTGACTTTATTCCAAATATCCTTCAAAAAGTTCCAGATGGAAGTAGCGATGCCTTTAATCCCGTTCCAAATCCCGGAGAAAATTTCCTTGATTCCGTTCCACGCACGATCCCAGTCGCCTGTGAAAATTCCGGCGATGAAGTCAATTAGGCCATGCAGCACATCAATAGCAGCGCCAACTACATTGCCTATTAGATTTCCGATGAACGTAAATACGCTACTTACGATCGATCGTAGCAGTTCGAAGATGGGGCGTACAGCGTTCCATACAGCCGCAATCACTTCGCCAACGCCACTAATGATTTCCTGAATCTTGTCGCCCTTTTCTTGGAAGGTTTCCGCAACTTTTGCAAAAATCTCCTTCAAGCCGTTCAAACAATCAATTACAACATCTCCGATGAATTCGGCAACTGGTTTCAGTTGATCCAGCAGTTTTTCAGGCCTTGCCACGCCGGATCCAAGATATTGCATAAAGCCTGAAAGGCAGCCACCAGTAGATCAATGCATGCCGGCACATAATCCTCAATCGTCCAGGATGCCAGCGGCAAACAGTACAGATTCATAGGCGTCGGCTAAGGCCCCAGTAACCAATCCAACCAAGGATTCGCACACGGAGATATACTGTGCAAAAGATCCCAGCGCAGGAGATAAGTCCAATCCGCTGAGCCACTCCGCTGTAGCCCCGGATATGCGGTCGAGCATGCCCAGGACGTTGTTCAAGATATCCCACCAGGCCTGTATAATCGCAGTCCGTTCCCGTTATCGTCCCAGGCGGCCTTCAGGCGTTCCGCAAATTTGTCCGCACAGCCCATGATGTTGCTGAAGATACTAAGGATGCTTTCCAGCGTCTGCTGACCGGTACCGTTGGTGAATACTTCATAAAAGCTATCGCCTATGCTGCCAGCAAGCGCTTTCACGCTTGTAAAGGCACTTTTCATAGATGCAACGACTTTTTCGCCTTGACTATCCCAGGCTGCCTCGAACATCAAAAATGCCCGCCAACTTTTCGTTGATCGGGCTTGTGTCCAGATCCAGGGTGGCATCGTAATTGATGTCTGCGCCGCCAGCTCCACCGCCCCCGCCACCGCCTGCGCCGGCATCCGGGGCTTCCAGCGTCTCAATCTCGTCGAATCCAGCCAGCGTCTGCCTGGCCTTTCCATTTGCTTGGCGGCCCCGCCTGCGGCATTGCCCGCAGACTGCATTCCCTTGGCTGCACTGGCCATGGATGCCCTGAGATTTGCCAGTCAACAGGGATATTACTTGGGCGATGGATGCGAATACCCTGGCTGCCACGTTAGCTAAGGCTGCCAGAGCTGGGGCAAGGACTTGATCAGAGGGGCTGCCGCCGTGGCTGCCGCACCCTTCAAATTGGCAAGGGCGGATTGCATTTCGATGTTTGCCCAATGGCGGAACTGAAATACTGCGTTAGACTGCGGAGGCCTGCGCTGATGCCATTAAAAATAAGCGCACCGGATACAATGCCTCTCAGCCTTGTCCCAAAGCGGCTTGCGTGCCTCTCGGCGGGCCAAATCCACGTTTAAACACGCTACCAATCTTTCCGGCTACCCAGCCAGGGGCGACGCCAGGCCCTTCCCCCAGGGCGCCAGGGCATTTTTCCACTTCTGCTTGGTTGCTTCTGCAGCTTTTCTGTGGGCCTCTTCCGCTTTTTAGCCGCAGCCTCTTGGGCCGCAGCCGCTTTTCTTGCCTCTCGCTCTTGCGCCGCAGCGGCTTGCTGCGCGGCCCTCGCTTGCGCGTCAGCGGCCTTTTGTGCTGCGGGCCTGCGCATCAATCTCCCCTCAGTGCGGCTGCTGGAGCATCCAGCGCTCTCTGAGCCTCGCGTTCGCGGGCGGCGGCTGCCTTCTGGGCGGCGGCTGCTTCCGCGTCAGCCTCTTTCTGCGCTGCCGCTTGACTTCTGCTGCCAGTCGGTCCCTGGCAGCCTCCAGTCGGCTATATGCACGCTCTCTCTGCGCTCCCAGGGCTTGGGCAGCTTTATCTCCTTTATCGCTGTCTGGACCGGAGATTGCGGCCTTGTGGGCCTCACTGAGGCGTGCATACTCACGTTCTAGCTCTTGCACCTTGATGTTGGCCATGGCTACGGCCCGGCTGAAGGAGCCTCAGGCTACCCTCCGCAGCCTTGCTGGCACTCTCTGCAGCCTTTCTAACGCCAGCGGCAGCTTGTCCAGCAACTTGCCCCATAGAGGCTTGCGTAGACTTCTCCACACTTGCCATTGACTTCCGGATGCTCTCACGCACGGCGCTCATCATGCTATCGACTTGTTTGCGAATATCCGCCCCGCGCACTATCAGATCCAGATATACTACGCCGGCACTTCCGTCAGCCACTGCCATCACCTCCAAATGCCCGGGCAATCATTGCCTCTAAGCCCCGCATTTGCTGCCTCAGATCTTCCGGGTCTTGCTTTCGAGCCTTACCAGCCAAAAAGCGCTGCCACTCGGACCGGATTCGCTTTTGCCAGGGCCCATCTTTTGCGATGATCTGCGGATCCTGTTCCGCCCGTACAGCCACCACCCGGCCCAATGGCGTATCATCCATCAGGCCACCAACTAGTTTGGCCCACTCTGGATACGGTAGATCCCCTTGTAGCGCCGGAAGGATGCCATACTGTGTGGCAATGCTTTGCTCGATCAGTACGGCGTCAAAAGTCAAGTCATAAACTTCCGACTCGGCACTGTTACTTTTCCTTTGGAAATCGCGCCCCAGCCTCTTCCGGGTCCTCGCCGGTCATGGCAGCCACAACCAGTTCGAACAACTGCTGATACGCAGGATACGGCATATTCATCTCCTCGATTTCCTGGGCCGCCCGCTCCCCTAATGCCAGCCTCAGAATGCCGGCTACACCTCCCATCGGGTCTTCGGCGCTTTTCTCCGGCTCCCAATGGTACTCTGCAACTTCGCCACCGTCTTCTGTCGATTGTCTACAGGGTAAATCTTTTCCCCGATGCGAATTTCAGGGGTTTCGGTCAGCAATTGCCATCCAAGGTGTACAGTTTGCTCATGATGTTTTCTCCTTTTGTCGAGTGTTTTTAATTTTCCTGGAATGCTTTAATCGGGATGACGTTTCCTGCGCATTCCTGTGGGATCGTCCCATAAAAATAATCTTCTTTGGGTGCAGGCGGTCTATCATCGCTTCGTATCCCTGCAAGAATAGCCTCCTGCGCTCGGCATCGCCCATGCAGCCAACACGGGAGACTGCTACTGTCCCCCCGGCTGGCTCTCCATCGAAGCACCATTCGTAAGAATCCGGCGTGCTCCAGGAGATAGTAAAGGGATTACTCAGATTCCGGCCTCCTGCATGTAGGCCCCCTACCCAGTGCTTGCGATAGTGATTGTGAATCTGGATTGCTTTAGGGGAAATCTGTGTATGTGGAGAAATCTGGAGTCATCACCCAAGAAAATCTCCGCAAAATTGGGATGTATGCATCTACATTGGTCCAATCTGGAAAATTGATAATCATCGAGGAAGAAATGCACTCCCTTGCTCCACGGATCCTTGCAACTCTTTACGAAATTAAATCCAATGAATTCTTCAGCCCCACTGTAGTCTTCCGGGAAAATATATGGGATCTCGTATTTTCCGGCTCCGCTAAAGATGCGGCGTTGGAGATTTTCGTAGTTTCGCTTGCTTCTGTAGCTCATAGCCGTCACCACTTATTCCGCTTGGGCCTGTATACACCCCCTCTTTATCTGGCTGGGCTTTTGGCCATTTTCCCGGAGTTCATAGTCGTGCGATTGATAATTCTTGTACCTAGCATCCCGCGCAGCTTTAAGCTGGTCTGCCAGAAATATCCCGGTACCCTTCCAGCTTTTGGCATTTTCCCTCATTTTGTTGTAGTCCACGTCCCTATAGCTTCCGTTTATCAGCGTCGCTCCTGATGCGGTCCGGTGGACGGTGATAAGCCGCCCACCGGTGCGAAATAAAAGCCGGATTCTTGGGATAATCCGCTCTTCCCGCCGCGTCCACCCATGGCCGTTAAGCGCCTGCCGGCGCGGGGGTGTATGTGGGCTTGCCGTCGGACTGCACTTCGAACTCAGGCCTGCCGTTCGTGGAGTCACCGGAGCGGGGTTAGTCACGTTGATCACGCAGTCGAATGTCAGCTTTGCCCACTCGGAAACTCCCACTCGAACTTGGTATCTGGCCGGTCCCGGTGCCCCATGCACTGTTGGCCACATAGTCGTTGCCAGGGTCCCCAACGTTGCGCTTACCGGATAGGGTGATGGTCAGCGCTTTTGCCGGTCACCATCCGCCGAGTCCAGCCTTCCGCTTCCATGGGCTTCCATTCTTCAATATTGCCATCGATAGATACGGAGAAAGGTTTCCAGGTCCTTGATGGTCACCATGTCAGCCTCTTCCGAACTTCGGCCGGACTTGCCGATTTTGGAATTTGTTCTCAAAAACGGGGTATACACCTGTTTTTGTTCCAGCCATTTTGTTCACTCCTTCTTGTAAATCAGTTTTAGGTTTATTGCATACTCGATACGCCGTCTGGGCCTCTCCCCAGGGCACAGGGGCCGCGCCCGGATCAGCACAAGCGACTGCCGCACCGCTATATCGGCCCTGTTAGCCCGTAGAACAGGCCCACAGGGCATTTGCTTTGGCCTCTGCCTCCGGTTGGCTTTTTCCCCAGCGGGCAGCAGCCGGGCGTAGAGTGCCGTAGCTGGTGCATGCGGGGCCACCGATGGCAACGTGGGCAGGGCCTTGGTTAGGGACTGGGATACACCCCTAGGAAGCGCTCTGCGTTGCCATCCACACCCCCTAGCTGGATCCGTCCGATATAGTCTGGGTCTTGGGATTTGATCCATTTTCAACTGTTCGGTGGTCATTTTGGCATTGCCTCCTTCAGCGCAGCAGCAAAAGTATCCCTTGCCAGGCTTTCCTTTTTCCACTATCTTCATAAGGCCCATACCACTCAGCGCCAGCGTTCAGGATTGTTCGCCTTCTGAAAGTTGTATTCTGGGTGGAAATACAGCCTTCTGGCGTTACGAGTATCTGTCGAAAGTCTGGTGTGGATCTCTTCTCATCCCTGAAACTGGTCCGCCTGCAAGGTGCTCTGCATGCGGCCTGTATCAAATGGCATTGTCTGAGCTGCGACAAGATCAGTCTTGACCGCTTCCATTGCTTTCAGAGCCGCACGCCGCACCTGCTCTTCCGTTGCCGCAAAGCGGCCGCATCCACTTGATTTCTACAGTGGCCATTCACATCAGCTCCAGCCTGGTATAGTTTACCGTCCCATCCGGATTCCGGCACTTGCCGCCCCGATAAATTATCCAGGACTTGCCGTAGATCTCCACCGTGCCTGCCAAGATGTCCACTTCCGGGGGCAATGTCGCCATCAAATAGCGCTGTGCCGCTCAGCTGGATCAGATGCTTTTCGACATCCATGATCTGCCTGGGCTTATCCTGCCAGTTGCACGGCAGCTCCATCGTTGCCACCACGTTGGGCGCGCCGCCCTCGCTTGTGCCATCAGTCAGAGTGATGGCGCACAGCGTCCTGCACGCCCTGGGCGGAACCAACCAGGGGCCACATCAAGGATCAGCCGGGACGCAAGTCCCGACTGCCTCAGCTGCGCCATGGTGGCATTGTTGGTAGTGATGCTGCCCTGAGATGCGGTACGGCTACTGTCAAAACTCATGGATACGCCATTAATCCCATAGCTGGCCAAAAGGGGCTTTGCAGCTCTTCGCCATAGGCGTACAAAAAGGCGGCGTGATAGCACGTCGCCTTTTGATTTTCTCTCGCTGGAACGGCGTAAGGCTTTCAAACCCCGCCTTCCGGATCCGCCCGTAGCACAAGGCGTCTACCTCATCGCTGGCCCTCTCCAGCTGATCAGCGGCCTCAGGGGCCGCAGAGCTCGGCCAACTCCTCCGGCGTTGCATATGCCATATCAGGTCACCGCTGCAGTGTCTACGTCCACAGACGCTGTCCACCTGGCCATTTTTTCCGTTCGGGAAGGTGAAAACATCGGATAGCTCCCGTTCTTGGTACAGGTATCCGTCCCCCTCGGTGTGGGCGCCGGGGTTGAAATAGTAGATGCTGCTGATTTTTGGCACCAGCTTGGTGGTCATAGGCGTGGCGATCAGGACGTTGATCTTGTGGGCGCTGACCTTCTCGTAGTAGGTGCCCAGGCTCTCCGCTGCGGGGCTGTTGACGGCGGTGTAGTTGCTGCCGGACTTGGTGTAATAGGTCTTGCCCGATGCAATGGCCGTATCCTTGGTCAGGACGTAGTTGTCCGCCGCAGGCTCAAATCCGCCGCCGTCAGGAGAGAAGTCGAAACTGTCGTAGAATACTTCATCATCGATGACTTCCATCACCGGCACCCGTCAATGTCGGTCACCCGGGTTTCGATGCCAGTCCCGCCGTCCGCCACCTGGGTTACGACGATGTTTCTGGTAAACTCGAGGACTGTTCCAGGGCATCCATGATGGCGCTGGACACGTACATGATCAGGCCGCCCTTGGCCTTATACCGGCGCAGCTTGCCAGCAGCCAGCATGGACTTCAGCTTGCCGAAAACGGTAGCCTTGGTAAAATCTGCTGCCGCCGTCTGGCTGTGGTAGCCGTCCAAGGACTGGGCGGTAGCTGCCACTTTGCTGAAAACAGCGCGTCCTTTTCTCCGGCGCACTCTGGGTGCGGGTGAACACCTGGGCGATGTTCTGGATGCTGGCCGTGGCGTTGGATTCGTCCACATCAGCCTTGTCCACCAAAATTCCACATCCCGGTCGTGGGTCACAGTGAAGGGTGATCGGTCTGGGTAAATTCGCCCCGGTTCCATCCGCCGTTCCGGCTGTGCGCCTTGAAGCCGCTCACCGCCATGCTGGTGAAATGGAAAGTCCTGGCGTCCAGCCAGCGAACATTGGTGGTGATGAAGGGGTGCACAGGGTTTCCTGCGTCATGATTTCCAGCAGTTCAGGCTGCCAGACTTCTGCATAATTTACAGTGTTGGGCATAATGTTCTCCTTTCTTATTTAAAGCGATTCCACCGCTTTTTGCTGTCGCCTCCATCGGCTTTGGTGCCCTTGGGTTTCCCGGACGCATCCGGATCTGCCCCCAGCTTAAAGCCGCCGGATTTCTTCTTGCCGCCTTCTGCTTTCCATTCGGGGTGCCGCTTCAGTACGTTGGCCATGGCCTTGGCCACAGCTTCTTCGGTCACTTCTCCGGCTGCTTGCGCCTCAGCTGTCGCCAGTGTGACGGCATCCTGAATCATATCCGGCGCCACGCCGGCAGCGTAGGCGGCCAGCTGGCTTCTGGCGGCCAGCAATTCGGCGGTCAGCCTGGCGGTTTCGGATTCTCCTTCCGCTTTGGGCTCGGGCGGCTCTTCTGCAGGCTTTTCCACAGCGGGGTCCTTTTCTCCACCTTCCGGCTTTCCATCATCGCCACTGTCGTCTGCTGGTTTATTGGGGGCGGGGGCTCTCCTTCTTTTTGCTCCTTGGGCTTCTCCTCCGCACCGGTGGATTCAGTGGCAGCTGGTGTGGGAGAAGGCTGTTCCGTCTCTTGCTCCTTGCCCTTTTCGGATTCGGGTTCTGCGCCAAGCGCCTGTTCCGGCTCGTCCTTCTTGCTTTTCTCCATGTTTTCTGCTCCTTTCTGCCCTGTGGGGCAAAAATGGGTATGAAAAAAAGCAGCCTGTTACAGCTGCTTCGATCAACAAAATATTGTCATTCTCCTCTGTACTGGCAACGGCCATTTTTGCCAAGCCGCGCAGTTTCCTTCCAGACAGTCCACAAATTTTGCTTCGTTGTGGTCAACGGTCTGCTGCATTGTCATTTCGCCGTCTTCACCGTATTCATATACGGTTTGTGATGTTGTGCTTCGTGTAACAGCGTATGGACATTTCATGTTATATCCTCCATGTGGCCATAGAAAAGGGGCCGTATTTCTACAGCCCCAAATAACCTGGACTTTGGCAGGCGTACCATTCTCCTGCATCTCTCGGGTTGCCCCTGTCAATACCGTCGGCGTGTGGGTCGGTACGGAATCTACCACCTCAAAGCCCAGCCTTATTCTATGTGCATTATAGCACGCTTATTCCAACTTGTAAAGTATTTCCTTGTTGTGAATCAACCGGTCCCATTCCTTCTGGCGGATCTTCAAAAAGTCAGTATAGAGTTTTTGTACTCTGGAGGATCTTCAAAGGTCGCCAGCCGAAGCGCAAGCCGAAATCTCTGAGCCGCCTTCTGTGGCAACCTCTTTCAGGACCATTGCGGTATTAGCCCGTCCATCTCTGATAATATAATCGGGATTCCGAATTGCTTCCGGTATATAGGAACGAAATCTTTTCGTAATCAAGCGGGTGCCGGTCCCGAATGTGCTGAATTCGCTCCTCCGTTATGACGACCTCTTCTGTGGTCATCTTATCTGAAACGCACCTGTATTGCTCAATATCAAGCCGTGTAACTGCGTTCACCGAGCCTTCCCTTCTACCGCACGTACCGGGTTCTATTATGGCAGCTTCTTGACATTTTTTTCAACAACATTCCTCGATTGGCCAGCAGAAGTAGGCACATCTCGCCGGAGCATGTTTTCCGATTCCGCATTTTGCCGTACTCCGTCATGCCGCTCCCGCCAGTAGTCCCGGCGCAGCGCATCCCCATTATCGCTTATAAACTTCCGCAGATCTGCCTGCAACTGCCGGATTTCCGCACTGGCCTCTTTCCTCGCTGACGGATCCTGCAGGCCGGCTGCTTTTCGCTTGGCCTTCCGGACGGCCGCTCCATCTTCCGCTGTACGGCTTCCAGCTTGTTGATACGTTCGATTTCCGCGATATCCATAGGCTCTGGCTTTTTTTGGATATCCCTTCCACCCGCGTACTGATGGTATGGCGGCAGTTCGGATGGAATAGTCCGCCCTTCATGGCAATGGATAGGAACATGTAGCCCGTTCCGGCTTACGCCAAAAGCTGCCACCCCTGGGACCGTTGTAATCCTGGAATACATCGTCGATGTACACGCGCCCCTGCCACGGAAGGCACGCACGTGTCCGAACATGCGCCGTATTGGCTTACCAGCACGGTGTCGATACCCAAGGCCTCCCGCTTCCTGGCTTCTCCCATCAGCATCGCCCGGGTGGCGCAAGTTCGCAGGGCCATTTCTGCATAGCTAGCAATGTTCACGCGCCGCCCATTTGCATACTCCACGCAGCTGATTCCTTGGGCCAAAAAGTCCTTTGTGGCCTCGTCTACAGCCTTCTGGTAGGTCATTCCACCGGCGTTCAGGGCGGTGGCAGTCCGTGGATAGTCCGCCGGTACACATCGTCCATGTACCGCAGGATGCCCGGCCAACTCTGGCTTCGTTATTCTGCATCTCATCCATAAGGGCTTGGAGCCTGGCGTCAGAAAGATCGGAAAAAGCCATCAGAGCCACCTTCTACATATTGCTCCTCCAGCATCTTCTCTGTTTCTACGTTGATTTTGGGCGCATACCGCCCTAGCAGCGCCTCGTTCTCCCCGTCGGAATCGCCGGACATCCCGGAGCTTAGCAGCCTGCCAGGCTTCCCAGTGCTCCGGTATGCCGTCTGCCCGCCCTCTCCTGGCCTCTTGCGCTTTGTGTCTCGCAAGGTTGCGCCGTAGGCTGCTGGTAAGCTCCAATTCCAGCTTTTCCCACAGCCCCACAATCTCCAGGGGCGTCATACTTCAAGCCCTACGGCAGGCTCGGGCAACTCCTCCACACCCCGTTCCCGCCGGATCCTGGACACCTCTCCAGCTTTCCATTCATCATCTTTGCTGGATCCCAGAGCTCTTCCGCGGGCCTCCACACTCATGATGCTTGCGGCGGCAGCATTGAGATGGTCTGCACCCGGCTATCAAGTCAGGCGCGCCATACTCGCCAAAGCTTACGGTCGCCTCACGTGACAGGGGCGGCCTTGCAGAATGTCTGAGCCGCCAAGGCGATCTGTGCCAACTTGTGGCAGCGCCTTTTCCAGCGCGTCTGTAATGGCATTCCGTGTAAAGCCGGTCACATCTTTCTTCTCGCGCTGGGCCTCGGCACTGGACATTTTGCCCACGTCAATGCCCAGGTGGCCGGGGACATGACGCCCTGCAGGCACATATCCAAAGTGGCGGTATAGCTAGCCAGGAACGCCTCATAGCGGATCTCGGGCTGCACGGTGTCAATCTTATCGGAAACAGTCTCCTTAGCCGTTTGCCCCTCGATGGTGATGTACTCAGCACCGAAGCGGTCCGACGCATAATTGCACCGGTGCTAGGGTCTCTGGGCAACAGATTCTCCGGGATGTACCGCTGCACCTCCCGGATCGGACTGCGTCCATCCATTGGCTTATAATCTCATCGTGGTATCAAAAGCATCTGTCTTCTTATCAAATATGGACTGCCCACGCCCGCGCCACCGGCTGGAGGGCCAGAACTGCAGCGGCACAGCCAAGATAAAGTCTCCCGCGAATGTCACAGGCTTTAAATCAGCAGCATCTGGCTCGGCGCCCAAAGGAATCGCCTTGTCCCCATCCAGCAGTTCATACCGTACTCCTCCAGGGCTGTAAATCTCCCGCAGTAGCCGCCCTTTATCGCCAATCGGTGAAAGAAAGTGCACCTCGCGGACACGCCCGTGTCTGCGCACATACTCCACCCGATCCGCCCCCAGAACTCCAGAATAGGGCCGTCCGAAATATCCGGGTCCAGACTGATCTTAAACGCTCCATCGCCGGTGACCAGCGTCTCCGCCACCGCCTGGCTTACCAGTCTGGGCAGATCATTGTCATCCGCCAGGGCTTGCCATCGGGCTGCAACATCGCGGTCGCTGCCAAAATCTAGGTCGGCCAAATCCGCCTTGACCACGCCTGCCAGCGTATCCACCATAATGCCAGGCAGGCCACTGTGGGCCTTGCGGATCGTCTCCTTGTCCGGTGCCGCTGCCCAAAATCGGGCCCGCGCCACGGAGTCATCCCCCAGCAGCTTAAACAACTGATCCAGCTCCGACGCATCGCCCCGGTACCAGATCTTGTTGCGCAGTACGTTGGTCTCATGATTAACCGGCTCTCGGATGGTCAGGCCCCGCCCCGGTGCCGGCTGGATTTCCAGCCAACTGCGAATCATGCTCTTCACCTTCTCCCAAAAATTTCACTTTTGCACCGCCCCGATCTTGTCTTTGTACGGCAACCAGGCATACTGCTCGGCGTTCACCGCATGATCATTCCGGTCCTCCGAGGTGTTGTCCTTTTTTCGTCCCAACTGTAGCTGTTGTACTCCTGGATCAGCGGTCCGCAAGCCTCTTCCACCACCAGGTGGTCCCCGTGGGCCAGCCAACCGCATTCCAAGTTGATTCGGTCCAACACCGGCATCTTCTTCCACGCTGGGGCAAAATCGTAGATGCAGCCGCTCGAGACGCTTGTCACTTTCGGCATTCGGTGATAGTCGCCTGGTCGGCGCTGTCGATATACGCCGTCCGCGCAAAGCCCCATGCGGCCTCTGGCGCTCAGGAAATCAACCAGCAGAGGGGAATGTCGCTGGGTGCCAGGGGCTGCAGGCGGCCGGAGGCCCGGTCTTTGTTGCTGTGGATCTCCACTGCCAATGTCACCTTGCGCCGGTCGGGCAGGATCCCATCAAACGCAAACGCAAAAGTATCATCGCTTTGCTGGCTGTAGGACGTGTCCACACCACAAGACAATTGCACCCAATGCAGTGAGGATTCCTCCATGGCGGCCCGAAGATCTGCCGCGTGGATTAGATGCCTGGGCTCCAGGCTGAAAATCAGCCCCGTTGCCCTGCCACGAAGGCCTAGGATCTTATTTTTATAAAGCTTAGTCCCTGGGGGGACCATGGAAATAATTTGCTCCCTTCTCAGCGGAAAGACCTAAATTATGCTCAAAGAGAAGAACCAGTGCACCCAACCGGGCTTTTCCGGCTGGCACAACTGGCCCACAATTTCCTTTGGCGTGTCTGCCGCCCAGGCAGAAGTGGACGGCTATGATCAATAAATTCTTCGTAAATCGGCAATCCGGATCATCTGGATTGAGCGTGGCCATAAGATAGTCGCACCGCATGGCGGCCTCCCCGGACAAAAATCCATATCAGCCACATTGATCTCATCGATGTGCAGGCATCCATACTGGCCGCCCGGTGCTTTTTTCCACCTGGCGGCATCTGAGTAGCCCAGCACGTAGATTATCTTATCGCCACCGGGCGCATGGAGGACGATGTGGGCCATTTTGTTCTCCCCACGGCCACCTGGCCAGTACTCCACCAAATCGCCGAAGTCATCCAATATGCCTAATTCTTTTGCGATAATATTTTTCAATAGTTCCTTGATCGAGGCCGGACATGATGTGCAACCGCTTTGGACTTTCGGCGCACCGGAGGATAAATTTAAACAGCCCCACTGTAGTCTTGCCGGCGGCAGTTGTGCCCTCCAAAAACTCCACAGGGCGTTGCAGCGTAGGAATGCTTTGTACTTATCGGATAGCAGTAAATCAGCCATTGCTATCACCGCGCAACTGCGCCAGCACCTTGCCCAGCTGGCCAGTATCCAACTTGCCATCCACCTTAAGGCGATCCTGATACATACCCAAATGCTTCCCAATCAGCTCCAGGGCACGCAGGGCGCCCTTGCTATCGAATTGGTATTTGCCGCTCTCCACCATCTCCCGTGCCTCCGGATCCCACTCCAGCACCGGCGTAGGCTCTCGGCAGCAGCGATAAGTATCCATCAGCTGCAGCACCACATAATCCTGAGTGATGGCCAGGCGCCGCACCTGATCCTGCTGTAGCTCCCGCACACGCGCGAGGATGGCCGCATTTGCAAGCAACCGTGTAGCTTGCTGCCTAGCAGATTTATCGCTGTACCCGGCGCGTATAGCCGCCTGCGTGCCATTGTAGTCCACTACATATTCCTGGCAAAATAATTCGTGCTGCTTTCTCTGGAGCTCGCCCATCCGTGCCACCACCTTTCTAAAAATTTCCAAAATAGTTCTTGACAAATACGCATTCAATGCGTATAATATAGATGTGAGGAGGAGAGAACATGAAACGTAGAGACCTGATCAAGCTCCTGGAATCCAACGGCTGGTGGCTCCTCCGCAACGGCTCAAACCATGACATATACACCAACGGTCAGCGATCTGAGCCAATCCCCCGGCACGGTGAAATCAAAAAAGGAGCAACTGGCGAAAGCCATCATCCGGCGGCAAGGGCTGAAATGAGCCCTTGCTTGCCAGCATCATAGGAGGTGCAAACAATCATGGCGAAACTGATTTATCCAATCGTCCTGCATCCGGAAGAGGCGGGCGGCTACTCGGTTGACGTCCCGGATCTGGGAATTGGCACCCAGGGCGAAAACGTTGCAGAGTGCATCGAAATGGCCAGAACGCCATTGGCCTGTGGGGCATCTGCGAGCAGGATGCCGGACATCCCATCCCAGAACCGTCCAACCTTGTGCCGGCACACGAACCGGACGAAATTGTGACTCTGGTGGATATCGACTTCGGCGCTTACCGCCGGGCCAACGATATGCGGACCGTACGGAAGAACGTCACGCTGCCCAGTTGGCTCTGCTATCTGGCGGAAAGTGCCGGGGTGAACTTCTCACAGGTCTTGCAGGAGGGCCTGCAGGCCAAACTGCAGGTGGCCGACCGGTAACAGAAAGAGGCTAGGGATCACTCCTGGCCTCACATTTTTGCACACAAAGACCCCACCAGTCCGCCCGGTGGGGCTTTTTTGCTTTTGGATGGTACCAGTATAGCACGGATTCTTGTGCCCATTGGTACATCTTGCGGTCAATCATCAAAAAACCGAGGTATGCAGCTACCCGTTTTACAAAGTCCGCCTGCCATCGTTGAGCTGTTTTGTAACTGCAGGGAACCCTGAGCGCCGCCCCGGATATTGTCAAGCTCCGCTTCCAATGCACCCAGTCCACCACTTTCAGCCGGTCACTCCCATTTTCCATGCGCTCAGTATCTCGGATTGCTGCGCAAACAGCCTCATACTCTCGCTGCTTACAGGATGGTAGCTCTCGTATGACCAAAGCTTCTACCGCGCCCCGCCCCGCTTCCTCGTGGCAAACCGCTGTAGTCAATAGCCAATGATTGCGTGTGTAAATCCTCCAAATCTTTACGCAAGCTTGGATACTTCGGACCACAGCACGAACGTATCCCCACCAGTCATACCGCGCATAGCTCATACTATCACTTCCACTCCCTCCAGTCCGCCGATCCCTAATCTCGATCCTGGCAATCAACTCAAATCCTGCCAACCCAATGATGTACTTGATTACCCGTATCACACTGTCAACCCGTTTGGCTTGCTCATCTGCCGCTTGATTGCTTGGTATGCGGTTGGATCCGGATAGCCGGATGCATTTTCCCATGGCTTAGGCATGATTACCACCTCGCTTTCTCGCTATTCGATTTAATCGGCTGCCCGCACACCTGGCACCTATATGGCACATCCTTGCGCGGGGGGGGCAAGAGGACTGCAGCAAAATGGACAGCAGTAGACATAGCCCCCTGTGAAAAAGGACAATTGGATGTTGGGCGGTGCTGGGTAGCTTTAGCCCTTAGCTTTTTCCGTGTCATTTTCTATTACCTTCCCTTCTGCTGGCTTCATAAAAACAAAGCCAATGTGTATTCATATTTTTACCGCTCCTATGCCCAAATAATGGAGAGTAGGGCGCTAATGGCAATATCTCCCTGAGCGGGATTTGTACCTCGCTCCATTTGAAAATGAGTACACCGTCTTTGTCCAGCACCCGGAAACACTCAGAAAAACCTTTTCGAGCATTTCTTTCCATTCGCCTTTTAGATACCCGTATTTTAGAGCCATCCAACTGGTTTCTCCGGCCCAAGTTAGGTGCGGCGGATCAAACACTACCAGCTTATATGAGCCATCTATAAAGGGCAGATCTGTAAAGTCGCAAACCGTGTCTGGCTTGATTTCTATAAATCTGCCGCCGTTCTACCACCCAAGGCTTGTATTCTTGCCGTTCTACCACCCGCTTGTCGCAAAATTCCCTACCCCATAAATTGTTTTCCACCCTTAAATCGCCTCCAGCAGCTTATCTGCCGCCTGATGGATGGGGGATATTCGAGGAGGCGGCTTCGATGCGTTTCCACATCTGGTTCGTCCGCTCCTGCATATCCTCCAAAAACTTGTTGATCCGGTACACCTCCAGGATTTTGGTCTTTTCAGCCCTCCCTAGCTCCTGGGACATCCCCCACCATGGCGGCATACTGGTACAGCTCCCGAAGGACTGGAACAGGAGCACTTGTGCCTGGCTCCTGAGATCAGGCATCAGCTCCCGCTTATATGCCAGATCCTCCAGCTCCTCAGCGGTCAACTTTGCACTCATGCCATTTCGCCCGAATGTAAATCCCAGGAATCTCCGCCCAGAACTTTTCTACGATCTCCGACGCCACCTGTGCGTCATCTTGCCAGAAGCCCACAGCAGTCATCACATCCTTCAGCAGCTTCTGAAGATTGTCTGTATCGGGCTTTTGTGATCCGGTATTCCCCGTCCCTGTGACGGCCTCTGGAAACACCACTTAGCCGCCAGCCTGACTGCGCCAGTAAGCGGTTGCTCTGGCCGGCGCTTTGCCAGGTGATCTCGAAGTTTGGCCCTGGCTGTCTTTTAGCTCTGCCGGTTCGTAAAATATCGGCTTGCCGTTTTTCACGCGAACCTGCTTCTCTGGTGAGTCACAGTGGTGGATTCATCGGCACGAAAAATTCGATCACCATGTTTGCGCTCCTTTCCGTTCACTTTGCGAGGTAAATTACAAAACCAACCAACTTTTTGATTTTGCAAAAACACAATTCAATCGTCATGCTCAGGTAGGGGAGGGGCTGCTTCGCCAAAGCCCTTCCTACCGTACTGAGCGTGACGACGCGAGCTGGGGATCTCTGAATACCCCCGTAGGTAGGTTTCCCCACTGCGGGGATTCCTGAAAATGCAGGACTCTTCAATTTCCGGGGAATCCTGAAAACTTCAGGACATTGCAACTGCTGAGTATTTATAGCTACTTGAACTATCCTGATTTTTAGGTTTCCCCGCCACTGCGGGGATTCCTGGATTTTAGGAGTTCTCCGCAAAGACCTGACAATTTTTTATTTTCTGGATTCAGGCAAAAACGAACTTTTGACCCAATCTCGAATGGTACGCTCTGAGACATTTCTCCCAGAATTGGCGTACCAACCATCAAGTCGGCAATTGTAGGCGGCTCGCCGGCGTTGCAATTCCCACTGCATCCGCAAATTCCTCGGCCTTTATTTCGCCGCTTAGTTCAGCACTTTCCTTCGCTTTGCGGCTCCCTCGCTTCCAATGTGGCTTCTGAGGGTCCGGCCCAGATCCCCCAGAATGCCGGAATCATCCGTCAGGACCGGGTACCTGAACCACAAGTTGACTGGCGGAGACGGGAAACTCCCGTAGAGTGCCCTCTACGCGCCAGGCAGTAACGGCTTTGGCCGCCTCTTTTTGCAGTCTCTGCTCGGGCCTGTACGCCCTCAAACAGCCATCTGGGGATACTGCCCTGGATGATATTTCTCAGGGCTGCAGCGCTGCATATCGTCCTGGGATACCTGCTCCAACAGCTCCGGTCGGTCGCTGTGGATCCATTGCAGATAGCTCTCTGCCGCTGCTTTATTTTGCTGCTGGGTAATCGTGGCGTCCGTCAAATCCAGCTCCACCAGATCCAGGAGCGCGTCCGGATCCCGAGCAAACACATGCCAGGGCTCGGTCCATGGATTTTTTGCCGCCCTGGGCGCCCTTGGAGTGGTGGTGACAGTAGATTAGCACAGCCCAGGTCCCGTGCAGACCTTGTCCAGAACTGATTACGAAATTGGCCATCTGGTCCGCGCTGTTCTCGTCGCCGGTGATTACCTTGTAAATGGGGTCAATGATGATTGCAATGTAATTTTCTTGGTCGCCCGCCGATGAGCTTTGGGCTTGTCCAGCGGTTATCGATTAAAACCTTATGTCGATATTTAAACCAGGTTGCAACCCAGGCGGTGAAAGCAATGTAACTGAACGAAGAG
>VOFB01004919.1_pt1 | contig 19862 bp, 31 predicted proteins | sample 5384141 | NCBI WGS metagenome assembly VOFB01 (sample SAMN12384721, study PRJNA508395) | human gut metagenome | isolation source: healthy gut A | host: Homo sapiens | reverse complement strand
AGACACTCATAGCAGAACCAACATTGACGGGCGTATGCCTGTGGAGAATGCTCCCATACCGGGTACACGGTAACAACCGGCTGGCAAGCAATTCTCTGCTGGAAGCACTGGTTTTTGGTCATCAGGCAGCAGATGACATGAACGCCAAAGTAAAAACAGAAGAACCTGTGGTCCCATATCGCTTCCCGGAACATACCAGCCAGACGCCCATTCCGAAAGGTATTCGCACTGAGGTGCGCAGTATCATGCAAAAAGCCTATTTTGTCACACCTGATTTAGAGGAAGCAAAAAAAGGCTTTGCCCGTGTAAAGGAATTAAAAGAACTGTTGGAACAATGCAGCTATCTGATAAATAAGGATTATGTCCAGGCAAAAAATCTCTCGTGACTGTGGCATATATTATTTTGAAAGAGGTTACAGAAGAAAAGGAGCTGGCAGAATGAAGTTACCTCAATATTATATCGACGATGTGATTCAAAGAGGCTTAAAGGAAGATATTAACTATATTGATGTTACCAGTGATTACCTGGTGCCGGAAGGAGCAGTTTCCTCAGCTCGCTTTGTCGCAAAAGACAATGGCGTATTGGCTGGTATTGAGGTTGCTATGCGGGTATTTACACTGATTGACGATACCGTGACCTTTGAACTTCTAAAAAAGATGGTGATTGTCTGAAAAAGGGCGATATTATCTTAACAATGAAAGGCCCGACCGTCTCCTTGCTGAAAGGAGGCGGACAGCGCTGAATCTGGTGCAGCATATGTCCGGCATTGCGACTGCCACAGCAAAAATGTGTTGAACTGGTGAAAGGCACCAGTGCCTCCATTACAGACACCAGAAAAACACTGCCGGGGCTGCGGGCACTCCAAAATATGCAGTGGTCGCCGGCGGCGGAAAAAAATCATCGCTTCAATTAAGCGACGCCGCCATGTTAAAGGACAATCATTGACGCATATGGCTCCTTAACAAATGCCGTTCATGCATTGCGCACTAAAGTAGGACATATGGTAAAAATTAAGTGGAGACCCGCTCTCTTGAGGAACTGCAAAGAAGCACTGACCGTCGGTGCAGATGTTATCATGCTGGATAATATGGACTGCCAGACCATGACGGAAGCAGTAAAACTGACAGCCGGCCGTGCCAAGCTGGAAGCCTCCGGCAATATCACGCTGGACAACATTGCCGAGGTAGCCAAAACAGGCGTTGATATTATCTCGATCGGCGCATTGACCCATTCGGTAAGATGCTTTGATATTTCCATGAAAATCGACCGGATATAAACAAACGGGAAACAAGATTGCTAAAAAAGCAGTCCTGTTTCCCGTTTGTTTGGTATTCATATTACCTTACAGCTGATTTCGCCTGAATTCAGATGCTGCACCGTTCCATTTTTTAAACGGACAACCAGTCTTGCTTCCTCATCAATAAAAAAAAGCGCGGTTCGGTATCTGTCACTCCGCTGTCCTTTATGACAGAAACTTCTTTTCCAATCACAACAGAACGTCGACGGTATTCCTCCAGCCAATCCTCAGCATCCAGCTGCTCCATCACCGGTTCCAACTGATTGAGGACCTCTGCAATCAGCCGGCTGCGCTCCGGCGGCTTTCTGTCTTGAGAAATTCCGCCGGCAATCTTTTTCATCTCATCCGGCAGTCCACTATCCGACAGGTTTATGCCGATCCCACTACGGCATAATCCAGCGTCCTGCTCTCAAATTCAATGGCAGCCTCTGTCAAATTCCGCAAACTTTTTTGCCATTAACAAAGAGGTCATTTACCCATTTGATGCCAACCTGACAATCTGTCAGAGCCTCAATTGCTCTAGCAGTACAGACTGCAGTTGCCGCGGTAATCAAAGCCGACTGATGCAGCGCAAGTTTTGGACGGACAAAATGCTCATATACACCCCATTTCCCTTTGGGGAGCAAAAGCATCTTCCCATTCTTCCTTTTCCGGCGTATTGTTCTTCAGCAATCACGCATAGACCTGCCGGCCTATGCTCCTGTGCAGCCTCTTTGGCACGAATATTAGTAGAATCAAGCTTTTGGTGCAGTTCAATTTCATTTCTAACAGTTTCGTTTGCAAATAGCGCCGTATCCCGCTTCCAGACAAAACGTCTGTCTCCATCAGACAGTATCTTTGTTGGTGACAGCTGTGATTCGGTAGCCTTCCTCCTGCAATGCTTTTGATTCCTTTCCATACAGCGGCGCGGGTCAAATGAAGCTGTCGGCCGATTTCACTTCCGGAGATGCTCTCGCCCTTATTTGTTTCCAGGATTTCCAAAATTTGTTGTTTCATGATAACAAACACCTCTCCATTTAGCATCCGCCTTGCGCCAAGCAAAGTATTGCCGGAAAAACAAGCCCATCCTGCCGTCTTAGAGAGGCAGAGAGAATCTTGCTTTTCCTTATACTTTCAATAGTCTGAACGTATTTGTTATTATATCAGATTTTTATTTTTACTCAACTATTGAAAAATAATCTGTTTTATACTATTATATATAAGAAAAGCGTTTGCATAATTTTATATCGGTGCCAAATAATAATCCTGTCTAACAAAACAATAAAAAGATGGGATTGCAGTTGAACCAGTCAACAACGATATATACACCCGGACGAATGCGGTCAGGGGCAACAGCAGGCTGAAGATGCGGCTGAAGAACAGGAGCAGCGCCAGGACAGCATTATATAGAAACCGGTTCTGTAACAACCGACGGCGGCATTTAATCCATTGCCTGACTATTATCAAGTGAAGGGCACTATATTCTGCCGCCGCAAAACAAGACAACCAAATACGAACATGTAATTCCCCAGCTTGTTGCCATAGAAGAAGACGAAAAATAAAAGGTCTTGTCATCATTTTAAACACGGTTGGAGGCGATGTAGAAGCAGGGCTTGCCATTTCAGAACTAATAGCAGGAATGAAAAAAACCAACAGTATCCCTGGTGCTCGGCGGCGGGCATTCCATTGGCGTGCCGCTTGCGGTCAGCGCAAAAGCGTTCTTTTATTGTCCCCTCTGCCACCATGACGGTACATCCGGTGCGGATGAACGGGCTGGTACTCGGGGTTCCCCAAACCCTTTCTTATTTTGATAAGATGCAGGAAAGGATCGTCCGCTTTGTGACGGATAATTCCCAAATCACTTCTGAGCGCTTTCGGGAATTGATGATGGCAACCGGTGAACTGGTAATGGATGTCGGAACTGTACTGGATGGGGAAAACGCGGTCAAAGAAGGGCTGATTGATGAACTGGGCGGTCTGTCTGATGCCATTGAATGCCTGTATGATTTGATTGACGAAAACGAAAAACAATCAGAAGAAAAAACCAATGGGGAAGAAGGAAATACAGATGATTCTGCACACGGTAATTAATCCTTATGAAGTGATGCTGCAAAATAATTCAAATTTCCCTGCGTATGAATATATAAACCGGGACGGCTGCATCCTGCAATGTATCAAACAGCCTGACGGCGATTATCTCGACGGATTATCAGTACAAATCCTAGAAGATTATTTAAACAATCAGTATAAAATAGGTGAAATTTTTACAGAAATAGCCGTTGCTCTGTCGGCAGTTTACATAAAACAAATGAAACAACAGCGACAACATACATAAAAATCGTTCTGCCGCTGGGAAACGAGGAAATCAATGAACATATTTGACGCTATTTTTCAGGCAATCGTACAGGGCCTGACTGAATTTTTGCGGTGTCAGCTCTGGGCACCTTTCTTTGATTCAGCATTTTACCGGCAACAGCGGCGAGGAGCACTGATGTTTTCTGCCGTCCTGCATTTGGGGACCCTGGTTGCAGTCTTTATTGCGTTTTGGGACACCATCTGGGCACTGATCAAAGAATTTTTTGTGATGATAAAAGATATTTTTACCGGAAAATTCCATTGGGAAAACCATGAATGGAGAACGCCGTATGATTATTATGTTATCATCTCTCTGGCCATGCTGATTCCGTTTTATATTTTCAAGGACTTTTTCACGGTGTCGCGGAGGATGCGAGCATTATGCTGGAAGGATTTTGTTTCCTCTATACAGCGGTTATCCTTTATTTATCTGATCGTTGTGTCAAAAGGTCATAAAAAGCCAGAAAATATCAATGTACGCAATGCGGTCACAGTTGGTGTGTTTCAAGGGGTTGCTCTGCTTCCGGCGTTTCACGGTCGGCTCTACCATCTGCAGCGGTCTGTTTTGCGGATTTTCCGGGACACTGCAGTACGCTATTCCTTCATTCTTGGTATTCCTGCCATTTTGGGAGGCTGTCTGCTGGAAGTCAAAGATGCAGTTGCAACAAATGTTCAAATAGATGTTATCCCGTACTTGGTAGGCTTTGTAATAGCAGCTGTGGTAGGTGTCGGCGCGATCAAGATGGTAAATTGGCTTGTTAAATCTGAGAAGTTTAAAATTTTCGCTTACTATACCTTTATTCTGGGCCTCGTTGTCATTGGAATCAGTATTTATGAACTAATTTCAGGCCAGAGAGTATCTTTTTAGAAAGAACGAAAATTCACAGGCCGAACTAGTTAACCGCAGCATTCCATATCTGAATGAAAAACCGTATGCGAAGCAGATAATTTTAAAGGTTCGCTTCACAAGTAAAAATTACAGAACAGGGTATCGCTGTCTTGTGGACAGTGAAAAGCAAATAGGATGGCTCAGGTAAAAAAGCAGCAATCAAAAAGAGGACAAAAAAACAGAAAACCAAATACAACAGAGAAAAAAGGAAGCCGCCAATTTTGGGCAATTATTATGTTTGCGGCCGGTATTTTATTGCTGGCGCTGGCACTGATCCCAGGAGAATCGGTCTGGACCTTTTTTCACAGCGTTTTTTATTTGGTTTGTTCAGTTTTGGTATCTTCCTGCTTGCACCATCTGTAATCTATATTGCAATTTTGTGTTCCACAGACCGTCCCTTTAAGAATATTAAGCATAAAATCTGGCAGTTGTCATTGCTTTTGTTGCTTTTTGCGGCGCCTTACATATCTTTCTGAATGGACAGCCCTCTGAAAAGGGGTTTTTGTCAGTGCAGTTGTCTCAATTTATGAGCAAGGAACCCAGTTGCAGAACGGCGGTTTATTTGGCGCTCTGCTCGGTGCTCCGCTCCGGCTTGGCTGTGGAGACCTGCCCTCCAAAATTATCGTTATTGTTCTGATTTTTACCTTTATCATGCTGCTGACCGGCGCAAAGCTGATTGATGTCGTCCGTACTGCTTCCAAACCTGTCAAAAGGTTGCAGGAAAGCTATGAAGATAAAATGTCTCAATCCAAAAGAAGCCCGTTTTGAAATCGATGTACCACTTGGCCCCCAGAAAAAAAGTGGTGGATATCCCTCTAGACGATGAAGATGCTTCCTCCCCTTTACCGGAGCAAAAGGAAAAGCCGTCTTTACTGGATAAACTCAAAGGTAAGGGCCAGTAGCTGTTTCTGAGTCGGAAGAAATGCCCAAAAGAAAAAACAGGTGTTGGAGGAACTGATACAAAAAAGCGCAGAAAGAGGCTGCTCCAGCTCCGATACTGCAGCCTGACAACAATGACCAGTTCCGCATTCCGACCGACGGATTAAGCACGGCTCAATATGTATATCCTCCCATTAGCCTACTAAAGCTGCCCAGAAGCGTCTGCCGGCATGGACACCAGCGCAGAGCTGAAAGCCAATGCCGACCGCCTGGTGGACACTCTGAAAACTTCGGTGTCCAGACCAGAATTATTGATATCAGCCGTGGCCCACGACAGTCACAAGATATGAATTGCAGCCCTCTGCCGGCGTAAAATCAGCAGGATCACCAATCTTGCGGATGACATCGCATTAAATCTTGCTTCTGCCGGGGGTGAGAATTGAAGCACCGATTCCAAATAAGCCGGCCGTTGGCATAGGGTTCCCAACAAACAGGTCGATATTGTTACTATGCGGGAAATTATTGACTCCCCCGAATTTGATAAAGCCAAAAGTAAACTGAGCGTTGCATTGGGCGTGATATTTCAAGGCCAGGTCGTTATGCCAATCTGGCTAAAATGCCTCACGTACTGATCGCGGGTGCAACCGGTTCCGGCAAGTCAGTCTGTATCAACTCCATCATTGTCAGTCTGCTTTAATAAGGCAACGCGGACGAGGTCAAGCTGCTGATGGTAGACCCTAAGGTGGTGGAACTTGGTATCTACAACGGTATTCCCTCATCTGTTGGTTCGGTCGTCTACAAGATCCACGCAAGGCTGCTGCTGGAGCGCTCAGCTGGGCCGTAACTGAAATGCTCAACCGCTACAAGCTGTTCGCTGACTGTTCGTGATTTAGAAGGTTATAACGAAATGGCGCGTGCCAATGACGAAATCAAGCCTCTGCCGCAGATTTGTCATTATCATTGACGAGTTGGCTGATCTGATGATGGCTGCCCCCAATGAGGTGGAAGATGCCATTTGCCGTCTGGCGCAGATGGCTCGTGCGGCAGGCATGCATTGGTGATTGCGACGCAGCGTCCTTCTGTAGACGTCATTACAGGCGTCATTAAAGGCAAATATCCCCAAGCCGAATCGCGTTTGCCGTCTCTTCTCAGGTGGATTCCGCACCATTTTGGACGGCGGCGGTGCCGAAAAGCTACTGGGGCGCGGCGATATGCTGTTCTATCCGGTCGGCACCCCCTAAACCGACAGGGTGCAGGGCTGTTTTGTCAGCGACAAAGAAGTAGAGCAGGTCGTTGAGTTTGTCAAACACAAAGATACGGCCGAATATGACGAAGGAATTATCAGCGATTGAGAAAACGCAGCGAAAGATACCACATCAAAATCAGGTTCCGGAAGTGACGGCGGCGGATTTGATGCGAAGATGAAATGCTGTCCGCGGCAATTGAATGCGTTGTAGAGGCGGACAGGCATCTACCTCACTTCCAGCGAAAGCTGCGTTTGCTATGCGCGTCAAGAATCATTGACGAACTGGAGCAGAAAGGCATCATTGGCCCCATGGATGGCAGTAAGCCACGGCAGGTCTTAATGACCCGTCAGCAATGGATTGAAATGAACCTAAATCAGGATAATCAGCAATAACAAATCGTATTATTTTGAAGTACATATGTACAGAAAGAGGCGTTTATGTCCGGATTTTACCTGTTTCAAGCAAGATCTGTTGGAAAAGGAATCAAACAGCTGGATGTTGTCTGCATTACCGGTGACGCATATGTGGATCATCCGAATTTTGGAATTGCAATTATATCGCGGCTGATTGAGGCTGAGGGATTTTCTGTAGGATTATCTCTCAGCCTGATTGGCATAAAATTGAGGACTTTCAAAGACTGGGCAAGCCCCGCTTGGGATTTTTTATTACTGGCGGAAACATTGATTCCATGGTAGCGCATTATACAGCTGCCAAGCGAAAACGTTCGGATGACGCCTATACAGCAGGAGGAAAAGCTGGCAGCCGACCTGATCGGGCAGTGACGGTATACAGTAAAATGGCCAAGGCTGCCTATCCGGATGTACCGGTGATTATCGGTGGGTTAGAGGCATCACTGCGCCGGTTTGCCCATTATGATTATTGGGACGATAAAGTGCGTCCCTTCGGTCTTATGCGACAGCGGCGCAGACCTCCTGGTATACGGCATGGGTGAGCGTCAGACCATAGAAATTCTACATCGGATTGCCGGCGGTGAACCGATATCTGAAATCAAAAATATCAGAGGCACCTGCTATCTGACCGAGCCTGCTAACACTCCCACCAGGGAGCAGTGGAATGCCCATCGTTTCAACAGGTAAGTGAAAACAAGGCCGCCTATGCAAAAAAGCCTGCCGCAAGCAAATGGACGAGCAGGATGATAAAATAGGCCGGCGCATCATCCAGCGACAGGGCGACAACATGCTGGTACAAAACCAACCGCCGAGGCTCTGGAGACAAAGAATTGGATAGAATCTACTCGCTCCCCCTTATATGCGTGCCTGGCATCCAATATATGATGCGTTAGGCGGCGTGCCGGGATTTGAAGAGGTAGAATTTTCGATTACACACAACCGCGGCTGCTTCGGAAACTGTAACTTTTTGTTCCATTGCTCTCCATCAGGAAGAAAATTACCTGCCGGAGCGAAAAAATCCCTTCTGGCCGAGGCAGCCAAACTCACCGGATGCCAAATTTTAAAGGCTATATCCATGACGTTGGCGGTCCGACTGCCAATTTTCGGCATCCTTCCTGTACCAAACAGTTGGAACACGGACTCTGCAAAGGGAAAAAATGTCTGGCTCCCCCACCCCTTGTCCCGCTTTGGAGGTCGACCACAGCGAGTACCTTTGGTATTCTGCGAAAGCTGCGCGCAGTGGAAGGGGGTAAAAGGTCTTTATCCGTTCGAATCCGGTATGATTATCTGCTGCTTGACAAAGACGATACTTTTTTGAAAGAGCTGGTGAAATACCATGTCAGCGGACAGTTGAAGGTTGCCCCGAACATTGCAGCGCAACAGTACTGGATAAAATGGGAAAACCTCATATTGAAAGCTACAAAGGAATTTTCGCGCCGTTATTTTGAAGCAACCGGCCAGGCGCATAAAGAACAGTATTTGGTGCCTTATCTAATGTCCTCCATCCCGGGAAGTACGCTGAAAGAGGCAATTGAACTGGCGCTGTTTCTCAAAACGGGAGCATATTCGTCCGCAGCAGGTGCAGGATTTTTATCCTACTCCCGGTACCATATCAACCTGTATGTTTTATACCGGGCTTGACCCATATACAATGGAGTCTGTCTATATTCCGAGAACAACAGAAGAAAAAGAAAATGCAGCGTGCCCTCCTGCAATATTACAAGCCAGAAAATCGTGAGATTATCATTGAAGCACTGAAACGCGCAAAACGGACTGATCTGATTGGAAACGGACCGGATTGTCTGGTAAAAGGAATGACAGGACAGCGGCCGAATACATCTGCACCTTCAGGAACAGAAAAAAGGCGGGAAACAGAAACCAAAGCAAGCATCATAACGGAGGTACCGGGCAGAATGGCAAAAAAAAGAAAAAAGTAAAAATAGCCTAAACTGGGCAATTGTATGGGGACTGGTCGCGATCGCGCTGTTCTGTCTGGTTATTACCTTTTCAGAAACTCTTGGTATCCCAGGGTTCCAACATGGAAAGAACTCAGTGCGGTTTTTGATCCGCAGCAGCATGCCGCGGACGGTTCTATGCCGGTAGAAGCAGACTTCTTTGATGTGGGACAGGAGACTGTACTCTGATTTCAGCAAACGGGAAACATATTCTGATTGATGCGGAGAAAATGACCAGGCTGACCGTGTGGTTTCTTACCTCAAGCAAAAGAAGATTCAAAAACTGGATGTCGTGATCGGTACCATCCCCACCCGACCATATTGGCGGTCTGGATGCTGTTATCAAACAATTTGAAATCGGGCAGGTCATCATGCCAAAAGCTCTCCGATGACCAGACGCCGACCACAAAAACATATCTGGATGTTCTGACCGCTATTGCGGACAAAAATGTTAAAGTAAAGCGTGCTGTTCCCGGCGATGTCATTGAAATTGGCGGTGGAAAATTGGAAATACGCGGTCCGCTTGGCACTTATACTGACCTCAACAATGCCTCAGTAACCGCACGATATGTTTATGACAGCGTATCTTTCTGGATTGCGGGAGATTGCAGCAAAGAGGCGGAAAACGACCTGCTGGCCCATGATAAAGTAGAGAAAACCACGGTTTACAAGGTATCCCATCATGGGAGCAACACGGCCACAACGCAAAAATTTCTCGATAGGCTTAATCCGGATTATTGTGTCATTTCACTTGGTGCGGACAACAAGTACGGACATCCGCACAAAGAAATCAGTCAACGACTGAAAAAATGGGGATGCGGTATACCGGACGGATCTGAACGGCACGGTTTCCATGATGACAGACGGAAAAAGCGTGAAAGTTATAACCGAAAATAGACCTTGTATCTTAGCTTATTGGAAAGATAACAGTCGGTCTGAAAGGAAGAATGACAAATATGTCTTTTTTGTCAATTGATCGGATTGAAGGGAAACTTGCTATCTGTGAAGACGACTGTCGGAAAAGGATAGAGGTTAACCTGTCCGAAATCGCCGGAAATCCCAAAAGAAGGTGATATCATCGTCAACAGAACGGTATTTGGATGATAGACCAAGAAGAAACTCAGAACCGGCGGGCACGAATTTTAGAATTGCAGAAAAAGCTATTCAGCGAATAAAACACAAAATTGGTATAATTTTCTTTTTAAGATAAGTTCATATTTTATTCACAGTATGACTTGCGCAATTCTGTTATAATAACCTCAAAGCACGTTGCGCTTTGAGAACATTGATTTCTCGTGTCGCTTCGCTCCACTTGGGATTGAAATGAATAACCTCAAAGCACGTTGCGCTTTGAGAACATTGATTTCTCGTGTCGCTTCGCCCACTTGAGATTGAAATGAATAACCTCAAAGCACGTTATCACAGCCTTGTTATATATATCTTGTTTACAACCTGACGCAAAAGGTCTGGTCTCCTATAAATCATAGTAAAATGAAAGAAATCGGTGAATGAGTTTGGAAAAATATTATGTTGGGATTGATTTAGGTTCCACTACCGCTAAAATTGCAGTACTGGATGAAAACGGTACACTGGTTCGTTCTGACTATCAGCGCCATGGCTCCAAAGTAAAAAGAAACCATTTTGGAAATGTTGCAAAACTTCCGTGACACCCTGGAAGACCATGAATTATCGGTTTCTATTACCGGTCGGCAGGCTTTGGTGTAGCAGAATCATCACAGGTCAATTTTATCCAGGAGGTATTTGCCACTGCCAAAGCAGTCAATACCTTTATTCCAGATGCAGACGCCGTCATTGAGCTGGGCGGTGAAGATGCCAAAATTCTGTTTCTGACCGCGGGTTGGAGGAGCGAATGAATGGCAGCCAAAAGCTGGGGTACCGGTGCTTTTATTGACCAGATGGCAACCCTGCTGAACGTCCCGATTGAAGAATTTGATGCCCTTGCTGCTAAACATGAGCAAATTTATCCGATTGCCTCCCGCTGCGGTGTATTTGCCAAATCAGACATCCAGCCGCTTTTAAATCAGGGGGGCACGAAAAGAGGATCTGGCTGCAAGTGTTTTACAGGCGGTTGTTTCGCAAACCGTTTCAGGGCTGGGGCCGAGAAATCAAAGGCAAGGTTGTCTTTTTGGGCGGTCCCTTTTTCTTTTCAAAGAACTGGGGCGCCAGTTTGTGAAAGACTTAAAGCTAGATGAAAATTCGGCAGTGTTTCCTGAAACTTCTCGGTTTTTGTCATAATCGGTGCGGCAATCGGTTCCCGTGAAATTGCGCGGTATCCTATCAGGACTTAGTGGATAAAATCGCCTCCTCTGCTCCTGTCACGCTTGCGACCTCTATGCCGCCACTGTTTGCAAATGATTCGGATTATGCCACCTTTCGGGGCGTCATGCCTCTCACTCATTGCCGCGAGTGACCCCGGAAAGTTATGAGGGAGACGCATATTTGGGCATTGACGCCGGCAGTACCACGACCAAACTTGTCCTTATCACCAAAGACGGCGGTATCTTATATGATAATTACGCTTCCAACAAAGGAAACCCGGTCTCCGTTATTAAAGAACAGCTTTATAAAGTATTTGAACTCTGCGGCGATACAATCAAAATCAAAGGCTCGGGTGCAACAGGGTATGGCGAAGCCCTGATTCAGAGCGCATTTGGAATTGACCTCGGTTGTGTGGAAACAATTGCGCATTTTATGGCGGCAAAACGCTTTTTGCCGGAGGTTGATTATATCCTTGACATTGGCGGTCAAGATATCAAATGCTTTAAAAATACGAAACAATACCGTAGACAGCATTATGCTCAATGAGGCTTGCTCCTCCGGCTGCGGTTCCTTTATAGAAACCTATGCCAGCACCATGGGGTACACCTCCGCCGAATTTGCAAAAGCTTGGACTGATGGCCAAGCATCCTGTCAACCTTGGCTCCAGATGTACGGTCTTTATGAACTCTTCTATTAAGCAGGCTCAGCGGGAGGGTGCCGAATTGAAGATATTTCGGCCGGCCTTTCCTACAGCGTTGTAAAAAATGTCATGTATAAAGTGATTCGTGCAGCAAACGGCGATAGCCTCGGCAAGCATATCGTTGTACAGGGCGGTACCTTTTTAAACGACGCTGTTCTGCGTGCATTTGAGCTTGAGGTTGGCCGCGAGGTTGTCCGGCCGCCGTAGCAGGCATTATGGGGGCATATGGGGCCGCACTTTACGCGCAGGAGACCTGCCCGGCGAATCCGCCTGATCACGCGTGAAAAGCTGGACCATTTTACCCATACTTCAAAATGGCGGACTGTAAGCTTTGTGGGAATGGCTGTCACCTTACAATCAACACGTTTGACGGCGGCAGAAAATTGATTTCCGCAATCGCTGTGATCGCCCCAATGGAATTTCCAAGCAAAAAGGACTCCCTGATATGTTTCAGTGGAAATACGACTATCTCACTTCACTCCAGTCCAAAAAGAATGCACGCCGTGGAAAAATCGGGCTGCCGATGGGACTAAATGTCTATGAAATGCTTCCGTTCTGGCATGCGCTGTTTACTGCGCTGGACTTTGAACTGGTTCTGTCTCCCAAATCCACCCGAAAGCTTTATGTGGAAGGACAACACACCATCCCCTCCGACACCGTCTGCTATCCCGCCAAATTAATGCACGGTCATATAGAAGCTCTGCTCAAGCAAAACGTAGATGTGATTTTTACCCCTGTCTGCCATATAACATCAATGAAAAAATGGGTGACAACCATTACAATTGCCCGGTGGTTGCCTATTATCCTGAACTGATCCATGCAAATATGGAAGAGTTGCAAAAGGTAAGATACTTAACACCGTACTGCGGTATTCACCGCCGGCATGACTTTGAAAAGCGGTTTTCCGCATACATGAAAGAAGAATTCGGCATTCCGAAATCGAGACCATTCACGCGGTCAAAAAAGGATATGCTGCATATGACGGTTACTTACAAATGATAAAGAGGAAGGCGCACGTGTTATTGCAAAATGCCGTGCAGAAAAAATTCCGATGATTATGCTGGCAGGACGTCCATATCACATTGATCCTGAAATCAATCACGGTATCAACAGTCTAATCAATTCGCTGGGCTGTGCCGTTATTACAGAGGACTCTGTTTATCATCTTGCCGCCGGAAAGCCAAACGTAAATGTGCTAAACCAGTGGACTTATCATTCGCGCCTGTATGCTGCAGCAAAATGGGCAGCTTCCCAGCCTGATATTGAAGTCGTACAGCTGGTTTCTTTTGATGCGGTATTGACGCCATTACCACTGACGAAATGCGGGATATCGTAGAGGGCGCCGGCAGAATTTATACCCAGTTGAAAATTGATGAAATTAACAATTTAAGCGCGGTAAAAATCCGTCTGCGCAGCCTGCTTGCAGCGGTACAGGGGAAAAATAGCACATTTCTGTAACATATGTCCCTATGGTAAGAAAAAGCTTGTAATATGAGAAAGGAAATCAATCCATATCATGGCAAAATTAGTTTATAGTGATGACGGAAGGCTTCTGTTCACCAAGGAAATGAAAAAAGAATACACCATCCTGATGCCCGGCATGCTTCCGATTCATTTCAGCCTGCTGCGGGAATTATTAGTACTGTATGGATATAATGTTGAATTGCTGACGAGTTCCGGCCATGAAATTATTGACACAGGTCTGAAATATGTCCATAATGATATTTGCTATCCGGCTCAGCTTGTAATCGGACAGTTTATTCACGCTCTGCAGTCTGGAAAATATGATCTCAATAAAACCGCTTTTGTTTATTACCCAAACAGGCGGCGGCTGCCGAGCCTCCAACTATATCCATCTGTTGAGAAAGGGTTAAAAGCTGTCGGTATGGAGCAGGTTCCTGTCATCTCGGTCAATCTGTCCGTATGGAAAAAAATCGGATTCAAGCTGACCTTGCCGCTGATTTTGAAGATGATTTACTGTTGCTTTACGGCGATCTGCTGATGTTGCTTTCCAATCGCTGCCGTGCTTATGAGGGTACATAAAGGCGAAACTGACAGGCTGGTTCAAAAGTGGCAGGATAAACTGGTCTCTGAAATCGGCAGTACTGTGAACCTCCGTTATGCATATGTAAAACAAAATTTTGATAAAATAGCAGCTGACTTTTCAAAAATAGAGCTGGACTTGACGCCAAAGGTTCGGGTAGGCGTAGTCGGTGAAATCTATATCAAATATGCCCCGCTTGGAAACAATCACCTGCAGGATTTTTGGAATCCGAAAACTGTGAGGTTGTCATTCCCGGTTTGATGGATTTTATCAGCTTTAAGGCTGACAACCGAGTGACAGATGCGGGATTGTATGGGGGTAAAAATGACACGTGCGGTCTCAAAGCTTTTAATGGATAAACTGACCATTGTAAAGACCGATATGAGAAAAGCACTTTCTCACTATCCGCAGTTTGAGGCGCCGCAATCTTTTGAGCATTTAAAGAATTTGGTAAAAGGCTATGTCGGTTATGGAAACAAAATGGGTGAGGGATGGCTGCTCACCGGTGAAATGATTGAACTTATCAATGAAGGTGTGCCAAACATCGTCTGTACCCAGCCTTTTTGGCTGTCTGCCCAACCATGTGGCCGGCAAGGGGATGATCCGGTTGATCAAAAAGAATAATCCCGAGGCTAATATTGTTGCCATTGACTACGACCCCGGTTCCACAAAGGTCAACCAAGAAAAACCGGATTCGTCTGATGCTCTCCAATGCACGAGAAAAGCTGCGGCAGGAACAGAAAAAACGAAACCCGAAGAAAGCAGACAGTCAAAACCAACAATTAACGCGTAAATAAAGGCAGGGCTCAATGTCCTGTCTTTATTTATATCATCATTTTTCTATAGAAATTTACGGATATACCTCGTATACACTAATCCTGAAAATCGGGAAAATATTCTCTATCTCCATCAAGCTTTTTGTATCTCATAAATTGGAACCTTTCGATTTCGAGACTGTTTTCTGTTCCCAATGCCCCATCAACTGCGAAAAATCCCGGCCGAATTGTCATTCAGCCAGGATTTTACTAACATATAAGCTGTTGCCTATTCCTGGATTCCCCGGATTTTGGCAGGCTGTCAAAGCCTTTCTGCAAATCCTCATCCGTTGGAACATAATCACTCATTGTATTCTCCATAAAGCTTGAATAGGCAGTCATATCAAAGTATCCTGTTCGGTCAGACCAAACAAAAATGGTTTTTCCCTCTCCGGTTTCCTTTGCAGCGTAGTGCCTCGTCCATTGCGGCCCGAATCGCATGGGAAGATTCCGGTGCCGGTAGAATTGTCTCCATGCTTTGCAAAAAAGACCGCCGCCTCAAACACCTTAGTTTGCTCTACCGAAACAGCTTCCATATAGCCGTCATGGTACAGCTTGATAAAATCGGAGACATGCCGTGATATCGCAGTCCGCCCGCATGATTTGCAGACGGAATAAAACCGCAGCCAAGCGTATACATTTTAGCCATCGGTGTAATTTTTCCGTATCGCAGAAATCATAGGCATATTTTCCTCTGGTAAGTGACGGACAGGGAAGCAGGCTCTACGGCAACAATCCGCGGGTCTGCCTTTCCAGTCAGCTTATCCTGCATATACGGTGCAATCAAACCGCCTAGATTGGAACCACCGCCTGCGCAGCCAATAACGACATCTGGGTATTCCTCCAAAAGATCCATGGCCTGTTTTTGCTTCCAGCCCAATAATTGATTGGTGCAACAGTACGTGGTTCAAAACAGAACCCAAAACATACCGGCAGCCTTCTGTTGTAACTGCCTTTTCTACAGCCTCAGAAATCGCACAGCCAAGACTTCCGGTCGTATTAGGATCATTTTCCAATATTTTTCTTCCGACCTCAGTTGTATTGCTCGGGCTGGGAATGACATCAGCCCCAAAGGTTTGGATCACAGCTTTCCGGAACGGCTTCTGGTTGTAGGAACCCTTTACCATATAAACAGTCAGCGGCAGCCCGAAATAGGCACAGGCCTCCGCAAGTGCCGTTCCCCACTGTCCTGCTCCTGTCTCGGTCGTCAGAGAGGTTAAGCCCTGCTTTTTGGCATAATAAGCCTGGGCAATTGCAGAATTCAGCTTATGGCTGCCGGATGTATTGTTTCCCTCAAATTTATAATATATTTTTGCCGGCGTGCCCAATGCCTTTTCCAGATTGTAGGCGCGAATCAACGGAGACGGACGATAAATTTTATACATCTCCAAAATTTCTTCCGGTATATCCACATAACGGGTTTTGTCATCCATTTCCTGATGGGCCAGTTCCTGCAAAACACTGGGTACAAATCTGATTCAGCAGCTGGCTGCATAGTAGCCGGATTGATCATGGGATCCGGCAGTTCTTTCATATCTGCGCGCAGATTATACCATTGTTTCGGCATCTGGTCTTCTGTGAGATATAGTCTGTGTGGAACTTTTTCATTTTTAAACACCCTTTCTTACTGCGGCTAAAAGAAAGAAGAAAACCAAGCCGCTGTTTTACGGTTTCTCCTTTTTTGAAATCGGGAATAAAAACAGTAGAAGAATCTGACAGTTTTGCCGGTATAAATAAAAAGGCTTTCATCCCAGTGCTGCTACACACTCGGGACAAAAGCCGTAACTTCTGCGGTACCACCCGAATTGACGCTCGATTGAAAAGACGTCCGCTCAATTCATGTACTGTCATACATGCTCAATGGATAACGGGCTGAGTTCCCGTCAGGCACTACTAAGCTTTCACTTTTCGTCCTGCCCTCATAAGTCCATTCAGCACAGTTTCCATTCTGCCGCAATCCCACCATCTGCAACTCTCTGTAAGAGGAAGGTCCATGCTTACTCTTCTTAATCATCGGTTTATTCCTGATTTATTTTTATTATATGCATCATCTGTCAGTTTGTCAAGTATTTTTTTTATAAAAAACTTTTCTATACCTCTTGACACATTATACTATGTAATATATAATATATCACATAGGGAGGTGTAATGCTTGGATATTCAGTTAAAAAAGGGGTTATTAGAAATCTGTGTCCTGACTGCGCTGAACAAAGAAAATTCTTATGGCTATAAAATAATCGGGGATGTTTCTCCCTATGTTGAAATATCAGAATCAACCCCTTTATCCAATCCTGAAACGACTGGAAGTCAAAGGCTGTGTGACAACATATACGCAGGAGCACAACGGCAGGCTGCGAAAATATTATTGTATTACTGCTGAGGGTCGAAAGAGGATTGTCGAATTTCTCTCGGAGTGGGAGGAACTGAAACGAGTCTATGATTTTATCATTACTGAAAACAGGTCAGAACAAATAGAAATATAAATCTCGCGGCTTTGCCTGCACACTCAGCGCTCTGAGTGCTCAAAGGGATGATGAAAGGATGGAGTTTTTATGAACAGGGAAGATTTTTTGTCCTTTGCTTTCCGAAAAAGATTGCCGTACTTCCGGCAGAAGAAAAAAAACAAGGTATATGAATATTATAATGAAATTATCCTGGACAAAAAAAAAGAAGGCGGACTGGAGGAAACAGATATTATCGCGGAATTTGGCGACATTGATGATATCGCTGCCAAACTTCTTTCAGAGTTTCCTGAAGCTGGAAAACGTCAGGAAACCGCCGATACGCCGGGCGAATCGTCTCAACAGTCAGTCTGGCCTTATCCAGCACCATCAGTTTATGTCCCCGCGCTCCAGAAGCGTTCCGCGCCGCTTGGGCCTGGCTCATCGTATTGACCATATTGACCTCTCCTATTTGGCTCACACTCATTGTGGTCTCTTTTGTTCTTTGCTTTGTGTTATAGTGGTTATCATCAGCTTGCTGCTTTCGCTTTGGGCAACCGCTGCTGCCCTTATTATCAGCGGATTATTCTGTTTTGGAGTTTCCTTTACCCTTTTCCCGCAGGAAATTGCCGCCGCCTGTTTCAATCTTGGCATTTCTGCCTTTTGTATCGGACTTGGTTGCTTACTGACTGCAGGAATGGTGAAATTGACTCAACTGTCATTCCAGTTCTTTAAAATGGATGTTTCAAAAATTGCAAACCTATTTCATAAAAAAGCAGGATGTGCTTGCAGAAAGGAGTCCTATCCAATGAGATTATTTCAAAAATCATGCTCATTCTTTCACTCAGCCTTTGTCTGGCGGGAATAGCGACCTGTGCAGTCGCTTTTGCAGTCAGCGGCTTTGAGATTCAAAATTTAACCCGGAGGATCAAAAAATGTTAAAGAAATCTTACGAAACAGAAATTTCTGATATTGGCTCCATTGATATCCTAACTCAAAACCGTCCGATAGAATTAATTCCCTGTAAAAGCGACAAACTAAAAATCACATATGCCGTCAGAAAGCGCAATCAGGTGTTGCCTGAATTTACAAAAACTGATAACGGTGACGGAAAAAAGGCGTTCCAAATGGAATATCGCGACCAAGAAGAACTGTGGCGGCTTGTTCGTTTTACATTTCTGCCTTTTATCAGGATGAAACAATCCGTATCTATTTACCAGATTCCTACTTAGACAGTATTCATCTATCAACCACCAATTCACGTGTCACAACAGACGGACTGCATATAAATGGAAAACTGGAAATTGTCAGTACAAACGGAGGCATTAGCTTGATAAACAGCAGCTTTTCAAGTCTAAACACCAAAACAACCAATGCTTCCATCAAGCTGGAAAACTGTTCTGCAGTCGAAAATATTGCAGCAAGCACCACCAATTCTTCTGTGAAAGCCAATAAACTTCAGGCCGGAACTGAGCATGACAACCTCAAACGGAAGTATTACAGCTACAGCATGCACAGCAGTTAATTTGCACACAGTTACTACTCATGCCTCTATCAAGCTGGAAAGCTGCACCATAACCGGAGCCTCCTCAGCCAAAACCTCTGATGCCAAAATCACAATTGATTCCATAAAAGCAGAGTCGTTGGAACTGGTTTCTTCAAATGGCAGCCTAGTCTTAGAACAAGCCAAGCTGAACAAAGTATTAAAAGCCAAAACGACCAATGGATCTATCCAATGCCGCAATATAGCCGCAGAAACTGCTGATATCCAGACCACGAATTCTTCCGTATCCCTGGAAACAGCCGCCATCACTTCTGAACTATCAACATTCAGTAAAAATGGTTCGATCAAGGTGTCCCAGATTACTGGGGAGCTCATCACTTTGCAAACCACCAATGCCTCTATAACTGGTACGGTACATGGGGACATCAGCGACTACAACATTATCACGGATACAACAAACGGAACCAGTAAGCTGCCCAGTCAGTTTCACGAAACGGCAACCAAAAAGCTCGTGATCAAACCACGAATTCCAAAATTGATGTGAAATTTGAATAGTACCAAATTCCCTCTTGGATACAGGAGGAGAATCGAACGCGCATCGATAAAATCGGTACGCTCTGGGATAGAGGAATTTTCCTTTTCCCCTAACCATCCCCTGGTTTCTGCGGGCGTTGTTGCTCTGTGTTCCCGTCTTAGCCCAAGCCTCGAGGCACATGTCCCTGGTTTGGCTTTTTAAAGGGGATTCAAAAAATTTTATACCTTTTGATATTAAAATCCCCTGTCTGCGGATACAGATTCGAGCGGATGTCGACAAAGTTGACAACGCTCTGGGGTACCACTTTTCCGACAGACTGATTCTATTTCGGCTTCACAAACCATTGCAATTGTCATGCTCACTGCAGTGATAATTCCATGGGACAGCAGAATTTTTCTTCTGTGGCTGGTTTTAACGCCTTTCTTTGCACTGATGTCATCGGACAGCCGTCCGAGTGCATACCCGCTACAAAATGGGATCCAGCCGATCCAAGGACTGCTTAATCCGCGATTTTTTCCTAATGCCATCAGG
>VOFB01002235.1_pt1 | contig 19863 bp, 33 predicted proteins | sample 5384141 | NCBI WGS metagenome assembly VOFB01 (sample SAMN12384721, study PRJNA508395) | human gut metagenome | isolation source: healthy gut A | host: Homo sapiens | reverse complement strand
GGCGTTCTTGCTTTCTTCCGGCATGACTTCGATATAAAGGTAGTCGCGGTATCTCTCTTTGACCATGCCCACCAGGTGGCCTGCGATGCCATGACCCTGATATTCCGGATCGACCAGCACGTAATGCATATAAGCCACCATCTCAGTGTCATCGAGCACGCGCACCAAGCCTACCAAGCGGTCGCCGTCCCATGCGCTGAACACGGTGGACGATCCCATCAGAGCCTTGTGCAGACGTTCCGGATATTTGCCCGACACCCATCCGACGGATTGGAACAGTTGCTGCGTCTGCTCTTTGGTGAACTTCTTTTCATCGGTATACGTGATTCCCATAGTCCCGAGCGTAGTTATATGCTACGCGTGAACTTAAGCCAGTCTCTGCATTTGGACATGATTTTGGAATCACGTTTACGTTAGCTCAGACCAGCCAGTAACCGCACGCAACGGCCATGACGGGCACAACGATCGAAGCCAGAGCATAGCCGATGAAACAAGCGACTTTCCCATTACGCAGGAGCGTAACCGTCTCGTTCATCATGGTTGAGAACGTTGAGAAACCGCCGAGAAATCCTGTCGCGAGTAGTAAGCGGCAATCGGGGCTTATGATGTTCGCCGCGAACAATCCCGCCACCAAGCCGGCAAGTAGACCGGCCACAACATTGATGGCAAACGTCGAAAGCGGGAACGTTTTGCGCCACAATGCCTTGATATACGAATCGCAGATATAGCGCGCGGCCGCGCCGGCGCCACCGCATGCGCATACGCCGATCGCAAGCATTGCGCTCATCGGATCGCCTCCTTGTCCAGCATGTTCGTCTTTGTTTCGTTCCGCCATCCACGAACCGCATAAGGCACCGGTGTCGGCGAGCGCAAAACCGACAATGAACGTTGCGCAGCAATAGGTGAGGACGCTGGGAATCGCGTGATCGTCAATCATCATGAATTCTTCCAATGCGAGCGTGGACATGGTGGAAAGGCCTCCGCACATGCCCATGCCGAATCCACGATTCACGTATTCTTTTGCACAGCCTTTCAACAGACTGGAAGATCCCAGCCATGCGGAAAGCGCCGCATATACGAAGCAGGCCACCATATTGGCTGCGAATGTGCCGACGTGAAAGCCGCCCACGTCCGCAATGAACGAGCTCGCATACCGCAGTCCCGTGCCGACGCATCCGCCAAGGAATACCACCATCACCACATCAAGCCGAATAATACGCTTATTCAAATGTTTCTCTCTTCCGCACCGTCTCACTTTGTCTCGTGCATTGTTTCCGTGCACCGTCAGTCATACTAGTCGTTATTCGATTGGAATGCTGATGCACGTCACGTATTTGCCGGAATCCTGCGTCAGACCATTGTCGATCAGTGTGATCTCACGTGGAAGCCTACCACCGTCAAATGATGATTCTCGATATAGTCCATTAATGTGCGGCATCAGGATGGCTGCCGGGAAAACGGATCGTCACGCAGTCCGTCTCCGGCAGTACGCAAACGTTCCCCTCGCACCCGACAGCGCCATATGGGTTCACTGAACGTATAGGCGAGTATAGCCCGTATCCACCCGTTATACCAATATTGCGTAAGAAATGCAGGATTCGCCGTCAGTTTCGTATGCCTTCCAGCTCATAGAACGGGTGTTGCCGGGGGTAGCGAAAGCCCATGTGCGTCTGAGCACATGGGCTTTTCATCATCTTTACGGTTTTTCAAACCGTAAGATGGAAGTTTACTTCCTTAAGCTAGCTGAGCTCACTCAGCGTCGGCAGCCGGAGCGGCTTCGACCGGAGCAGCCTCACCGGCAGCGTCTTCCGGCACCTCGACGGTGACGACGGACTCTTCCGGATCCTCAACGTCGAGCACAACGCCTTCCGGCAGCACGACGTCCTTGGCGAAGACCTTGGTGCCGTCGGTTAGGCCCTCGACGCTCACAACGATCTTCTCAGGCAGGTTGGCGACGTCAGCGCGAACCTTGAGCTCCTGAATGTCGACGAATGCCACAGCAGCGCCCTTCGGGGTGCCTTCAACGAAGACCGGCACCTCGACGTCGATCTTCTCACCGGCCTTGACCTCAAGGAAGTCAACGTGCTCGATGATGCGCTTGACCGGGTTCTTCTGCACGTCCTTGACGACGGCCATCTTGGTCTCTTCACCGTACTTGATGGTGAACAGAGCGTTGGTGGCGCAGGGACAGGGTGGTCTCCTTCATCGGCAGCTGCACGAAGACCGGAGCCTCACCGCCGGCGTACACGGTGGCCGGAATCAGCTTGGCGACGCGCAGACGGCGGGCAGCGCCCTTGCCGAACTCGGTACGGGCAGCGCCTTCGAGGGTAATGGTGGTAGCCATGAGCGATTTCTCCTTGATGTATTCGTTCATTCTGTTTCGGCGCATCAACGAGCCGTGGAAAGAGCTCCTGCAAGGAGTTGTGAATCACACGCCGAGTCGATAACGGAAGCCATGCGCTTCCCTCGCCAAGACAACATTCAACCAGTATACGGCAGGGACGGACATCATCGGAAAACGTCACAAATCAAAAAATGGAAAAATCCGTCAAAGCCCACGAAAAACGCCGTACGCACGTACAATCGATAGTAATTGTGAACAATCCGTCAATCGCAAGGAAACGAGACAGCAATGAAGCATGACAATGACACAATCGTTCGCGACATTTGCATCGCCACGGGAGCCGTGACGGCTGCCTGTATCGCATCGTTGGCTACGACTGCGAAATACCTGTTCCATTTCTGCATCGATACGCAATGGAAACGTTCCGTTTTCCATCAATCGCTGATTGCGCCGGAGCGTATCGAAAAAACTTCAGCAGGGTGAGGCACAGGAAGCAGGAGAATGGTTCGCGCAAGCCAAACAGCCTGTGACGATTACCAGCGATGATGGACTTCGACTGCATGGATGGCTGTTCGATCCGGATTGCACTGCGCCAAAACCACACCTGTACGCAATCTGCATGCATGGTTATACCGGTGTACCGGAGGAAACCGCGAAATGGGCACATCGTTACGCCCGCATGGGCTTCACCGTATTGGTTCCGTCACAGCGTGCCCAAGACTTGAGCGAGGGACGGTACGTCGGCATGGGCTGGCTTGAACGCAATGATCTACTGAATTGGATCGACCTTATCGCGTCGAGTGACGCCGACGCCCGTATCCTGCTGTATGGCGGTTCGATGGGCGCGGCAACGGTGATGATGACGACGGGAGACCCGCGTCTGCCGCGCAATGTGGTGTCCGCGATTGTCGATAGCGGCTACACGTCTGCGCGCATGGTGTTCATCGACAGCCTTCGGCATTCGTCGCGTCTGCCGAAACCGCTTGCCGCGGTATGTGTGGATGCCGCGGGATTGTTCTGCAAAACATTATGCAGGGTACGATTTTTCGGAAGCCACCTGTCTGCAGTCGCTCAGACATACCGTCATTCCGATGCTGTTCATCCATGGCGAACAGGACGACATCGTGAGCTCACGTTTCCTCAAGATCAATTACGAAGCGTGCTCGAGCATCGATCGGGAAAAGCTCATGGTTCCCGACGCACGCCATATGGAAGCATCCGTCGTGGATCCCGGAACTGTATTGGAACACCGTCAATGCCTTCATCAAACGCGCATTCGAATTGTGAGCCATGAAAACTGTGTCAAGGTTCACATGAGATTTTCCTCATGCTTATCCCCAAGGTGAACATACACAATGTTCATTTGTTGGAAAAATCCAATGAAATCAACGGCTTACCCACTTCTGCCGCCTCCCGGCACGCTCAAGGCCACGGAATACTTCACCATCATCTTGTTGTTTGTTCGTCGCAGGGCGAACAAACAACAGAGGAACGAATATTACATGGCCAATCAACATCCTTGGCATGTCGGCCGCCTTCCTTGGACCCTTCGTCGAAAAGGACATCAAGAAAATCGGCTTTTTGATCTCGACGGTCTGCTTCGCCTGCAGGTTCGCCGGTACCGGAGCCAGTATCGCGGCGGGATGCCCCCGGCGCGCTCATCTTCTATGGCGTAATCATGGGCATTGGATTGGGCGTCGGCTATCTGACGCCGGTGAAGAACCTAATGCTGTGGTTCGCCAAAGGTCTCGCCACCGGCATCGCCGTCGCGGATTCGGTCTGGCCAAGGCCATCGCGGGAAGCATCAGCGTCACCCTGACCGTCGATGCCGTGTTCAACGCTGCCGGCGCTGCTTGAGCAGCACTTTGGCATGAAGTCAGCGTCCACCGTGCACGGACTGGCTTTTGAGCGCGTGGGCGTTCGCCGGATTGTCCGGCAACCAGTTGGCATCCTTCGTCGTCTCTCATACGACGGATGCGGCCCACCGATACAGCGCGCTGATTCCGATCATCACCATACTGTACGCCGTCGCTCGCGTCCATCATCGCCATGACGCTCGCCACGAAAGGCAAGAGCGCCAACACATTATCATCACGCTGAACAGCAATGACATATCGTTCAACACGCTGACACGGCGAAAGTGCCCATCAACACCTTATGCGGATGTTCTGGGCATTCGCCCGCAACCCGTCCCACGCCGGGGAACAGACTCCGGTCCTGTTCCCCGGCGAACTTCTTCCCATTGATATATACGATGTACATAATTCCTTTCTTTTTCTCAATCCATTTCTCCGTATCCCACCGCATCATCTTCCAATTCACGCACGCTGACGACAGCCGTGAATCCGTTGTGTTCGAATATATGGATCAGTGCCACATGCTGCAATGCCATGACGGATAAGACTCCCCTGCCCACGTGTTTTCCGCCACACAGGTAATGTAAGCAGGTATGGAACAATCATCTGGAGCTTTCCCCACCGTCTTGCATCGAAGTACGCGGTGCCTGCGTGCATAATCTCAAGAATGTCAACGTCGACATTCCGTTGAACAAATTAGTCGGTATCGCCGGTATCTCCGGGTCCGGAAAGAGTTCTCTCGCTTTAGGTGTGCTATACGCGGAGGGATCACGACGCTATCTGGAGGCTTTGTCGACGTATACCAGACGTCGTCTCACTCAAGCAAAGCCGCGCTCAAGTGGACGCCGTACGGCATGTGCCCGCGGCGCTCGCCTTGCATCAACGGCCTTCGGTGCCCGGCGTGCGCTCCACGTTCGGCACGATGACGGAGTTGCTCAACGGTCTGCGTCTGTTGTTCTCGCGTTGCGCCTCGCATGTCTGCGAGCATTGCGGCGCACGCAACGCTCCTACGATGAACGTCGCCGCCGAGCTGCCCATTCGATGCGTGTCCTGCGGCCGGCTCATGCATCCGCCATCCGCCGAGCAGCTGGCGTTCAATTCCGCCGGCGCATGCCCAACCTGTTCGGGAACGGGCATCGTGCGCACGGTCGACCGGAGTCGCTGGTGCCCGACGAGACGAAAAGCATCGATAACGGAGCCGTGCTGCCCCGGTGGGGTCGTTGATGGGGATCTGATGAAGCAGGTGTGCGGCGCGATGGGCGTGCGCACGGACGTTCCATTCGACCAGCTGACCGACGCCGAACGGGATATCGTGTTCAACGGGCCGGCCGTCAAAAAGCATATTCTTTACAAGCCGAAGAAAGGCGACGATTTCGCCGAACTCGACTTCACCTACTTCAACGCCGTGTACACGGTGGAGAACGCGCTCGCCAAAGCCAAGGACGAGAAGGGCCTCAAACGCGTGTCGCGGTTCCTCAGCGAGGGGCCATGCCCCGACTGCTTGGGCACGCGGCTTTCGCGACAGGCCCGCCAGCCACGGATTCTCGGCATCGACCTGGCGCAGGCCACGGCGATGACGCTTTGACGAGGCGTTGCGCTGGATGCATTCGGTGCCTGCGTCGCTGCCGCGCGAGATGCGGCCGATGGCCTGGCCATCCGCGAATCGTTCCGAGGACACAGCCAAACGGCTCATGGAACTGGATTGGGATATCTGTCGCTCGACCGCGCCGGTGCGACGTTGTCCACCGGCGAGCGGCAGCGTGTGCAGTTGGCGCGTTCGGTGCGCAATCGCACCACGGGCGTGCTGTATGTGCTGGACGAGCCGTCGATCGGCCTGCATCCGGCGAATGGATGGTCTGTTGGGCGTGATGCGCGATCTGGTGGCCGACGGTAATTCGGTGGTGGTGGTCGACCATGACACGCGCGTGCTCGCATCGGTGGACCATCTGGTGGAGATGGGGCCGATGGCTGGTGCCGAAGGCGGCCGCGTGAGCCCAAGCTCGGTAGCGGACGTTGTGACGGCGCCCGGCCCCGGATTGCTCCTTTTGCGTGATGGCGGCAAAATACACGAGCGGTGCGGCCGACTATTGATTTGGATGCGATGTTCGCCAAGGGACGGATTCATTTGGAGACGAATACCGTGCATACGGTGCATCCGTTATCGGTAGATGTTCCGCGCGGCCGGCTCACTGTGGTCACCGGCGTGTCGGGTTCCGGAAAGACGACGATGGTATTGGAGACACTGGTCCCCGCGTTGCGTTCGTCCATCGGCGGAGCCGCGTTGCCCGCTTCGGCCCGTTCGATTGACGCGGAGGGCGTTTCGAAGGTGGAGTTGATCGACGCCACCCCAATTGGTTCGAATATACGTTCGACCGTGGCCACGTATTGCGGCATCCACGATGATCTGCGCCGGGCGTTCGCGAAGACCGACGGTGCCCGCGAACGTGGCCTCAGGCCCGGCGCGTTCTCGTACAATACGGGCGGATTGCGTTGCTCCACCTGCGATGGCACCGGTTCGATCTCGTTGGATGTTCAGTTTCTTCCCGACGTCGATGTCGAATGTCCCGACTGTCGGGGGACGCGTTATGCGGATGCGGCCGATGGCATCCGTCTGGAATGCGCGGATGGCGTCGCGCGCTCGCTGCCGGAGCTCTTGGCGATGAACGTCGACGACGCGGCGCCACTGTTGGATTCGCTGCGCCCCATGCGCTCGAAGCTGGCCACGCTGCACAGGCTCGGTCTGGGGTATCTGACGCTTGGCGAGCCCGACTCCGGCGTTGTCCGGCGGCGAGGCACAGCGGCTGAAGCTGGCCAGCGAGATGGACGCGGGCAGTCCGGCTCGATGTTTGTGTTCGATGAACCGACGATCGGCCTGCACCCTTTGGATGTACGGGTGCTGCTGCGGGTGTTCGACTCGTTGGTGGGTTCCGGAGCGACGGTGGTGGTGATCGAGCACGACCTCGATGTGATCGCGAACGCGGATTACGTGATCGATATGGGTCCGGGCGGCGGCGAGGCAGGCGGCCGCGTCGTGTGCGCGGGGACGCCGCAGGCCGTCGCCGGCTGTCCAGGCAGCGTCACCGGCGGATATCTGCGCGGCTGACTGCCTCCGTCCCCGCCCGCCGTTCAGAAATCCCAGTCGTCGTCATCGGTCTCGACCGATTTGCCCATCACGTACGAGCTTCCCGAACCGGAGAAGAAGTCATGGTTCTCGTCGGCATTCGGACTTAACGCAGCAAGGATCGACGGGTTCACGTCGCAGATCTCTTGTGGAAAAAGCGCCGGATATCCGAGGTTCATCAACGCCTTGTTGCCGTTGTATCGCAGGAACTTTTCGACATCCTGCGTCAATCCGACAGGCTCGTAGAGGCTGCGCGTATACTCCACCTCGTTATCATACAACTCGTTGAGCAGGTCGTAGGTGTAGTCGCGCAGTTCACTGCGTTTGTCCTTGCCGACCCGCTCGAGCCCTTTTTGATATTTGTATCCGATGTAATAACCATGCACGGCTTCGTCGCGGATGATCAGACGGATCACGTCGGCGGTGTTGGTGAGTTTGGCGTGCGCGGAGAAATACATCGGTAGATAGAAGCCTGAGTAGAACAGGAACGATTCCAGCAGCGTGGAGGCCACTTTGCGTTTGAGTGGACTGTCCCCCTCGTAATAGTCGAGAACGATGCGCGCTTTTCTTTGCAGATACTGTTCTCTTCTTCGCCCAAGAGAACGCTTCGTCGATCTGTCGGGTGGAACATAAGGTGGAGAAAATCGAGGAATAGCTTTTGGCGTGCACTGATTCCATGAACGCGATGTTCGTATAGACGGCTTCCTCATGCGGGGTAAGCGCATCGGGTATGAGGCTGACCGCGCCAACGGTTCCCTGGATAGTGTCAAGCAAGGTGAGGCCGGTGAATACGCGCATGGTCAACGTATGCTCGGCCTCGCTCATTCCGCGCCAGATGGGCAGATCATTGAGACTGGCACTTTTCCGGCAGCCAAAAATTGCCGGTCAGTCTGTCCCCATACTTCAAGGTCCTTTTCATCCTCGAGTTTGTTCCAGTTGATGAGCGCTCACGCGGTCAATGAGCTTAATTCTCTGCCGAGGTACGGATATCGGTGCCATGATGGTCGTCCTTTCTGATCGTCGTCTTATTGTCGCGGCCGTATAGCCGCCTGTATTCGTCCGGAGCCGTCAGACGAAGCATCGCGCGGTAAACCAAACGAGACATGTCTTTTCCTTTCAAGCCAAGAGTTTCACAACATGCAGCTGACGCAGCCTTGCACTTCGGTGCCAGACAACGCCTGCTGACGAATGCGGATGTAATACAGCGTTTTGATGCCTTTGCGCCACGCATAAATCTGCGCCTTGTTCAAATCTCGGGTAGTCGCCGTATCGGGGAAAGAACAAGGTCAACGACAGACCCTGATCGACATGCCGCGTTGCCTCGGCATACGTATCGACAATGGCCTTCCATCCGATTTCATACGCATCCGCGAAATACTGGAGATTGTCGTTGGTCATATAAGGAGCCGGATAGTAGATCCGTCCAATCTTGCCTTCCTTGCGAATCTCGATCTTGGAGGCGATCGGGTGAATCGAGCTCGTGGAATGGTTGATGTACGAGATCGAGCCGGTGGGCGGCACGGCCTGTAGATATTGGTTGAAGATACCGTCACGCATGATGTCGTCACGCAGACGCCGCCAATCATCCTCGTCGGGAATATGGATGCCACGTTGTGCGAACAGCGACGCGACTTTTCCGGTCTTCGGTGCCAGCGGTCGCTCGCCGTTCGTGTATTTGTCGAAATAGTTGCCTGCGCCGGCAGGCTTCGCATAGGCAGACCGTTCGAAGCCTCCAAACCGTGTCCCGCGTTCGACTGCGAGATCATGCGAGGCACGATAGGCATGGTAGGCAACGGTCATGAAGTACATGTCGGTGAAGTCGAGGGCTTCCGGCGAACCGTACATGATCGATTCTCTGGCAAGGAATCCATGGAGGTTCATCTGCCCCAATCCGATGGCATGGCCTTCGTCGTTGGCACGTCGGATGGATGGCACACGCGATGTCCGTATGTTCCGACACCGAGGTCAATGCGCGAATCGCACGTTCCACAGTTCGTCCCAAATCACCGTCCATCGCTTTGGCGATGTTGAGCGATCCAAGATTGCAGGACACGTCACGTCCCACGTGATTGTAGGACAGATCCTCATGATAGGTGCTTGGCTCCTGCACTTGGAGGATCTCCGAGCACAGGTTGCTCATGGCGATTCGTCCGTCGATCGGGTTGGCTCGGTTCACAGTATCTTCGAACACCATGTACGGGTATCCGGATTCGAATTGCAATTCGGCCAAAGTCATGAAGAACTCTCGTGCGTCGATGTAGGTTTTCCCGATGCGTTCATCGTCCACCATATTCCGGTAGTTTTCGCTGATGGAAACATCGGCGAAGGGTCTACCCATGACGCGTTCGACGTCATATGGGCTGAACAGGGCCATAGGTTCGTGTCTCTTCGCCAGCTCGAATGTGATGTCGGGGATCACTACTCCAAGAGCCAAAGATTTGATACGGATCTTCTCATCCGCGTTCTCGCGTTTGGTGTCGAGGAAATGCATGATGTCCGGATGATGAGCGTTGAGGTACACCGCACCGGCACCCTGTCTAGCGCCCAACTGGTTGGCGTAGCTGAAAGAGTCCTCAAGCAGTTTCATCACAGGCACAACGCCGCTGGACTGGTGTTTGATGCGCTTGATGGGCGCGCCGGCCTCGCGCAGATTGCTAAGCAACAGCGCGACGCCTCCACCTCGTTTGCTCAACTGCAATGCGGCGTTGATGCCACGCGATATGGACTCCATGTTGTCTTCGATACGTACGAGAAAACAGCTGACCGCCTCTCCGCGCTGCGCTTTGCCGAGGTTGAGGAAAGTGGGCGTCGCCGGTTGGAAACGCCCTGATATAAGTTCTTCGAAATACGATTCGGCGGCCGCATGGTCGCCGGCGGCAAGCGCAAGCGCAACGGCGGCCGCGCGTTGCGGGAAGTTCTCCAGGTATTGTTTGCCGTCAAAGGTTTTCAATGCGTACGAGCGGTGGAACTTGAAAGCTCCGAGGAATGTATCGAATTCGAATCCGCAGTCATCCACGTTGCGGTAAAACCTGTCAAGGAATTCGGCATCATATTGGGCAAATACGGATTCGTCACGTAATAGCCGTCTGCAATGAGCCGGCTGAGTCTGTCTTGTGTGGAGTTGAATCGGACGGTGTTCGGCAGCACGTGCTTTTCGACGTACTCGCGTACGGCTTGGATGTCTTTATCAAATTGGATGCGCCCCTGCTTGTCGTAGAGATTCAGCATCGCGTTGAGCGAGTGCCAGTCATGGGCGCGATCGTAGGAGGCTATAACGTCGGTTGCTGCGTGTAGTGTCGTTGAATCTTCTGGCATGGTTATCGTTGTTCCTGTTGTGTGTATTCGTCGAAAAATCTGCGCAGTCCTTCGCGCACGGTCGCGGTGTCTTCTGAAGTGCCCATCAGTTCGAACCGGTAGAGTAGCGGCACGCGGCATTTAGCCGCTATGATGTCGCCCGCGATGCCGTAGGCTTCGCCGAAGTTGGTGTTACCCGATGCGATGACTCCGATGATGCCACTGCGGTTGCGTTCATCATTGAGGAATCGTTTGACTTGCACGGGCACTGCTTTGCCGATTGTTCCTCCGCCGTATGTAGGCGTCAACAAGACGTAGGGCTCATCCACATGCAGCTCCGGCTCGTCCGGCCGCAGCGGGATGCGCATTGCATGGATGCCGAATTCATCCAATCGGCATCCCTCAACGAAGCGCGTCGTATTGCCCGATGCCGACGAGAAGTACACCAGCGCGCTTCACCGGCAGCGAGCCTCCAGCTCGTGGATTTTGTCGGGACGATACCCGGACCAAGATTCGCCGTCTGCGATGATGACTGGCATCTGCCGCCATCCTTCGTTCCGCAATCTGTCGGAAATACGTGCGTTGGCCGTAATGTCGACAGTCGTATACGGAAGGCCTCGTTTGTCCAATTGGCGTTTCGTCGCCGTGCATTGCGGGCAGTTTGCTTTGGTGTATAACGTAATGTTCATGTTCCACGTCCTTTCACGACCGTACGTCGTTGGTATGTGGCACACATTATCCGAACGAAAATTAAAATCAAGACCACAACATACAGTGTCTCGCCATTTTCAAACACTATATACGGCGTGTTTCCAGCATTGGCAACAGTTTTGAAGTTCCAGAGCAGGACGTGGGCCGGATTGGTGGGATTGTTCACATCGGATGCAATCGTTCTTCGCCGAAAGCCCCATGCCATAAAAGGCATATAGGAGCCAGGGTCTTATTCCCCTTCGGGAACCCAGCCGTCACTCACTCAAGTTGACCTTGGACACCCAATCATGCACTAACCGCAGAAAGGACAGACATCCCACACCCCCGGCAACGCAGATTCAGGTTTCTTTGCAGAAATCTGCAGAGATTCTTTTCGGCACACTTTTCGACCGAGCTGTGAGGCATCCGACATATCATACCGACCAAAGGTATGTATAATGTTGGTGTATTCGACTCCACCTTTGAAGGAGAGGCATATGGCGCGCAATGCACACCCTGAGGTGACGCGACAGCGAATCCTTGACGCCGCGAAAAAGCTGTTCGCGCAAAAAGGGGTATGAGCACACCACGATTCAAGATATTCTCGACGAGCTCGAAGACCTCAGCAAAGGCGCTATCTACCATCATTTCAAAAACAAAGAAGCGATGCTGCATGCGCTGGTAGATTCCGACAACGAACGACTTCTTCCCCAAGCAAATCAAGAGGATGGCTCGCGAAACGGATTGCAAAAACTACGCAATTCGCTCATGATGCAGATTACCGACACTGAACATATGACCCTCATGCGCGATGCATTTCCCCTGCTGAACGACCCGAAAATCCTCGCCGAAAATCTTCGCATCTGGCGAACCGACAGCACCAAAATCGCATACGACTTCATCCAGGAGGGTTAAAGGACGGTTCGATCACAACCGAATACCCTCAAGAAGCCGCGGAACTTTTTTTCACTGCTGTTCAATTACTGGCTAGCCCCAAACTTCTACCCCATCACTGCCCTTCGTGAATTAAGCATCGCATCCACTGCCTTGGATTGATTATGGACTCGCTCGGGTTCCACTTATCGATCACGACAGTGATATGGAAGATCGGCTTGCGGAAGGCTTCTTCCTACTCGCCAGCAATCCGCAATAAAAAGCTCGGCAATGTCAATCTATTTTTATTTGTACCTTTTTACATACCGTCAGTCGGTATCGAAAGGAATAGTCATGAAAAACTCGTCAGAACCGACGCTCCAATCCAGCTTGCGCTCCGCAAACTTCATCCTTCTTGTACTCGGTCAAGGCATTTCCTTGTTCGGCAATACCATGCTCCGATTTGCCATGTCCATGTGGGTACTGGACGAAACCGCATCATCCACGACCTTCGCCACCGTGCTGGCCATATCCGTCATTCCGACCATACTTATTAGCCCATTCGGAGGTGTTATGGCCGACCGAGTAAGCAAACGTGCCATGATGGTGGCGCTCGATATCATCTCAGGAATCGTCACACTGCTTACGACTGTGTTTTTCGCACTATCCGGATTCAACATTCTCGCCATCGCCATCATGCAGGTAGTGTTGGCAGTACTCGATGCCATGGAAACTCCCGTCGTGCAATCCGCACTGCCACAAATCATCGGAAGAGAGTCCTCCACTGACCTTCGCCGAGGCGCGGCCATCATCAACCAAGTGCAGCAGCTCAGCCAATTACTCCCGAGTTTCCTAGGTGGCGTGATGTACGGGCTGGTCGGCATTCGACCGATGATGCTCATCACCGCAGCATGTCTTATGTCGGCAGCCATGGTTGAATGCTTCATCAGACTCGCAAAGCCCCTATCGAATCAAGATGATGCCGTTATCTGCCTGCTCGACATCATCATGGCGATATGCATTCGGCGACCGCTTTCCTGCTCCGCAAAGGAGCCGACCGTAGCACGATTAGCCGGTGTTTGCACATGGATCAATCTGATACTGACTGGATTCAGTTCAGTAAGCTTTCCTTACATTATTCGAACTACGTTAGGCTACGATGCGGCGACATATGGTCTATGCGATGGCATTATCGGCATTGCCGGCATAGCGGGAACATTCATCGCTGGGTGTTTCGCCAACCGTTTGAAATCACGAAACGCCCCTTCGTTGTTGTTCGTGGAAAGTCTTATGCTGCTTCCGCCGACCATCGCCTTCCTGCTTCCATGTTCAACGCAAACCAAGCTCATCATGCTGGTGCTCTGCACTGCGGTAGTCATAATCGCCGTTGATTTCTTGAACCTCATTCTCGTGCCATCTATTCAGATGAGGACGCCAACCGCGCTTACAGGCAAGGTCATGGCCATTATTTCATCGTTGACGATATGCGCCCAGCCACTCGGACAAATGCTTTACGGATGGCTGCACGCACATTGCACGGTTTGGTTTATTCTGCTGATTTCAGCACTGGCATCACTGCCCTTGGCCATGGCTGGCTCGCCCACTGTTTATGCACCTTGACGATACGATTTCCAAGTAAGGCAGGGGGAATGAAGCCAATATACGAATGTCCGTATGCTGAGAATGTCGCCCAACATATTGCGATTCGGATTGAAATCAGCTTTTCTTAAACGAATGTCTTTCCGCTTACAACGAATCATCACCAGCGCGACGATCACACTGATGGCCTGTGCAGGGATTGCGCCAAAGCCGCATCTGCCGGACCAAAGGCTGAAGATACCCCATGAACAGGTGGACGAGTGCGATATTGAAACACTGATTCCCAAAAGCTAGCCGGAACCACTTGGCTGAATCACTATCTTGAGAGCCTGCCGAATCTGGAAGCCCAGAAACAGATGTTGCAGACAAGTTATCAGCATGCGACGTTCAACGGCTGACATCAGTTATATAGGAATGTTCGATCGGGGTTCTTTTGGCACGGCATGTCCAAAATTGTTGCGCCTATGCGGATTGGACGTCCACGCTGGTGGAAGTGAATTGCGTAAACGAGAACTTCTGTCTGACATTCACGCAGAAGTTCACCACAGATAGATACGTAAAAGCATTTCGCGAATTGTTGGAGCAACGCGGCATAGCATGCACCGAGATCGAAGAGACAGAGTTCATCTGAACGTTCCGCCATTCAATCTCGGCACAACCACGATACATACGCTTAGACGTTCGCGATCTAAGAGGTCGATCAGTCGCCGACTGAAACCGGCCTCCCCCGTTGCCTCCGTCTCATCCGCGCTTCCCATGTATGGACCCATCAGATCGATATATTCCTTCGCGTCATGAGCGAGAAGCGCACGCGTGGCACGTAGGGATTCGATATCTCTTGGAAAACGGTACAGCGCAACCATTGTCGACAGATCCCTAAGCCCGTTACAAGTGTCCATTAATTGTTTCTTCTCCTTTCGCGGTGCGAAAGCGCATCATCCCTACTTTCCGGTTCCGGGAAGCAGATATACCCTCCCAATGTCATCACCAACCCCATCCCTTTAACGGATTCAGTCGTTCGTTTCAGACTTTCCACTCCCTGCTGGAACATCTTGTCATCTCGGGTCCGGAACCCTTCAGTAAGGGGCCGCGAGCCCACCGCCCCCAATAACGACAGGGCAAGATCATGCAGGTACAGCGGATCCTCCCAAATGCTCGCCACCTGATATGCGCCCTTCTGGTAAACGCGTTCCATGATTTGCGAAGCTGATTCAGTCTGCTTGTTCCACAAAAGCACGATACGCTTCCACGATTTTCTCGGCATCGTACAGATATCGCGCATCCATACACGCGGGATATTCAAGCAACATGGATTCGGCAAGGTCGGCATTGCAAGCATAGTCCAGATCGGCTTGAATTCTAAGATCGCGCAGATGGTCGCACAGATTTCGATAGGAGAAGTCTTCATCGCATCCGGAATCCACCACTTTCGGATCGTCCCTCAGCATGCACATGCCGATACCGCCATATCCAAGCACCATCAACGCAACATCGGCCGCACGCGGCTCTTCCTCACCCCAACGTAGCAGACTGTACGCGGCCAGCCAATATACTTCCTGCAAATATTCAGCCATGCAGGCCAGTCTCTTCTTTTTGCTGGTAGCGTATTTTCCACCCTTTTTCTTGCTTCTCCGAAACACATCCTTGGTGTAGGTCAATCCAATCTGGAATGGCATTCTGCTGCTGGGCCTTTGCAAAGCCACCGCTATCGAAGCGTCATTGATCATTTCATAGAGCCAAACGCTCATACCGTACTTACGCACGATGTTACGGCATCCATCAAGAAAAATTCGCATCATGCTCAACCAGATCATAATCGAACGAAATCATGGCCCACGCTAGATTCGCCACCCATGATGTGCTGCAGAATAATTCCTTCCCCAGTTCACAGACTTTTCGTCAAAAAGCGAAAGAGATCCGATCTCACCGTATTCATCGTGGATTTTTCCCAATTCCGCAAGATATTTGCCAGAACTGTATCCATCAAACCGCTCGATAAGTTCTTCGATCGTTGCCAAAAAATCCCTGTTCATCCATATGGAACGGGCCAGTGATTATTTCCGCCATGTGCAACTCCTTTGTTGTAGGGTGCACCTACTGTCTCATATTCAAATCATCTTGCGCCACCGGACCTTGAAAATCTGTGGACATGTGGAAAACTCCACCCATATCCACAGGCGAATAACGACTGTGGATAACTCACAATTCGCATGCAACAGACCTGATCTTACGAAAATCACCATATGCAAAAAGGTCCCTTCCCTCACCGGAAGAGACCTTTCAGGAAAAAGCATCAACGCAACGTTTCAGCTGTTAGTTGATGAGCTCCTTGACTGCCGCGATAACGGCCTGCAGGCTTGCCTTGGCGTCGCCGAAAAAGCATCTGCGTGTTGTCTTCGAAGTACAGTTCGTTCTGGATACCGGCATAACCGGTACCGCGACCGCGCTTCATGACCACGACGTTCTGGGACTTGTCGACGTCGAGAATCGGCATGCCGGAGACCGGGGTGCCGGGACGGCGAGCAGCCGGGTTGGTCACATCGTTGGCGCCGACGACCAGAGCCACGTTGGCCTGCGGGAACTGCGGGTTGATCTCATCAAGATCCACGAGCTCCTCGTAGGGCACGTTGGCCTCGGCCAGCAGCACGTTCATATGACCGGGCATACGGCCAGCGACCGGGTGAATGGCATAGGAGACCTCCACGCCATGGCCCTTGAGCAGTTCGCCGAGGTCAGCGAGCTCGCGCTGCGCCTGAGCCTGAGCCAGACCGAAGCCGGGCACGAAGATGACCTTCTGGCGTAGACGAGCTGAACGGCCAGATCGTCCGGCGTGGTCTCCTTCATGGTTCCTTCGGACCATCGCCAGCGCCAGCGGCGGCGTCAGCACCACCGCCGAAGCCACCGGCCAAGACGGAGAGCAGCGGGCGGTTCATGGCCTGAGCCATGAGGATGGACAGGGTCACACCTGCGGAACCGACGAGTGCGCCGGCCACGATCAGAGCGATGTTATTGATAGCCAAGCCAGACATGGCCACTGCAGTACCGGTGCAGGCGTTGAGCACAGAGATGACGACGGGCATATCGGCGCCGCCGATCGGAATCACGAACACCAAGCCGTAGCACAGGGCGAACACGGTGGTCAGAATCGACCACAGCAGACGCTGTTCGGGCTGCACGCACAGCATGACGAAGGATGCGACGGTCAGTACGGCGAACAGAATGTTCCAGACGCCCCTGCCCGGCAGGTTCAGCTTCTTGACCCACTTGATACCCTGCAGCTTGCCGGCTGCGATGAGCGAGCCGGTGAAGGTGACGGAACCGATCATGATGCCCAAACCAGCGGTGATCAACACCACGATGGAAGGCGTGCCCTCGGAGGTCAGAATGTCGTTCAAAGCCACAAGCGCGGCGGCGCCGCCACCCACGGTGTTGAATACGGAAACGAGCTGCGGCATATCGGTCATCTTGACCTTCTTGGCGGAAACCACACCGGCGACGGCACCGATGATGATGCCGGCGATCAGCAGCACAACGGCAACGCCATGCTGGAATCCGTTGGAGATCTCACCTGCGAACAGCACAATGAACGCCATGACCACGGCAAGGATCATGCCGACAGCGGAGACCATATTGCCCTTTGCGAGGCGGTCTTCGGAGAGTTCATCAAGTGCAGGCCGATAACGAACATCACGGCGGCCAGCAGATAGACGAACCATTCGATGACGCCGAGCGGCGTGCTCAGCATTTCAGCTATGGTACCCATTTACTTGGCCTCCTCTTCCTTCTTCTTGCCCTTGTCGGACTTGAACATCTCCAGCATGCGGTCGGTGACGACATAGCCGCCGACCACGTTCATCGTGCCCAGCACCGCAGCCAGGAAGATGAATACCCAGGCGAGCGGACTGGTGGCATGCGCGGCGACGATCACAACGCCGACGATGACGATGCCGTGGATGGAGTTCGCGCCGGACATAAGCGGGTGTGCAGGGTGGCGGGCACCTTGCCGATGACCTCGACGCCGATCAGCAGCGCGAGGACGAACAGAGTAATCGCAACAACGATATCCATTGCTTACTCCCCTTCCTTCTTGGCTTCCTCGCCGCGGCCGGCCACGACCATGGCGTTGTCAAGCTCTTCGTTCAGATCGATGGCCAGCTTGCCGTCACGCACGAAATGCGCAAGCACATCGGCCACATTGCGGCTCAGCAGGTTGGATGCGGTAGTGGAAACGCCGCTTGACAGGTACGGAGCGCCAATGATGGTCACACCGTTCTCGGTAACCTGAGTACCGACGGTGGAACCTTCGACGTTGCCGCCGAGGTCGGATGCCGCGCAGTCCACGATCACAGCGCCACGGTGCAGTCCGGCCACGCCAGCCTTGGTCAGCAGCACCGGGGGCTTGCGGCCCGGGACCTTGGCGGTGGTGATGATGATGTCAAAGCCGGCGGCCTTTTCGTCGACGGCAGCCTGCTGCTGAGCCTGCTCTTCGGCGCTCAGCGCGCGGGCATAACCGCCCTCGCCCTGGCCCTTGGAGAAGTCAAGACCCAGATCCAGGAACTTCGCGCCCAAGATTCAACTTCGCCCTTGGAAGCCGGACGCACATCGTACGCGGTGACAACCGCGCCAAGACGCTTGGCGGTGCCGATGGCCTGCAGACCTGCGATGCCTGCGCCAAGAATAAGCACCTTGGCCGGGCGGATCGTGCCGGCGGCGGTGGTCATCATCGGCAGGAAGGAGCCGTACGCGTTGGCCGCCACGATGGCGGCCTTGTAGCCCATCACGGAGTTCTGCGATGTCATCTCGTCCATGGACTGAGCCGAACTCAGCTGACGCGGCAGCTTTTCCATGGCGACGCCGACCAGACCGGCCTTTTCAATCGCAGTGACATAATCGGCGTCGGTGAACGAACCGAGCATACCAATAATCCAGGTACCCTGCTTAACGCGGGCGAGCAGCGCGCTGCTCGGACGATCGACGAAACCAAGCGCGTCGGCACGCGCAATCACTTCATCGGCGGAGACGACCTGCGCTCCGGCCTTAATATAATCCTCATCAACATAATGCGATGCGATTCCCGCACCGGTTTCAATCAGGCAGTTAACACCCGATTTACGCAACCTCGCTACGATGTCCGGTGTCAGAGCAACGCGAGAGACTCGTGTTCGGAGGTCTCATTGAGAACTCCGAAGACCACGGTGGCTTCAGCTTTTTTTTCAGCCATAGGTGCCCTTTCTTCCTCGTTAAAGAAATCAAAATGAACAGATACAGCGCACCAGTGTAACGTAGGGTCACACCTTTATCGAAAGAAAAGTTCACCTATTGAATGGCATTGCATGGTAATTCCTTTGCGCAGGCCCGCTGGATGCGCACTTTCCCTTACGCTACCGTAAGGTGACGTGTCGCGTTCAAGGGTCTATCATTCCTACAGATATTGGATTTAGATGTGTAGGAGAGTCACGTGTCCGTCATCACTTCTTTGAACAAGCGAGCTGCAAATCTTGCGCAGAAGGCACTGCGTCTGGGCGGTGACTTCGTTCACCCCGTCAGCGACGATTCCGGTAACACTCCGGACTACAACGATCCGAACAACATCATCTCCCCGACGGCCATATCGATCTTCCGCACACCGTCGAGGTGGGGCGAAGGATTCCCATCCACCACGTTCCTTGACCCGGAAACGGGTTTGCTGACCACCAAACCGAGTGCCAGCCGCCGCTGGACGAGGGCACCACCATCTACGATATTTATGCAGATCGAGCCGAGCGTATGGGTGACGAACCGCTCTACACCTATAAGACGAACGGCGAATGGGTGACCAAAACCGGCAACGAGGTGCTCGCCGATATTCGCCAGATCGCCAAAGGTCTGATGCATTACGGTCTTAAGAAGGGCGACGGCGTGGCGTTCATGTGCCGTACCTCATACGAGTGGGATGTGTTCGATGCGGCCGTCGTGGCATGTGGTGGTATGCTCGCCACGATCTATGACACAGATTCCATAGAACAGATCCGTAATATCGTCAATAATTCCGATTCCCGTCTGCTGGTGGTCGAAACCACCGATATGCGTGCCAAGGCCGACGACGC
>VOFB01002063.1_pt1 | contig 19871 bp, 20 predicted proteins | sample 5384141 | NCBI WGS metagenome assembly VOFB01 (sample SAMN12384721, study PRJNA508395) | human gut metagenome | isolation source: healthy gut A | host: Homo sapiens | reverse complement strand
ACTGGGAATCCGGCAAGTCCCTAAAAATGTAGTGGAAGCTTCCCGGTCATTCGGGGCTACCCGCTGGCAGCTACTTTATAAAGTACAGCTTCCTCTGGCATTACCTACTATTTTGACCGGAGTAAATCAAACGATAATGATGTCACTTTCCATGGTCGTAATCGCTGCCATGATTGCTGCCGGTGGTTTAGGGGAAATCGTCTTGAAAGGTATTACCCAAATGAAAATCGGTTTGGGATTTGAAGGTGGTATAGCGGTGGTTATCTTGGCTATCATCTTAGACCGTATTACCCAAGGCATGGCAGGACGAAAAAACAAGAAAGACTAAAAACAGAAAGGAAAGAAAATGAGAATATATAAATTAGTAGGAATAGTATTGTCCGCCCTGCTTTTACTGGTTTCCTGTACGAATTCGGACGTAGATAAAAAGAAAGTGAAAATAGCTTATGCCAATTGGTTAGAAGGTATTGCCATGAGTCACTTGGTTAAGGTGGTACTGGAAGAACAAGGTTACGAAGTCGAATTGCAAAACGCAGACCTTGCTCCGATTTTCGTATCTATGTCAGGAAAGAAATCAGATGTCTTTTTGGATGCTTGGTTGCCGATAACGATGAAAGATTACTTGAACCAATACGGAGATAGCCTTGAATTCTTGGGTGAGGTTTATGGAGAAGCACGTGTCGGACTGGTCATACCACAATATGTTACCATTAATTCCATAGACGAACTGGCAGCCAATAAAGACCGTTTTTCTTCTGAAATAGTAGGAATCGATGCCGGTGCAGGAATTATGAAAACCACAGATAAGGCGATCTCTGCTTACGGACTTGACGGATACACTCTTATGACTTCAAGTAGCTCAACTATGCTGGCGTCTCTGAAGAAAGCAATGGATAAAGGAGAATGGATTGTTATTACAGGCTGGACACCACATTGGATGTTTGACCAGTTTGATTTGAAATTTCTGAATGATCCGAAGAAAGTATATGGTGACCTTGAAGAGATACATGCTGTTGCTTGGAAAGGATTCAGTGAGAAAGACCCGTTTGCTGCTGAATTCTTTGCAAGTATCAAATTGACGACGGAAGAACTTAGTTCTTTTATGACAGCTATGAAAGACGCCCGCATGGACGAAGAAGAAATAGCGCGTAAGTGGAGAAAAGAACATTGTGAATTGGTCGACAGTTGGATTCCGAAATCAAAGAATAAATAAGAAGAATTCAATAAACCAAATAAGGTCGGTACTGATTTCTATTCAGAGCCGGTTTAAATAAAAATGGGAGCCGTGCATTGAGCAGGCTCCCATTTTTATATGTATCAGAGTGTGATTAATTATTCAGCACCCCAGTTTCCTTTAGACAGACGCTTGTAGCTGTTATAACGCCACTTGGCATTGTCTTCGGCAGCTTGGAACAGTTCAGCAGCTTCTGAAGGATATTGTTTCATTACAGAAGAGTAACGAACTTCACCCTTCAAGAAACCTTGGAAATCTTCCCAGTTCGGTTCTTTGCTATCCAGCTGGAACGGATTCTTACCTTCAGCTTCCAAAGCCGGGTTGTAACGCCACAAGTGCCAGTAACCGCACTTAACAGCCTTTTCTTCTTCTTCCTGGCTCTTACCCATACCGGCTTTCAAACCGTGGTTGATACACGGAGCGTAAGCGATAATCAAAGATGGTCCGGGATATGCTTCTGCCTCGCGGATAGCTTTCAGAGTTTGAGCTTGGTCAGCACCCATAGCAATCTGAGCAACATATACATAACCGTAAGTAGTAGCCATCAGACCAAGGTCTTTCTTACGAACGCGCTTACCAGCAGCAGCAAACTTAGCGATAGCACCCACCGGAGTAGCCTTAGAAGACTGACCACCTGTGTTAGAGTAAACCTCAGTATCCAGAACGAGGATGTTAACATCCTTACCTGATGCGATTACATGGTCAAGACCACCGTAACCGATATCGTAAGAAGCACCGTCACCACCGATAATCCACTGGCTGCGTTTAACAAGATATTGTTGCAGTTCTGCGATTTGTTTGCAGTGATTACATTTATCTTTGTTAGCTTCGACAACCGGGATAATCTTAGCTGCCAATTCTTTCGTCTTGTCAGCATCCAGCATATTGTTGATCCATTCAGCGAACAGTTCTTTCACGTCAGCAGGAGTGCAGTCGGCAGCAATAGCTTCGTTCATAACCTTCACGATACGTGCACGCATCTTTTCGTTAGCCAGTTCCATACCCAGACCGAATTCGCAGAAGTCTTCGAACAGTGAGTTAGCCCAAGCAGGACCGTGACCGTTTTCGTTCTTAGTATAAGGAGTAGAAGGAACAGAACCCGAATAGATAGAAGAACATCCCGTAGCGTTAGCAACCATTTCACGATCACCGAACAACTGGGAAATCAGTTTCACGTACGGAGTTTCACCACAACCGGAGCAAGCGCCTGAGAACTCGAACAACGGAGTTGCGAACTGAGAATTCTTCACATTAGACTTGATGTCTACCAAGTGTTGTTTAGTCTTCACGTTATTAGCGCAGTATTCCCAATTAGCAGCTTCAGCCAATTGGCTTTCAAGATGTTTCATGGTCAATGCTTTGCCACCCTTCTTCGGATTACCCGGACAGATGTCAGCACAGTTTCCGCAACCCAGACAGTCGAGAACATCAACTTGGATACGGAATGTCATACCGTCGAATACTTTACCTACTGCTTTCAGTTGTTCGAACTGAGCACCCTTCTGTTCTTCTGCATCGAGAACGAACGGACGGATAGAAGCGTGAGGACAAACGTATGCACACTTGTTACATTGGATACAGTTTTCAGGATTCCATTCGGGAACAAATGCAGCAACACCACGTTTTTCGTATTTAGCAGTACCTTGATACCAAGTACCGTCTTCGATACCCTTGAATGCAGATACTGGCAGCAAATCACCGTCTTGTGCATTGATCGGACGAACTACTTCATTGATGAATGCAGGGTCGTTGTTTTCAACTTTTGCATCATCCGGCAAGTTAGCCCATGCAGGGTCAACAGTCAGCTGTTTGTATTCACCACCACGGTCAACGGCAGCATAGTTCTTGTTGACAACGTCTTCACCCTTCTTGCCGTAAGACTTAACGATGAATTTTTTCATCTGCTCAACAGCTTGTTCTACAGGGATTACACCTGTGATACGGAAGAATGCGGATTGAAGGATAGTGTTGGTACGGTTGCCCAAACCAATTTCCAGTGCAATCTGAGTTGCGTTGATATAATATACAGAAATGTTGTTCTGTGCGAAATACTTCTTAACCTTGTTCGGCAAGTTCTTAGCCAGTTCATCACCTTCCCAAATAGTGTTCAGCAAGAAAGAACCGTTCTTACGCAAACCACGTGTTACGTCGTACATGTGCAGGTAAGCCTGAACATGACAAGCAACGAAGTTCGGAGTGTTTACCAAGTAAGTAGAACGGATAGGAGTATCACCGAAACGCAAGTGAGAACAAGTGAACCCACCTGACTTCTTGGAGTCATAAGAGAAGTAAGCTTGACAGTGTTTGTCGGTGTTGTCACCGATAATCTTAACAGAGTTCTTGTTGGCACCTACCGTACCGTCAGCACCCAAACCGTAGAATTTAGCTTCGAACATACCTTCGCCGCCCAAAGCGATTTCTTCTTTCTGAGGGAGAGAAGTGAAAGTAACATCGTCTACGATACCGATAGTGAAGTGGTTCTTCGGCATCGGCATAGCCAGGTTTTCGATACGGAAAGGATCTGGGCAGGAGTCGTATCCTTAGAACCCAGACCGTAGCGACCGCCAACGATAACCGGAGCGTTTTCTGCACCGTAGAAGCAGTCTTTAACGTCAAGATACAAAGGCTCGCCGTTAGCACCCGGTTCTTTAGTACGGTCAAGAACTGCAATAGTCTTAGCAGTCTTAGGTACAGCAGCCAGGAAGTGTTTAGCAGAGAACGGACGATACAAGTGTACGGCAACCATACCCACTTTTTCACCGTTTGCTACCAAGTAGTCGATAGCTTCGCGTGCAGCTTCCGTTACAGAACCCATAGCGATAATTACGCGTTCTGCATCTTCTGCTCCGTAGTAATCAAACAAACCGTATTTGCGACCTGTAATCTTAGAAATTTCATTCATGTATTCTTCTACGATAGCGGGAACTGCTTCATAGTAGTTGTTGCATGATTCACGATGTTGGAAGAAGTGGTCGGGGTTTTCAGCCATACCACGGGCAACCGGCTTCATCGGATTCAGTGCGCGGGCACGGAATTCAGCCAAAGCTTCCTGGTCGATCAGCGGAGCGAGGTCTTCGTTTTCCAACATTTCGATCTTCTGGATTTCGTGAGAAGTACGGAAACCATCGAAGAAGTTCATGAAAGGAACGCGTGACTTGATAGTAGACAGGTGAGCAACACCGGCCAAATCCATAACTTCCTGTACAGAACCTTCAGCCAACATAGCAAAGCCAGTCTGACGAGCTGACATAACATCCTGATGGTCACCGAAGATACACAATGCGTGAGAAGCCAATGTACGCGCTGATACATGGAATACGCATGGCAAGAATTCACCGGCAATTTTGTACATGTTAGGGATCATCAGGAGAAGACCCTGAGAAGCAGTGTAAGTAGTAGTCAACGCACCAGCCTGGAGAGAACCGTGAACTGCACCGGCAGCACCGCCTTCAGATTGCATTTCCTGCACCAATACTGTTTCGCCGAAGATGTTCTTACGTCCTGCGGCAGCCCATTCGTCTACGTACTCAGCCATAGTCGAAGAAGGAGTGATCGGATAGATAGCTGCTACTTCAGAGAACATATACGAGATATGTGCTGCAGCTTGGTTACCGTCACAAGTGATGAATTTCTTCTGTTTAGTCATAACTAAATTAAATATTTAAGTAAATAAATCTTTGTTAGTATAAAAAGCCGAACATCCAGAGAGGTATCTGGTTGCCTCGACCTATTTCCGCCTTTTGCAACGCGTACGTCACATCCGGGTTATTTTTTATTTTTGTACCTTCCGGGCAAATTTTGAACGGCATTACTTCATCCACCATAAAAGAGGCATTTTTGTCTCCTTTATGTATTTTATGGTCTTTCCATAAGGAGTTGGCAAAGAAAGTCTCAAGTACATCCTGTTCCTCCACCTTTACCGGATAAATCGAATACATCAAGTTTGAGTTGTGCATCATAATCTTTGACGGTTTTTTGGGAAATTCTTCTCCTTTCGGGTAAACCAGATTAATCAGACGCGCGTCTGCCAGATACTTGATATAGTTCATTACCGTAGCGCGGGATGTCTGTACGTCACTTGCCAGTTGGCTCACGTTCGGAGCTTTCGGTCCGTCCACAGCCAACAAATATAGTAATTTTTTTATCTTTGAAAGATATTTCAGCTCAATTTGTTTGATCAGCAAGATATCCACTTCTACCATCATGTTCATTGTTTTCAGCAGATTCTCCGAGAAATTACGTTTTTCAAGGAAGAAAGGGGTAGAAACCATGATGCAGGTAATCCTGAAAATAATCCAGCGGTCGTACTTTGGAAAGTACTCCTTTGGCAATCTGTTCATGTGTACTGAGAATCTCTTCGAGACTGTACGCCCGGAATTTCATACCTGTTTGCAGGTTCAGAAATTCGCGGAAAGAGAATCCGCGAAGATTATAGCTTTTCGCAATATCACGCAATTCGAGGTTTTCCTCTTTCAGTCGCATCACGGACGAACCGGTAAACACGATTTTGAGGTTTGGAAAGCGGTCGTAGCACATACGGAGTTCTTTGCTCCATTCGGGATGCTTAAACACTTGGTCGATCAGCAGAACTTTTCCGCCACGTTTCTGAAACTCGTTGGCAAAGTCTACGATGCTATGCCCCGAGAAATAGAAATTGTTCATGTTGATGAACAGACAGGAACGGTCGGTTCCGAATTTCTCTTTGGCGTATTGGAGAAGGAAAGTGGTTTTTCCTACGCCACGTGTCCCTTTGATACCAATCAGACGGTCACTCCAGTCAATCTCGTCCATAAGATCGCGGCGAACGGGGGCATTGGTGTGCTCAACAAGGTAAGCGTGTGTGCGATAGAATGATTCCATTTCGTTTCTTTGTTTTTCGGCTGGCAAATATAGTGCTTTTTTTAGGATTTGCAAAGTAGAGATAGCAAAAATGTGCTTTTAAATACAACTTTCTCTTTATTGTGAAGATTCCTGTTTATTTCCTGTATATATTTGCAGAATAAAGCATTGATTGCATTTGGTATGGCTAAAAAGACTCTTTATATATTCAATCCGGAGCATGATTTGGCGTTGGCAAGTGGTGAAATGAATTATATGCCGCCGGCTTCTGCCAGGCGTATGGCTTCCGAACTGGCTTTGCTTCCTGTGTGGTATGCGGAACGGGGAAGTGCGGTGCTGGCTTCTTCTGCTTATAATCTCGATTATTTGAAGCGGATGCAGGAGTTGTTGGATATTCCGGTCTATTTAATGACGGAACCGGAATTGGCTGCCGAACCGGCATTGGATATCCGTCCTTGGGGGTGGGATGCGGCTTTACGGAAACGACTTTCAGGACTGGGAGTGGATGAATCCCTACTTCCTTCCATGCAACAAATAAGTGTATGGCGGGAGTACTCTCACCGTTCTAAGTCCGTATCGTTACTTCCTGAACTACAGTTGAATGAACATTTCTGTGGAGAATCTTATTATCTGAAAACGCCGGAAGAATGGAAATCTTTCGTGGAAGAACGGGAAGGGTGTTTGTTGAAAGCTCCGCTTTCGGGAAGTGGGAAAGGGTTAAACTGGTGCAAAGGTACATTTACTCCTTTTATCTCCGGTTGGTGCACGCGTGTGGCTGCTTTACAGGGAGGGGTTATTGCGGAACCCATATATAATAAGGTAGAGGATTTTGCTTTGGAGTTTTATTCTGACGGGGCAGGTGAAGTGACGTTTGCCGGATATTCTCTTTTCCGTACCGGAAAGAGTGGAATGTATGAAGGAAACTACCTGCTCTCTAATGAGGCAATCCGGGGGAAACTTTCACAATACGTACCTTTAGGGGCTTTGACGGACTTGGAGAGTCGTTTGAAGTGTGAGCTTTCTAAGTCGGTAAGCTCTGTTTATAAAGGTTATCTGGGAGTTGATATGATGATTTGCCGGTTCCCGGAAAATGAAAAAACAGCTTTTCGGATTCATCCTTGCGTAGAAATAAATCTGCGCATGAATATGGGAGTCATGACGCGCTTCCTGTATGACTGCTATGTACATCCGGATTCAGCAGGATGTTCGGGAATTGATTATCATCCTTCGGAGGGGGAAGCTTTGAAGGAACATGAACGGATGTCGGCCACTTATCCGTTGGAAATCAGGGAGGGGGAAAGTATGCTCCGGCTATTTACCTTTGGTGCCTGTCCATAAGAGAAGCTGTTACCGGGCGTGGATGTTGGTTGCTCCGACTCATTGAAAAAGGAATGGTGGGCTTGGTTGTTTTTGATATAGGATTCATCCCATTGGTTACCTGAGATTGTTAATTTTTCATTTATCGTTAGTAGAGTATTTTATTTAAGCTATCTTTGTTCATATTTTTATAGTCAAAATAATTATATTATATGAAAACACAAAGAATAAAAACACTTCTTCTTTTTCTGTCAATGATACCATTTATAGGTATTTATGCTCAATCAATATACTACGTTTCCCCTCACGCATCATCGGGTGGAGATGGTAGTCAGTCGGCTCCTTTTCATTCAATTCACGAAGCTGTCGAAAAAGCCCGAAAGGATCAAAATAGCACTACAATTTACTTGCGGGAGGGGAAATATGTTTTAGATAAGCCCTTGATGCTGACTTCTGATGATGGAAATGATTCGAAAGAATTGATAATAAAGAATTATCCCGGAGAGAAAACCGTACTGTCGAGTGGGATTGTACTGGACTTGAAATGGGAGAAATATAAAAACGGTATCATGCGGGCTGTAGTAAAAGGAAGTCCGGTTATGGATATGCTTTTCGTAAATGGAGAATTGAAATCTATGGCACGTTACCCTAATTATGATGAAAAAGCTGTTCGTTTTAACGGCACATCTGCTTTGGCAACAGCCCCGGAACGAGTAAAAAAATGGAAATGCCCGGAAGGGGGATACCTTCATGCCATGCATAAACATGATTGGGGTGATTTTCATTATCGTATTACAGGCAAAAATGAAAAGGGAGAGTTACAGCTGGAAGGTGGTTGGCAGAACAACCGTCCTATGGGAATCCATAATGAAAACAGGATGGTGGAGAATATCTTTGAAGAATTGGATGCTCCGGGAGAATGGTACTATGATAAAAAAGAAGGCTGGTTGTATTATTATCCTTTACCTGATGAAAAAATAAACGAACTGACGTTTGAGACCCCGCAACTTAAAAACTTGATTGAGTTTGCGGGAACTTCATCCGAGCCGGTGAAGAACATAACGATTCAAGGAATTGAGCTGACACAAACGATACGGACCTTTATGGAACAGTATGAGCCTCTGCTCCGCTCGGACTGGACAATATATCGGGGAGGAACCGTTGTTTTCAGGGGAACGGAAAAATGTGCTCTGCGTGATTGTTATATCCATAACGTAGGAGGGAATGGTGTCTTTTTTGATAAATATAATCGCTATTCGGCAGTGACCGGTTCTTATCTGACTTCTATCGGAGCCAGTGCCATTTGCTTCGTCGGGGATGTGGCGGGAGTACGTTCGCCGAGTTTTAGGTATGGGAAATTTGTTCCTTTGGATAAAATGGATTATACGAAAGGGCCTCAGAATGACAATCATCCTGCTTATTGCGAGGTCTCTGATAACTTGATATGTACAATCGGTTTGTTTGAAAAGCAGATTACCGGAGTGGAGCTTTCCATGTGTCGCAACATAACGGTAAGTCATAACAGTATTTACAATACTCCCCGTGCCGGAATTAATATCAGCGAAGGCACATGGGGAGGACATATTATCGAATACAATGACATTTTTAATACCGTGAAGGAAACAGGTGACCATGGAACTATCAACTCCTGGGGGCGTGACCGTTTCTGGCATCCGAATTATAATATAATGACGCAAATAACGAATGAAAAGCCTGCGTTGATTTTGGCAGACGTGGTCGAACCTATCATTATCCGCCATAATCGTTTGCGTTGTGATAGAGGATGGGATATAGATTTGGACGATGGTTCCAGTAATTACCAGATTTACAATAATCTTTGTTTGAATGGCGGCATTAAATTGCGTGAAGGGTTTTATCGGACTGTTGAGAATAATATTATCGTCAATAATACGCTTCACCCGCATTTGTGGTTTAAAAATAGCGGAGATGTCTTTTCACGTAACATTGTAATGACCAAATATAAACCTATAAGTGTGCGTGGTTGGGGCAGAGAGGTAGATTATAACATATTTGCAGACAGTTTGGCGTATCTTGCAGCTCGCCAACTTGGTGGGGATGCTCATTCTATAGTAACCACAGTCAAGTTTATAAATGCTGCGAAAGGTAATTTTAATGTAGCTGACGATTCTGAAGTCGTAACCAAAGGAGGATTCCGTAATTTTCCGATGAATAATTTCGGAGTGCTGTCTTCTCGTTTGAAACGGTTGGCTGCAAGTCCTGTGATGCCCGTTCCACTTGTGGCAGGTCATGCAACGGATACTAAAACGATGTTTTGGAAAGGGGTAACGTTTAAGAATCTGGATACATTGGAGGAACGTTCTGCTACGGGTATGGATACGGAACGGGGAGTTTATGTCGTTTCTGTAGATGTCTTAGGTAGTAATCAAGTCCGAGATTTTATTGCTTCGAATGATGTTATTCTTAGTGTAAATGGAAAGCCGGTCAATAATTTAGATGATATGGAGGAGGCGTTGAAGCACGTGGATACAAGTAAAAAGGCAGAGCTTGTTATTTTCAGAAATCAGAAGGAACATAAAGTTGTTATTCCTCTTTGATTTTTATCCGTGTTTTTACTTATTACATAATGAAATAAATGTCTGTCATATCTATCATTGATTTTAATATTCTTCTAATTATCAGAGAAATAAGTATGATAGATGCCTTCTATTAGGGGGTATCTATCATACTTTTACTGCAAAAAACAGGGTATCTGTCATAGATAAGACAACTGGATAAAGGTCGCGTAAGCTGGCTTGTTTTTATTGTAATGGGCACGCATAAATCCGATTATCATGGCTTAATAATCCGCCTTGAAAGGCGTTAAATTTATAGCCCACAGCTGTGTGACGTACAGCCTCCATACGTGTGCTGTACGGTTTGCATGCGTGGGCTGTACAGCCTGCGTCTGTGGGCTATAAAAAGACTGATACTCCAACCGGATTATTAAGCTGCAAAATACGGGTTATCTTACTGTAAAACGTGCATTCTTATGCCTTATGTAGTATTTAATCCGGCTCTTTGCTCCTGGGTAGGGGGAAGTTATTTCTGTGCCGCTGTACTTTCATTCCCGTAACGGTCTACGGCTGTAACGGCAAAATGCTTTTTGGCATTCCAAGGCAGGATAGGGGCGTAGATATAACTTGTCTCTCTGATATTCTGTGCAACGATATTTTCCGGCCGACTGGTGTCTACCGGATATTCATTCGATGCATAAATAATGTACATCGGATTATTACGTGGATCATTGTCGGTAGCGGCCTGCCATTTCAATTCCGTATATCCACTGTCGATAGTCCTTACTTTCAGTCCGGACGGAGCTGTGGGCGGAACATTGTCCAACCAGGGCATCGGTGGCTGTAAAGCCGGGTATGCGTAGAAGTTCTCGATTAGTTCATCATAGATGCCTTGAGTGTTCTCCATGAGATATTTTACCCGGTAGTGGCCTTCACCCGCCATTTTATGATTCCGGATGAAGTTTATTTGACGGTCTATCTCGTCCTGTCGTCCGTTGCTTTGCTCCTGCCAGTCAAGGGCAAAAGGATAGAAACTGTTTCCCTGAAAATACATCATTGGATATATCTGGTCCATAATACCTTCGCCAAGCCAGCCTTGCGGGTCTTGATAAACAGTAAAAGCGTTCCACCCACGGGAAGGATAACGCGAAGTATCGGTATTTCCCAACCGGACTGGCGCTGAGCTTCACCCAAGGCTTCATTGCTTTTTACACCTTTATATATATAACGTACAATTTCAGAAATATTATCCCGCCGCCATTGGTCCAGTGTACGCCCTTTCCCGTATCGGCGGAAATCATATTTGTCGGGAAAGAGGAGGGCATTCTCCGGATAACGCAGATAATCGAAATGTACCCCGTCTATATCATAACGGCTCACGACTTCCCGTACCAGTTTCATCAAATATTCTTTGGTTCCCGGATGTCCAGGATTAAGGAAATATTCGTTCTTGTAAGGTACGCAAATATCTTTCATCCGCTACCATGGTGACGGACCGGTTTCCGAAGCGAGGCAACGTGTTTCCCTGTTTCCCAACGGAATATTGTTACCATCGAGGATATCCGCAATTCTTCCTTTTGCTTGCGGATACTTTGAGGACTGACAGCGTGTGCGGGGCCAGTCGAGACCATACAACGCTGTGAGCCGCTGGGCGCGGACTTCATGTTTGGGCTGCGCTGCCACGGAGAGGAAAGAAACAAAAGTGAAAGAATGAGAATAGATAGGCGCATATTCTTTATTTTTTGTTTTAAATCCCTGCAAAATTAGTAAAAGTGTCGGTAATGTTGGGCTGTTTTCGTGAGATTATGTTACATTTGCCAAGCTAAAAAACGACACACTATGATAACATTTACTCTATGCCTGCTGGCGTTGATAGTAGGCTATTTTACGTATGGACGCCTCATGGAACGCGTCTTTGGTCCTGACGACCGTAAAACACCGGCTCTTACCAAGGCGGATGGAGTGGACTATATTCCATTGCCTACCTGGAAGATTTTATGATTCCAGTTCCTTAATATTGCCGGACTAGGTCCGATATTCCGGTGCAATAATGGGAGCTAAATTCGGTAGTTCTTCTTATTTATGGATTGTGTTGGGGAGTATTTTTTGCCGGGGCGGTGCACGATTATTTTGCCGGAATGCTTTTCCTTGCCTTGCGTCATGAGGGCGAGTTTGCCGGGGAATTATCGGACGCTATTTGGGACTTACGACGAAACAGATAATGAGAGGTTTCACCGTTATCCTGATGATTTTGGTCGGTTCCGGTTTTGGCCGGTCCTGCGGGATTTGCTGGCGAAGCTGACGCCGGAAAGTCTGGATGCTACGTTCTGGATTATCGTTGTGTTTGCGTATTATTTTGGCTACATTGTTGCCTGTAGATAAGATTATAGGTAAGATATATCCGTTGTTTGCAATTGCCTTGTTGTTTTATGGCTGTGGGGATTCTCGTCATGCTTTATGTGAATCATCCGCTTTGCGGAACTGTGGGACGGACTTTGCAAAATACGAACCCGGAGGCAGTGAACTTCCTATCTTTCCGATAATGTTTGTGAGTATTGCCTGTGGTGCAATTTCCGGTTTCCATGCTACACAAAGTCCTTTAATGGCTCGTTGCATGACTTCGGAACGTCATGGGCGTCCGGTGTTCTGCAGTGCAATGATAACCGAAGGCATCGTTGCACTGATTTGGGCTGCCGCCGCTGCTTACTTTTCCATGAGAATGGGATGGAAGAAAGTAATGCTTCCGTCATAGTAGATGCAATCACAAAAAGTGGCTGGGAACAATCGGGGTGTGCTTGCTATCTTGGGAGTAATTGCGGCTCCCATTACTTCTGGAGATACCGCTTTCCGCTCGGCTCGTCTGATTGTGGCGGACTTTCTGGGACTGGAACAAAAAAGTATGCGCCGTCGTTTATACATTTGTATTCCGATGTTCGTGGCGGCTATCGGTTTACTTCTCTGTATAGCCTGCGTGATGCGAACGGATTTAATATGATCTGGCGTTATTTTTGCCTGGGCCAACCAGACATTGGCGGTGTTCACCCTCTGGGCAATAACGGTTTATCTGGCGGTATCCAAGAAACCGTATGTCATTACTTTGATACCTGCCTTGTTTATGACAAGTGTGTTCTACTTATATATGTATTGCTCCTGAAGGTTTGGGACTGTCGCACGCAATCTCTTATTACATCGGTGTAGGATGTGTGGTGGTTGCTATTGTGTGGTTCTTTGTCTGGCTGGAGCAAGCAGAAAACAAGAAAATTATCAGAATGAAGAAAATAAATAAATCGACAGGAGTTGCTATCGCATTCACTTATTTATGTATCCGTGACGGCTTATCTGTTACCCCGTAATACGGAAGTAGGCAGACGGAAGAAGAAATATCTGACGGTGGCAGGTTCTTATGTCGTGTCCTGCTGCTGGCTTGTCCTCCGCAAAAAGGAACAGATGCGTGAACGCCGTAAAAAGACGAACAATCTCTATTCACTTAAAAAGTAAGTTTATGAAGAAATTAGCTTTAGCTATTTGTCTGCTATTGGCAATGCAGACCTGTGGTTGGTTCATCGAATACAAAAATAGTGGGTTGTGCTTTCTCTATGCTCAGAAAATAAGCTAGTTTTACGCGTTGGTTCTCGCCGCCGGAAAGAGTGGAGGAGGCTTGTCCTAACTTTATATATCCCAATCCCACTTCTTGTAATGGAATTAGTTTCTTCACTATCTTTTTTTGATTGTATTCGGCAAAGAATTCAATGGCTTGATTCACTGTCATTTCCAGAATGTCATAGATGCTCTTGTCTTGGAATTTTATTTCCAGCGTGTCGCTCTTGAAACGTTTTCCATGACAAGACTCACATTCTAGTACCAAATCTGCCATAAATTGCATTTCAACGGTTACCGTACCGTCACCTTTGCATTCCTCACAGCGCCCGCCTTCGGTATTGAATGAGAAATATCCGGCAGTATATCCCATTTGCTTGGCAAGAGGCTGTTCGGCAAAGAGTTTTCGTATTTCGTCGTATGCTTTTACATAGGTTACCGGATTGCTGCGTGATGATTTTCCGATAGGATTCTGGTCTACAAATTCAATATCTTTCACCAGCTGTACATCTCCTTCCAAAGAGATGAACTCACCCGGCCGTTCGCTAGCTTCACTATATTCGCGTTTCAATGCCTTGTAAAAGACATCACGTACCAACGTACTCTTCCCCGAACCGCTGACTCCCGTAACTACCGTCATTACATTCAGTGGAAATTTTACGTCAATGCCTTTAAGGTTGTTTTCACGCGCACCTTTTATTTCTATATAATTGTTCCACGGACGATGGCATCGGGGAATCTCTATGTTTTCTTCTCCCAACAAATAGCGCACCGTATAACTGTTACTGTTTCTTTGAAGATCGTTCATGTTGCCTTGATATACTATTTGTCCTCCTAAACGTCCTGCTTGAGGACCGATATCAATGATATAATCGGCAGCACGGATTATTTCTTCATCATGTTCTACCACTACTACGGTATTTCCCAGTTCCTGTAACTGACGAAGTACTTTTATCAGCCGGTCGGTGTCACGGCTGTGTAATCCGATACTGGGCTCGTCCAGGATATAGAGTGAGCCTACCAAGCTGCTGCCTAATGAGGTGGCCAGATTGATGCGCTGGCTTTCACCGCCGGAGAGCGAGTTGCTGAGACGGTTCAGTGTAAGATATCCCAAACCCACATCCATGAGGAAGTTGATGCGGTTGGTAATTTCCGTTAAGATCCGTTTGGCGATGGCTGTGTCATGTGCATCTAGTTCTAGAGTGCGGAAGAATTCTTTTAAGTCGTGAATAGGTAAGTCAACCAGTTGAGAGATGGATTTTCCACCTACTTTTACATAACCGACTTCTTTTTTCAAGCGTGTTCCATGGCAGACAGGACAAATAGTTTTTCCCCGGTATCGTGCCAGCATCACACGATATTGTATTTTATATTGGTTTTCTTCCAGCATTTTGAAGAAAGAATCTATACAGGCCTTATTTCTAGGTCCATGCCATAAATAATCTTTTTGTTCCTGTGTCAGTTCATAATAAGGGGCGAAGATGGGGAAATCGTGGGCGGGAGCTTCATGAATGAATTCTTGTAACCATTCCCCCATCTTTTCTCCACGCCAGCAAAGGACAGCTCCGTCATATACACTCAGAGCACGGTTTGGAATCACCAGATGTTCATCTATACCTATCACTTTACCGAAGCCTTCGCATTCGGGACAAGCGCCGAGAGGGGAATTGAATGAAAACATTTGGTCATTCGGTTCTTCGAATTTAATTCCGTCGGCCTCGAATTTAGTGCTGATTTAGTGCTGAAAGAGAACAGCTGCGTACTTCCGTCAGCAGAGTAGAAGCGGAGGAGGCAATTCCCGTCTCCCTCGTACATGGCCGTTTCGGCAGAATCGGTGAGGCGGCTGATACTGTCTTTGCTATCATCGGCTGTCATGCGATCTACCAGCAGATAGATGTTTTGTCTTTTATCTTCGGTAGCTGTTTGTTGCAGAAAATCTTCTATACGGACTATTTCACGGTTCACCTCTATACGGGTAAATCCTTGTTTCAAGTCCATTTCCAGTTGCTGGAGCAGTGTACGGCCTTCACGGGGCATCATAGGAGTGAGAACCGTGTATTTCGTTCCTTTAGGAAAGGAAAGCATACAGTTTACAATATCTTCAATACTATGCTTTTTTCACCAGTTGCCCGCTAATGGGAGAATAAGTCTTCCCCACGCGTGCATAGAGTAGTCGCAGATACTCATATATTTCGGTGGAAGTCCCCACGGTGGAACGTGGATTGCGGCTGTTCACTTTTTGCTGGATTAATCCTTATCGGGTAAAGAATAAGTTGGATGATGAATTGGCATCTACACACATCTATAATCGGCATCCAGAGTGGTTTGTTGTTTACGGTGACCAACTTTTTTTTGATCCAGCGTTGCCTGAAAGTCGCGAGCATATATGTAGGGTTGTGGGTGATATTGTGAGGCGTTATGATATAGATGCTATCCACATGGATGATTATTTTTATCCTTATCCGATTAAGGGACAAGATTTCCCAGATAATGAGAGCTTTATTCGTTATGGTGAGAATTTTACCGATAAAGGAGATTGGAGGCGTAATAATGTAAATTTGCTGATTGAAAAAGTACATAAAACTATACGGGAGATTAAACCGTGGGTGAAGTTTGGTATCTCTCCGTTTGCCATTTATCGGAATGCTACTACTGATCCACTCGGTAGTAGGACGGGTAGTCTTCAAAACTATGATGATTTGTATGCTGATGTGCTTTTATGGCTTCGTGAGGGTTGGGTGGATTATAATATTCCTCAGCTTTACTGGGAAATAGGGCATCCGCGGGCAGATTATAAAGAACTCGTAGAATGGTGGGCGAGACATGCAGAAGAGCGTCCTTTGTTCATAGGGCAATCGGTGGAAAATTCAGTACGAAATGTTGACCCCAATAATCCGGCCTTTAGTCAGCTGGGGTGTAAGATGATGTTACAGCGTTCTTTTCCCGAGATAGGAGGTAGTTGTCAATGGTCGGCTTTTACTTTACTGGCAGATACAGCTGGGTATCGTGAACGTTTGAAACGGGAGTATCATAAGTATCCTGCATTGCCACCCGTGTTTACTTTTATAGATAACCAAGCACCGGGAAAAGTGCGCAAACTCACAGCTTTGTGGGTGAACGGTGAATATATGCTTCAGTGGCATGAGCCGAAGTATAAGAGTGAAATGGATCGCGCTGTGCAATATGTGGTTTATCGTTTTACTTCCAATGAAAAAATAGATCTTGATGATCCTTTAAATATTGTATCCATCGTATGCGACAACTTTTATAGATTGCCTTATAAAGATGGGGAAACGGAATATCGTTATGTAGTGACAGCTCTTGACCGTTTACATAATGAAGGCAACAATGTCTGTGAATTCTTGCGAAGTCACCCACCCATAACGTGTGACTACTTCACCTTGTATCATCGAAAGCATGGCATATCCGCCGCCAAAGCCGAAAAGGCCTATTTTGAAGAATGTATAGAATAACTGAAAATAAAGCATAGGAGATTTATGATTTATAATTTATGATTTATGATGCGCAGCCAACTTTCTCAACTTTCAACTTTGGGATGGTGTAACCGTCCGTATAAGTATCCTCCTACACCGGCGATGATAATTACCCAGATAGGTGAGAATCCCAGTAGCCAGATGATTAGTGCAGATACAATGGGTATCCAGACATTGTAACGGTTGACTTTGGCTGACTTAGCCATACTGAATGTAGGAGCGGCAATCAGTGCAACTACTGCCGGGCGGATACCCTTGAATATCCGTTCTACTATCGGATTATCCTTAAAATTGTGGAAGAACATAGCTATGGCAAGAATAATGAGGAATGAGGGTAATTGTCCCTAAAGTGTGACTATACTTCCACGAATTCCCCGCAACTTATATCCGATAAAAATGGAAATGTTAACCGCAAGAATGCCGGGAGTCGATTGGGAAATGGCAAGTAAGTCTATAAAATCGTCTTTGGCGATCCACTTTCGTTTCTCTACAATTTCTTCCTCTATGAGTGGCACCATGGCATAGCCACCTCCGATAGTGAAAACTCCTATTTTAGAAAAAAGGCCGAATGCCTCTAAATAAATATTCATAGTTTTAATGTTATAATGTGATAATATGATATCACTCTACCACTTTATTCCCCTTCTTCACCTTCTTCTTTCTGTTTCGCATATTGGCTCGGGCTGACACTGAAATGCTTCTTGAATACTTCCCGGAAGTATTTCGCATCGCTGAAACCAGTCATTTCTGCTATTTCTGTTATACTGTGTACCTTCTTTCAGCAACTTCACCGAGCGTTTCAGGCGGATCAGGCGGATGTAATCGCCCGGAGCCTGATCGGTCAATGCCCTGAGTTTGTTGTAGAAGCTGGTACGGCTCATTCCCATCAGATTGCAAAGCACATCTACTGTAAGAGCCGGATTGTCTATATTATCTTCTATATTCTTCCGTACATTGGCGATAAACTTCCAGTCGATATCCTGCGAGCAGTTGATGCATTCGTCTTCATGATCATCCTCATCGTCCATATCCAGACTCCCGTATTTGCTTCGCAAAAAGGGCGCGGTTGATCAACAGATTGGAGACGGTAGCTTTTAATATTCCAATATTAAAATGGCTTGACAATATACTCGTCAGCACCAATCTGAAGGCCGGACAATATGTCTTTTTCATTATTAAGAGCTGTTAGCAGGATAACAGGAATATGCGACGTCTCGATATTATTTTTGATGGCGTCACACAATTCATCCCCACTCATTTCCGGCATCATAATGTCCGAGATAACCAGTTCCGGTTTGTATTCCGGAATGATGGTCAGTGCTTCTTTGCCGTTGCAGCAGTTCTGTACCGTATATTCTTCTGCCAGTGTCTGTGACAGATAGTTGCGCAGTTCATCATTATCTTCTACGATTAGGATTCGCTGATGATTCGATTCTGTTCCTTATGCACATTCTCATAGATGCTGGCAGGCACATTGGTTGTACTTTGTTATCTCTTGCCGGCGTTTGCTTGGTGTGGCAAGGTGTGCTTTATGGAAGCGTTTGCTGTCTTTTGGGAAAGATATCTTAATCACCGATCCCTGATTCTCCACGCTCGACAGGTTGATTTTGCCCTTGTGTAACCGGACAAGTTTCCATACCAGCATCAAACCGATACCGCTTCCCGTCACTTTCGAATTGATGGCATTGCTGCCACGGAAATGAAGCTTGAACAGTTTTTTGCTCGCTGGCTGGAATACCGATTCCGGTATCCTTCACTTCCACGCTCCACGAATCATTGTTCTCTGATACGAAAATCTGCACATTACCATTTTCCGGCGTGTATTTTAATGCGTTCGATATTATATTCTTCAGAATAGATTCCATCTTTTTCCTTGTCAAACCATACATTCATATACCGGAAATTGCTTTCGTACGTAAAGTTGATATGCTTGATATTGGCATAAGGCTGAAATGCATTGAATATTTCTGTCATGAACGTGTTTAGCTCATGCTCCGAAATGTATAATTCCGAAGAATAAACATCTGCTCTCTCAAAGTTGATAAGATTCGTTGTCAGACGCAACAAGGCATTTACATTGCGTATGGCAGTGTTCATGTTGGCTATGCCTTCACTTGCTCAGAGCTTCCTTTTTCGCGCAAATCTTCCAGAGGAGCTTTAATCAATGTCAAGGGGTGCGTATATCGTGTGCCGTATTGATGAAGAAGTGTATTTTTCATCGGAAACCTTCCGCTTTTTTCAGAATAAGAACCCGCAGGATGATAACAGCAATGAGAAATCAGGATTGCATACAATATCATTGCCCAGGGAGTGAGCCAGAAAGGGCAAACGTGATAATATCAACTTCTTTCTTCAACCGGGTGCGAGATTAGTGTAACGGATCGTGTTTCTCTGTCCCCGGGTTTGCTCCATTCTATCATAGAGCCTTCCAGCCTCCAAGAGTAAAGAATATTAGAAGGATAGTCATAGTTGATGGAAGAAACCTGCAAAGAGAAATCTGTTTCTGATTGTATTTTTAACTTTTCAGTACTCTTTGTATCGTTGATGCTTGCTTTTTCAACGGGAGAATCCTTATCACCCGGATAGATCGTTTGATAAAAAGTTTGAAATCGCTGAAAATCATTTTAGAAGAATAACTTCTGGGCAATTTCATATCCTTGTCAAATTCCACTGCTCCGTCAGAACTGCCTAAAATGAATTTATTGTTTTCGTAACGTACCTGATAGCGCATTGAAATGGGTGGTCATCAATCCCATATCTTTGGTCCAGTTATAGAATTTTCTCATTGGGATAAAAACTTGTCAATCCGCTTTCTGTACTCATGATTATATCTTTGTCCGCATCCGATAATATGGT
>VOFB01002124.1_pt1 | contig 19883 bp, 28 predicted proteins | sample 5384141 | NCBI WGS metagenome assembly VOFB01 (sample SAMN12384721, study PRJNA508395) | human gut metagenome | isolation source: healthy gut A | host: Homo sapiens | reverse complement strand
GGGCTCTGCCAGGAATTTGTGGCCCTGGCTGACCGGGAGCAAGCCCGGGCCCAGCAGATCAGCGGCCGGTATGATCTGGCCTGGGCTTATGCGACCGCAGGCGACCCGGCCAAGGCGCTGCCGGTGTGCGCGGAGTTTCTTCAGATGCAGAAGGAGACGCCAAACACCAGCGGGGACCCCCACTTAGAGGCGGTGCTGGCGGTCAATACCGCGTGTCTGGCCTGCGACCTGGCCTGTGACCTGCCTCAGATCCCGCTGGAGCAGTGCGACGCCTTGCTCATGGAGTTCCGGCGTCAGGTGCGGACCCACGGCATGGGCGAGCGCCTGTGGCAGTCCTATGCGGGGAAGGTGGCGGCCATGACCGGGGATCTGCGGGGACTGGCGGACCATCTCAGCCGCTTCCAGGCGGCTTCCCGGGATGACACCTCCGACTGCGAGGTGTGCGAGGCCGGGCTGACGGCAAGATTTATGCTGGCCCTGGGCCGGAAGGACGAGGCCATCAACATCGCCGTGGAGCTGTTGAAGCAGGGCAAGTACTGCGGCGAGGAGCCATGGACGCTTCTTGCCATCCTGACGGAGGACGCCCTGAACCGCCAGGATCTGGACGCCGCCGAGCGCTACGCCACCGCCATGCTCATCCAGCCCGTCGAGCGGCCCGCGGATCTGCGCCGGGCAGGCACGCTGCTGCGGATGGAGGCGGCCTTCGGCGCGGGAGAGGATGGGATCAAACTGCTGGCAAAGTGCCTGCCCTGGACGGAGAACCTCTGGGACCAGCGGCTGCTGTTCTATTTCTATCTGGGGGCGGCGGATTTCTGCCAGGCTCACAGCGTGCTGCACGCTGCGATCAAACTCCCTCCGGTTCCCGGCTTCAAAGACTGTCCCGAAAACGGCCTGTATGACTGCGCCGCCCTGGCCCGGTGGTTCTGGGACCGGGCGGAGGAGATCGGCGGACGGTTTGACCGCCGCAATGGATGCCCCAATTACGGGCGGCAGCTGCGGGTGGTGCGAAGGGACTGAGAGGACTGTCGGGAGTTCTTTCAGCCCAGATGGTAGAATGAGAAATCAGATTGGACAGGAGTGGAGCTCTTTTTATGGAAGCATACGATGATAGCCTTGTGGCTGCTTTTGAAACAGCCTTAAAGAACTCATTTTCCTCTTTGCGGACAACCTACAATGAGCAATTTTATTATTATGCGTTTATTTTTGACTCTGGCCTGTACCCTTATATTTCTGCATGGTCTTATGAAGCATTGGAAAAAATCGATTATTGAAAATAATATCGACGATCAGGAGCGTGCATGGTGGAAATGGGACTGCTGTGATTCTCCATATGTTGCTTATGGATATGATGAATTTTTGGTCAAGTAAAAACCTTTTGGATGAAAGAGGAAGGGAACTATCTGAGGACGATCTCTTTGATGCTGAGTGGAAGATACGAGTCGCCTCTATGGAAGAGTCATTAAAAAGGCTTGACCAAACTGAATTTTTTGGTACTGGTGATGCTCGAAAAAGCGTTGTAGTCAATGTAGAGGTCGTCCCACCGGATATAGGCGGATATTACAGCGCATTGCGGTTAAATCCAAAATCCTCTCTGTTGTCTGACTACCTGGAATGTTGTGAACAGCCTGATGCTAATTGATAATTTTTGGAAGTCTCCAGATGTGTAAGGTTTCTCGAAGCAGTCACTAAACTCTAACTGCTACAATGATCGTTCCTATATGAAAAAAATTTTTGAAGGAAAATAGCTGTGGTTAAAATTTCAAGTATTGCTTATCAATCAGAATGGAGGAAACAGATGTGGGTTATCAAGATGAAGACGAGCTGAGCGAGGAAGGCTTTCTGGAGATGCTGGCGGATTATGAGAAGCTGAGCAAATTGCAGGAGCAGTACCGGGAACTCCCCCATTCGCCCCAGCGGGTGGAGCTCTGCCGGGAGGCTGTGGCCGTGGCAGACCGGCTGGAGGAACCCTCGAGCAAATGATCGGCCGCTTTGACCTGGCCTATGCCTACATATTTGGAGACGATCCGGCCAAGGCCCTGCCGGTGTGCGCGGAGTTCATGCGGCTCCATCAGGAAAATCCCGGCGAGCTGGGAGAGGCCGAGGGAGACGCCGTCATTTCGGTGGCTATGCTGGCCGGCTCCATCGCCCGCCGCCTGCCCCAGATCCCGCTGGAGCAGTGCAAAAGCCTGCTGGCGGAGTTCCGGGATCAGGTCCGTACCTATGGCCTGGGAGAGCGGCTGTGGCAGTGCCACGCCGGGGAATTTGCCATGATGACCGAGGATCTGGCCGCGCTGGAGGAGCATCTGGACCGGTTCCAGGCGGCGGAGCGGGATGATGTGTCCGACTGCGCGGTGTGCGAGACGGGCGCGATGGCGGAATACCTGCTGGCCCTGGGCCGCAGGACGGAGGCTGTCGCCCTGGTGGAGGAGCTTCTGGAAAAGCAGGAGTTCTGCGAGGAGCAGCCCTGGAAGCTCCTCTCCATCCTCACCGATGACGCGCTGGAGCGGAACAATCTCCAGGAGGCGGAGCATTTTTCCGCCGCCATGGTGCTCCAGCCCATCAAGAATCCCATAGATCTGCGCCGTGTGGGCACCCTGCTTCGGATGAAGGAGCCTCCGGCGATTGGAAAAACGGGCTGAAACTACTGAAAAGAGCCTGCCCTGGACGGCAAATTTTTGGGATCAGGAGCTGCTGTTCTATTTCTATCTGGGGCGGCCAGCTTCTGTCGGGCGTACAGCATACAGAATTTGAAGATCAAGCTACCCCCTGTGCCCGGCTTTGCCGACTCTCCGGCAGACGGCGTGTATGACTGCGCCGCCCTGACCCAGTGGTTCTGGAGTCGGGCGGAGGAGATCGGCGCGCGCTTTGACCGCCGCAACGGCTGTCCCAATTACGAGAGGCAACTGTGGGCGGTGCGAAGAGGCTGAAGGCAACAGGACGTGAGCGCAAACATTTCAAAGTGCTATTTCCTCCTGAAACTATGGGGAGATATTTATCATGTATGAAACATCTACACAGATACGAGGTTGTTAAGGCCATATCGGAGAAAGCTAATAAGTATTGAGAGGTACTGAGTAATGGATGTCGTAATGGAACATGAACCCGACATTTCTGCAAATTTATTACCGGTCCTGGAAAAAAGACGATACACCAATAGATATTTTGAACAGGCAGGAAATAGTCGCACGGCTCATGGAATTGCTGACCACATTATCAAATACCAAGGGTTCCTGTACCTTTGCACTAAATGGAAGATGGGGAGCCGGAAAACATTTGTCTTGAAAATGGTGGAGCGTCAACTGCGAGACTATCAAGCAGGGGAAAAATTTGCGGTATTTCACTATAATTGCTGGGAATATGATTATTATGATGAGCCGTTAATTGCGATTGTGTCCTCTATGCTTGATAGTATACGGACACTCTATAACAAAAACGGTTTGCCGTACATAGGCGTGGACGAGTATATGAAACACCGCTTGTAGGCAAAGCTGGTAGGAGCCATCGTAAACAAAAATAGCAAAGCCAAAGGAAGCCGTCCAAGGGGGCGAGATGAACGCTCCGCACCCTTGACGGCTTTCTCCGTCTTTGCTGTGTGCTAATCAAGCGGGCGCAAGCAGAGCTCCGCTTGCGCCCGGTGCTATTATGGTGTTTGTGTCTACGCATTTAGAGGGGGAAAAGTACCGATAGCATAAGACTTTTTACAGTATGAATGGACAACCTGGAATAGCTTGACATTCAATCCCTTATAGTTACAACTTAACTTCATAGCATTGCCCTGCTGCCACTTTGCTTTATACGTATGTAAGCTCCTTATCTACAGCTTCCATCGCACTGACTCGAATATTGTTCATCTTACCGATCCATGCCATTTGGTCGGTGGCTTTCATTGTTTCAGTGATCTCCTGCGCCTCGGCCATCTGTTGGATGATAGTGTCCATCAGCTCTTGCGCTTGCTGGTCAATGCCGGCGAGATAGGCATTCAGTTTCCCGCTCAGCAGCAAAGCATTATATAATGCGGGACGGTACTCTTTGAGATACCGTTTGTGCCGCTGCCCCCATACGCCGACAGCCTGTTTTTCTTCAGTAGGTGCAGTCACGCATGGGAGATAATAATCGCCGGACAGTTCATACCACAAGCCGTTATCCTCGTTAAAAATGTACTTGTCCATATTGAAATCCTCCGCTATCATATATTCGCACATACATCACAGTTCTCCGATTGCCACACTTTCTTATATCTTGTTGCGGGATTTTCCTGCCCTTGTTTCTGCCCTTATGGACAGTCAGGGCAAGAGTAAACTCGTGTGAAATCGAATAAAGGGATAAGGCGAACACACTGCGGAAAATCCTTTATTTTCAAGGCTTTCAGCGGATTGCATTAAATACCTATGGCGAACGATAATCGATCATAAAATAGTGGTATTCAAATCAGGATTTATATTATTCGTTGCTGTCCATCCACATTAAAATCTTCTTACATTTAGGACAGTACCATGCAGTTTTTCAAGAACAGAAGTTTCTACGCTGATAGTTTTTCGGGTAAAAAAACCTTTTAGCCCACATTTTTCTTTTCTTCATTAGAAGTAAATTCATACCAATGTCCACCACTTTGTCCAATGCCTTCAACAGTTCCTTGTTCCATTTCCATTCCACAATCTAAACATTTCATATACTACTTCCTCCTAGGCAAATTGGGAATTTATTTTCTGTCTATTTTATCATAGTTTTCTGCTCTGTTCAATGTATAGTAAAATCGATGGAGTTGGAGCCCATCAGTCCCGAAGTAAAAAGGGTCCCCACCTCCTTTTTCTTGACTGCTCCTTCCAGATGTGGGATAATAATAAAATTCCGAAATGACAGGAGGAGTCCCCGTGACCGCGTTTCTCATTCGTCTTCTGCTCCCCCCGGTGCGGATCCCGAGACCCTCAGGTCCGTCAGCGGTGCGGCTCTGTGTCCGGGGGCGTGGGCATCGCGCTCAATGCCCTGCTCTTTCTGGGCAAGCTCCTCTCCGGCCTGGCCACCGGCTCCATTGCCGTGGTGGCCGATGCCTTCAACAACCTGTCTGATGCTGCCTCCTCCGTCATCACCCTGGTGGGGTTCCGGCTGGCCGGACAGGACGCCGACCAAGAGCACCCCTTCGGCCACGGACGGATGGAGTACCTCACCGGTCTGGTGGTGGCCCTGGCCATCCTTCTGATGGGGGTGGAGATCGGCAAGTCCTCCCTGGAGAAGATCTTTTCCCCGGAAGTCACCACCTTCTCCTGGATGGCGGTGGTCATTCTCTTCCTCTCCATCCTGGTAAAGCTGTGGATGTTCTTCTTCAACCGGACCCTTGGCCGCCGCATCGCTCCGCCGCCATGGAGGCCACCGCAGCAGACTCCCTCTCCGACTCCGTCTCCACTGGGGTCGTTCTCCTGTCCACTCTGATCTCTCACTTCCTCCATGTCCAGGTGGATGGCTTCGCCGGCCTGCTGGTGGCGGTGTTCATCCTGAAGACTGGGTGGGATTCTGCCAGGGAGACCCTGGACCCTCTGCTGGGCCGCCCCATGGACCCCTCGCTGGCCGCCGATATCGACCGGCTGGTCCTGTCCCACCCCCACATCCTCAACATCCACGACCTAGTCTACCATGACTACGGCCCCGGGCGGGCCATGATGTCCTTCCACGTGGAGGTCCCCGCCGGCTGCGACCTGCTGGAGATGCACGACATCATCGACCACATCGAGCGGGAGCTGAAGGAGCGCCACCACATCGAGACCGTCATCCACGTGGACCCGGTGGTCAATGACGAGCGCACCCTGGCCCTGCGGGACCAGGTGACCCGGCTCACTCAGGAGCTGGACCCGGTCCTCACCATCCACGATTTCCGCATCACGGCTGGTCCGCTCCACACCAACCTGATCTTTGACGTGGTGGTCCCCTATGGCTTCCGCCTCACCGACCAGCAGGTTCTGGAGCAGCTCACCCGGTCGATCCGAGCCCTGTCCGATCACTACTACCCGGTGATCCAGGTGGATCACTCCTATATCGATCAGCGGAGCGTCCAAAACTGAGGGATATTTACAAAAAATTCACCCAAGAGGGCAAAATCCCTTATAATAGAAGGAGAACGGTGTGATGCGGGGCCGTGGCACGCGCTCCCGGTCACAGGATAAACTTTGGGGAGCGCCCTGTCTCTTCCCCGAAACATGGAAAAGGCGGTGCTGATGATGTCAAAAAAGTTCTGATCGTAGAGGACGACAGCAACATTGCGGAGCTTCTGAACCTCTACCTGGAAAAAGAGGGCTTTGAGCCCCTAGTGGCCAAGGACGGCGGCAAGGGGGTGGAGCAGTTCCGGGCTTTCCAGCCCGACCTGGTGCTGCTGGACATCATGCTGCCGGTTATGGACGGCTGGTCGGTGCTCAAGAAGATCCGGGAGACCGACAAGACCCCCGTCATCATGCTCACCGCCAAGGGGAGACCAGCGACAAGGTCTCCGGCCTGGAAATGGGTGCGGACGACTATATTGTCAAGCCCTTTGAGATGAAGGAGGTCCTGGCCCGCATCCACGCTGTGCTGCGGCGCACCGCCGGCGGCGAGGAGGAGGGGGGCGCCAAAAAACTGGCCTTTGACAAGCTGGTCATCAATCTGGACTCCTATGAGCTGATCGTCAACGGCCAGCCGGTGGACACCCCGCCCAAGGAGCTGGAGCTGCTCTTCCACCTGGCCTCCTCCCCCAACCGGGTATTCACCCGGAACCAGCTGCTGGACGAGGTGTGGGGCTTTGACTACTTCGGGGATTCCCGAACGGTGGACGTACATATCAAGCGCCTGCGGGAGAAGCTGGAGGGGTCAGCGACCAGTGGCGTCTGAAAACGGTCTGGGGCGTGGGCTACAAGTTCGAGGTCTCCCCCGCCGGGACGCCCGGCTGAGGCAGGTGTTTGCCTTGAAAAGCCTGTATAAGCGCCAGCTGTTCATGATGGTGGCCATCGTCTTTCTCTCCTTTTTCATGCTGTCCGCCGCTTTCATGATGCTCTCCTACCGCTATATCATCGCAGAAAAGCGGGACGCCATGGAGCGCAACGCCGACTATATCGCCTCCTTTACTTCCGAATATATCCAGCAGTCTGGGAGCCTGGATGTCTACTTCCGCAGCTATGTGGCTACCCTGGCTTCTGTCTCCGCCTCCAACGTGCTGCTCTCCGATGTGGACGGGGATATCATCTATGCCCTCCGGCGGCAGCTCCTCCGACCTGTCCAATTACACCGACCGAGCCGCATCCCTCAGCGGGTCCTCCAGCAGGTGCTGTCCAGCGGTTCCTACAACGGCCTGACTAACCTGGACGGCATCTACTCCGAGAAATGCGGTATCTGGCCGCCTACCCCTTCGGCATCATCTTCGGCGGAGCCACCATTCCTCAGGGGCTGGTGCTGGTCTCCTCCGACACTTCCAGCGTCTCCGAGATGTGGCGTGCCACCGCCACCATCTTTTTCTTTACCGCTGTGACGGTGCTGCTCATCGCCGTGATCGCCAGTTCCATCACCTCCTCCCATCAGGTCCGTCCGCTGAACGAGATGGCAGAGGCCGCCCGGAAATTCGGGCAGGGGGAGTTCGACGTGCGGGTCACAGGCTATGAGAACCGGTGCGACGAGGTTGGCACCCTGGCAGAGGCTTTCAACTCCATGGCCGCCTCCCTGTCCAAGGTGGAGACCCAGCGCAGCGAGTTCATCGCCAATGTCTCCCACGAGCTCAAGACCCCCATGACCACCATCTCCGGCTTTGCGGAGGGCATCCTGGACGGCACCATCCCCCCGGAGCGGGAACGGGACTCCCTGGAGATCATCGTCTCTGAGACCCGCCGCCTGTCCCGGCTGGTGCGGCGGATGCTGGACCTGTCCCGCCTCAATGCTTTGACGGAGAACATCACCGCTCAGGAGCAGTTCGACCTCACGGAGACCGTCTCCCAGGTATTGGTCAGCCTGGAGGGCAAGATCACCGGACGTGACCTGGATGTGGACGTTAAAATGCCGGACGAGCCCCTGAAGGTGTGGGGCGACCCGGATTCGGTGACCCAGGTGTGCTACAACCTGCTGGACAACGCCGCCAAATTTGCCGCCAAGGGGACCACCATCACGGTCCAGATCACCAAAAAGGACGGCAAGGCGTACACCTCCATCCGCAATCTGGGGGCCACCATCCCCCCAGACGAGCTCTCTCTCCTCTTTGACCGCTTCCACAAGGCGGACTACTCCAGAAGCATGGACCGGGAGGGCGTGGGCCTGGGTCTGTATATCGTCAAGACCATTTTGGGCAATCTAAAAGAAAACATCACCGTGACCAGTGAGGACGGTGTCACCAACTTTACCTTCACCCTCACCCTCGCCTGAGTTCATCCAGGCTCCTCTGTGACGTTTTCTTTGGGCCTGCGGCGCGGACCCCTTTCGTCCGGCCGCGTATGTTTGTCCCCCTGCGGCATATTCTTTGACTGGAAGGGCGTGCGGGCGGCCCTTCGCCCCCATGTCCCCCTGCTCCGAGCAGGAATCTTCACACTGAACTGAGCGCCCCAGGGCGCGGGGGAGGTTTCTTCTATGGACAATCGAAGCGATGGGCTCTGGCAGGGCGGCCCCTGGGAGCAGCCTGCCCGCCCCTTCTCCCCGCCGCCCGCCGTGGTAATCCCGCCCCAGAAATACCGTCCTCCCAGGCCGCCCCAACGCCGCCACAGCGGTCGGATCGGCTTTCTCATCGCGCTGGCTTTGATCGTCTCCCTCACCGCCCTTGCAGTCTTGTTCAATGGCGGCCTCGCCCCCCGTTCCGCGGACCCCGTCCCCTCTGGGTCCGACCCGGGATACAGCAGCTGGGAGCAAGAGGAGGACCTCTCCGCGCCCCCTTCCATTCCGCAGGCGGAGACCGGCACCGGCGTCATCCTCTCCATCACTCCCCCCTCCGGTGAGGCGCTGACCTACACCCAGGTCTATGAAAAGGCCGCCCCCTCCATTGCGGCCTTGACCGCATACAGCGCCGGAATGGTCTCTACCGGTACTGGGATCGTACTCACTGCCGACGGATATATCGTTACCAACGCCCATATCATCGCCGGCGCCGAACAGGTCAACGTCACCCTCTCCGACGACTCGCTCTGGTCCGCCCAGTTGGTGGGCTTCGAGCCTTTGGAGGATCTGGCGGTGCTGAAGATCGACGCCTCCGGCCTCACCCCCGCCCAATTTGGCGATGACACCCTGCTCCGCAGCGGAGACCCCGTCTCCGCCATCGGCAACCCCATGGGCTACCGCTCCACCATCACGCCGGGCATCGTATCTGCCCTGGATCAGCCGGTATCAGTGGAAGGGACCACCATGTACCTCCTCCAGACCAGCGCAGCCATCAACTATGGCAGCTCCGGGGGCGCCCTGCTCAATGACCGGGGTCAGGTGGTGGGGGTGACCACCATCAAGATCGTGGCAGACGACGGCTCTGCCGAGGGGCTGGGCTTCGCCATCCCCACCACCCGGGTCAAGCAGGTGGTGGACCGCCTCATCGCTGGAGCGCCGGTCACCCGCCCCTCCCTGGGGATCATCGTACGCCGGGGCCAGGGGAGAACGGCGGTCTGGTGGTGGAGGAGGTAGATCCGGACAGCGACTGCCACCGGCAGGCATTCAGCCCCAGGATATCATCGTGGCGGCCAACGGGCAGCAGGTCCAGACCTTCGCCGACCTGGAGCGGATCAAGCGCACCCTGGACGTGGGCGACTCCCTGCTCCTGGAGGTCCTGCGGGGCGGGGAGCACCTGGAGTTCACCGTCACTCTGATGGATCAGGACGACTTCTGACTCTGTCCCCGCCCAAGCGCGTCTCCCGGTCCGGGAGATACGCTTATTCTGTGGGGAAATCCTCCATGGACGTTTTCCACAGCATGCATCCCGCTACTTTTCCGCCCGCTCTGGGGCGGAAAAGTCCTCGCTTTCCGCAGCCCTTGACGTACAAAGGCTGCGGAGGATGTGATCTCATTCGAGGCGGGCTGCCGCCCCGAACTCCCCTGTCTGATCCTGAAACATCTGTCCCTGAAAAAGCTTTCGAAAAGCCGAGTGCGTCTCCCGATCCGGGAGACGCACTTTTGTCCCTTGTCCGCCGTGCCCGGAGCATCTTCCTTTCCACTTGCCTTTTTCTCCGTCCGGAGTACACTAGAAGCAGGAAGCATCCTTCATTCTGAGTGCGGGAGGTAATGCAAGATGGCAAAAATTCATCCGTTTTCTGGGGCCGGACGGCCCCACCTATGGCCGCGTGGAGGACGACGTGGTCTACACCCTGTCCGGTGACCTGTTTGGCTGGTGGGAGGAGACCGGAGAGGGTTTTCTCCTGGACGGTCTGAAGCTCCTGCCCCCTGCTCTCCCGGCAAGATGCTGGCGGTGGGCTTCAACTACCGGGATCACGCCGAGGAGTTCCACACCCCCATTCCCACCGACCCAAACATCTTCCTTAAGCCGCCCAGCTGCCTGGCCGCCCATGGGCAGAAGGTCCTCTATCCCCGTGCCCTGACCCGGCAGGTAGAGTATGAGGCGGAGCTGGTAGTGGTCATTGGCCGGCATGCCCGCCATGTCACCCCCGGAGCAGGCCCCGGACTATATTCTGGGCTACACCGTGGGCAACGACGTCACCGCCCGGGATCTCCAGTCCCCACCGGGCAGTGGGCGCTGTGCAAGGGCTTTGATACCTTCTGCCCGATCGGTCCCTGTATCGTCACCGATGTGGACCCCCGGGCCGGGCTGGAGATCGAGAGCTTTGTCAACGGGGAGCGGAAGCAGCACTCCAACACCCGCAATCTCATCTTTGACCCCTTCCACCTGGTGAGCTATCTCTCTCAGGCCCTCACCCTGGAACCTGGCGACGTGATCTTCACCGGCACCCCCTCCGGTGTCAGTCCGGTCCATCCCGGCGACGTGATGGAGATGCGCATCCAGGGCATCGGCTCTCTCATCAATCCGGTAGCCGCCGAACCCCTGTGAGCAGAAAAATCGCTCTTCCGGACCTTTCAGTCTGGGAGAGCGATTTTTCTGCTCCTTGTTTACTTGCTGCTGGGCAGGACAGACGCCACCGCCGCCGCAAAATTATTGATGGGCATAGTCTGGAGCACGATGCGCCCCGGGCCGGTGACCACGGTGTTGAACAGCCCCTCACCGCCAAAGAGGACGTTTTTGACGCCCTTCACCGTCTGGATGTCAATGGAGCAGGTTGCGTCCATCATGGCCAGGTTTCCGCTGTCTACCACCATCTTCTCCCCCGCATTCAGCTCGTACTCAACCGCAGAGCCGTCGATCTCCAGGAATGCCGTGCCGCTGCCGGAGAGCTTCTGCATGATGAAGCCCTCGCCACCGAAAAAATCCGGCGCCCGTTTTCTTCTGGAAGAACACGGACAGCTCCACCCCCTCCTCCGCTGCCAGGAAGCCGGCCTTCTGCACCACCATCGGGCGGTCGTCCATGACCTCCACCTCCCGGATGGAACCGGGGAAGCTGGAGCCGAAGGCGATCATCCCGGCCGCCGCGGGCGGTATAGATATTCTGAAATATGGACTCGCCGGAAAACATCCTCCCGAAGGCCTTGCCGATGCCGCCCGCCGAGGTCTGCATCTCTATGTTGGGGCTCATCCAGACCATGGACCCCTTCTCTGTGATCATGCTCTCTCCGCTGGCCAGCTGGCAGATCACCACCGGCATGGGTTCTCCTGTGATTTGATACTGCATGGTTTTCCCGCCTTTCTGATCGATCAGTCTCTTTTCCCCACTCCTGGGGCCGCCTCCAGTATAGCGTATCCACTCCTTGGCGGCAACTATAAAAAAGCGGGCCGCGGAAGTCTCCTCCCGCGGCCCGCCCTTCTGTCCCCGGCCGTTCAGTTGGTCATTTCTCCGCCCAGTTCCCGGTGGCCTCAGCGGTAAGGTAGGCGTTGATGAACCCGTCCAGGTCCCCGTCCATCACGCCGTTGATGTTGCTGGTCTCATAGGCGGTGCGGTTGTCCTTCACCAGCTGGTAGGGCATGAAGACATAGGAGCGGATCTGGCTGCCCCACTCGATCTTCAGCTGGACGCCCCTTCAGGTCGGATATCTTGTCCGCCTTCTCCTGCATCTGCAGCTCCACCAGCTTGGCCCGGAGCATCTTCATACAGTTGTCCTTGTTCTGGAACTGGGAGCGCTCCTGCTGAGAGGCCACCACGATGCCGGTGGGCTTGTGGATCAGCCGCACGGCGGAGGAGGTCTTATTGACGTGCTGGCCGCCGGCGCCGCTGGCCCGGTAGACCTGCATCTCGATGTCCTCGGGGCGGATATCGATCTCCACGTCCTCGGGCAGGTCGGGCATGACCTCGACAGAAGCGAAAGAGGTCTGCCGCCGGGCGTTGGCGTCAAAGGGAGACACCCGGACCAGACGGTGGACGCCGTGCTCCCCACTGAGATAGCCATAGGCGTTCTCCCCCTCCACCATGATGGTAGCCGACTTGATGCCCGCCTCGTCCCCCTCCTGGTAGTCCATGATCTGATAGGTAAAGCCGTGGCGCTCGGTCCAGCGGGTGTACATGCGGTAGAGCATCTGGGCCCAGTCCTGGGCCTCAGTGCCGCCGGCACCGGGGTGGATGGTCAGGATCACATTGGAGCTGTCATACTCCCCAGTGAGCAGGGTCTGTAAGCGCGCCTCCTCCATGTCCCGCTCCAGCTGGGCGAAGCCCTCCTCCAGCTCGGGCAGCAGGGATTCGTCCTCGAATTCGTTGCCCATCTCGCACAGGGCCATCAGGTCGTCCCACTCCCGGCGGCGCTTGTTCTGGCTGTCCACCTTGTCCTGCAGGTTCTTGATGCGCTGCTGCACCTTCTGGGCCTTGGCCAGGTTGTCCCAAAAGCCGTCGGCGGCAGATTCCGCCTGGAGCATATCCAGCTCCCGCTCGGCGGATTCCAGGTCCAGGGCTTTTCCCAGTTCCTCCAGGGTGGGAGCCAGGTTGTTCAGCTTGACCTTGTATTCGTCGAATTGGAGCATATGGTCCTCACTCTTTCCATCAAATTCCCGCCCTGACGGGCAGTATTCCAATCAAAGCCCAATTATTATATCTGAACTCGGCTGGAAAGTAAAGAAAAACCGGATATTCCAGTGTTTTTTGCGCCGCCGCTCCCACCGTTCAGAGGTGTTCCCCCTCTGCTTCGACAAATGGAAGGGCCGTCTCGCTCAGCGAGACGGCCCTTCAGCGGTCGCTGGCCAGCCAGCCGTCCCCCTGAAAGATGAGATCGTCCAGATCGCGCCAGGGCTCAGGCTGCGTCGGACGCTGTACTTGGATCATCTGATTTTCTTCCATATCGAGAACTTCCTCCCTCTGTATCTGATCGCGGCGCCGGTGGTCCTCCCACCGGCGTACACATCAGTATATGCCGCGGTCCATGGAATATGTGCTCGAAACCGTACACCCAGAGAGAGAAAATTTTTTGCGGCAGGCGTTCAGCCCTCCCCGCCGCTGTCCCGGAGGATGCGGGAGCTGTTGATCAGGATCACAAAGGCTCCGATATTGTGGAGGAAGGCCCCGGCCAGGGCGGGGATCACCCCCACGGCGGCCAGGATCATCATAATGAGGCTGACGGAGAAGGCGATGCCGATGTTCTGATACATGATGCTCTTGGTGCTCCTGGCCAGGGACATGACAAAGGGGATGTTGTTCAGGTCGTTGTTCATAAGGGCGATGTCGGCGCTCTGGATGGCCACATCAGAGCCCATGGCCCCCATGGCAATGCCCACGTCCGCCTCTGCCAGGGCCAGGGCATCGTTGATGCCGTCTCCCACCGCAAGCACATGGGCGTCCTGCCTCAACCGCTTCACGTGCTCCAGCTTCTCCTCCGGCAGCAGGTGGAAATATACCTGGTCGATCCCTGTCTGCCGCTGGACCTTCCGGGCAGCGAACTCCCGGTCGCCGGTGAGGAGCACAGTCTGTTCCATCCCGTCCTCGTGGAGCCGGCTCACCACCTCCTCAGCCTCCGGACGGACGGAGTCATCAAACATGAGGCAGCCCAGCACCCGCCCATTGTACACCACCCAGTTGGCGGGACCCCCTCCGGTGTCCATATGGGGGTCCTCCGGCTGGTAGCCCAGGGACTCGATCCAGTGCCGTGAGCCGAACAGGATCTCTTCCCCGCCCCGGGTCCCGGTCAGTCCTTTGCCCGCGGTCTCCCGGACCTGGAACCCCTCCTCATAGGGGATGCCCTCCCCTCTAAGGTCTTCATCAGGGAGCGGGAGATGGGGTGCATAGAGCTGCACGCCACGCAGCCGCCCCTGGCGAAGAGCTCCTCCCTGCTCTGGGCCTCCTGAAGATAGAAGCCGCTGATGGAAAGCTCCCCCGGGTGATGGTGCCCGTCTTGTCAAAGATCACAGTGGTGATGTTGGTGAGCTGCTCCACGAATTTGGCGTTTTTGATGAGGATGCCCCTGCTTGGTGGACACCGCCAGGGCAGCAATCATGGGGGCGGAGCTGACCAGCATGTGCCCGCAGGGACAGCTCACCACCAGCACGGCGATGGCGTTGGAGATATTTCGGCTGAGCAGAGCGGTGAGGGCGGCCACGATGAGGGCCAGCGGGATGTAGTAGTGCATGAACCGGTCCACGATCCGGATCTCAGGCACGGTGATGCTCTGGGCCTCCTCCAGCAGGCTGACGATCTTGGTGAAGGAGGTGTCCTGATATTCCTTCTCCACCCGGACCTTGATCATGCCGTCCAGGTTGGTGGTGCCGGCGTACACCGTGTCCCCCTACGGTCACGGCGGCGGGCAGGGGTTCACCGGTGAGGGATTTCTGGTCGATGTTGGAATTGCCCCAGATCACGGTGCCATCGATGGGCAGGCCCATGCCAGGTCGGACAATGATGATGTCCCCCCGTTTCAATGCCTGGACCTCCACCGTCACCTCCCCATCCTCAGTTTCCAGCACCGCGTCGGTGGCCTGCATCTGCTTAAGGCCCTCGATGGCGTCCCGGCCTCCCATGATGCTCCGCTCCTCCAGAAAGTGGACCACGCTGAGCACCACCGGGATCAGGATGGCCAGCTCGTGCTGCCCAGTGATGTAGCAGGCCAGCACGGCGATGGAGACCAGGATCTCCATGGCGTTGGTCACGTCCCGCTGGAGAAAGCCCCGGATGGCGGTCGCCAGCAGGGGCAGGCCCTCCACCAGCACGCCCACAGAATAGATCAGCCCCGCCACCGCCGTCTGCTCCGGGAAGATCCCCTTATAGAGCAGTCCGGTGACCAGACAGAACCAGGGCTATCATGGCGGTGGTGATCTCCACCGAGAGCTTTCGCTTCTCCCGCCGGGTCAGGTCGGCCCCCTGGCTGTCCTCCAGCAGGTGGACCGCGGTATTCGTCAGGTTCTCCATAGCCGTCCCTCCTCAGGGCAGAAAGATCTGGGGCGTGTTGGTCCCCTCGGGCAGCACGATCTTGCCGCCCATCTGGTTGAAGATGGTGACCACCTTTTCCCGGAACACCCGCTCGTAGACCACGTCCCGGTTCTGCTGATACTCCTGGAACAGGCCGTAGAACTCCGCCACCTGGTCGTTGGCCCGGTTGATCCGGACGTGCTGCGACACCTGGGCGTCGCTCACCAGCTTATCGGCGGCGGCGTTGCCCTCCGGGATCACCCGCTCCCGGTACTGGTTGGCCTGCTGGATGCGGGTCTCCTTCTCCACCGAGGCGGCGTTTACTTGGTCGAAGTGGTATTGCAGGGCGCTGGGGGGCTTGATGCTCTTGAACTCCAGGCTCACGATGCTCACCCCCATCTCCATCCCGTCCAGGATGGCCTGGGCCTGGCGGATGACCTCGTTTCGAACTCCGCCTTCTGGTCGGTGAGCAGGCCGTCCACGCTCTTGGACGCCGCGCAGGAGGTCATCACGCCGCTGACTACGCCGTTGATCTCGGTCTCTGGGTCGCTGTTGTACAGGGCGTACTCCACCGGGTCAGAGATCTGATACTTCAGGGTGGCATCAATGTGGATGATATTCTCGTCCCCTGTGATCACATAGCCGGTGTCCTCGATCTCCGCATAGGTGGGGTCAGCGGAGGCGGCGTGAGTGGTGATGGACACCTCATGCACCTTTCCCACCGGCACCTTGATTACCTCGTCGATCACATAGGGGGAATGCCAGCAGCAGGCCCGGCTCCTTCACCTGCTCCTCCCGGGTGTCCCCCACCAGCCGTCCGAACCGCAGCACCACCGCCACCTCGTGGTTGTTGACCACCCGGATGCCGGAGCAGCAGATCAGCGCCACAAGGATGACGATCAGCCATTTGCAGTAGCGGATGGCGGTGTTGATGATGGCAATGAACCGCTGAGAATCCTTCATCTTCCCTCACCGCCTTCAGTCATCGCCGTAGAGCACGTCGAATGGCGGGGTGTCCATGGTGATGATCATCACCGTGTCCTCGTCCACCGAGTTCTCCAGGGCAGCCAGCTTCTGTAGGAATTCATACAGCTCTGGGTCCTGGCTGTGGGCCGAGGCATAGATCTCTGCCACCTCCCGCTCCGTCTCCGCGTTGATGGCGGCAGCCTCCTCCCGGCCCTCGGCCACGATGGCGGCCACCTCCGCATCTGACTCGCTCATAATGATCTTGGCGTCCCGCTCACCCTCCGCCAGCAGCTGGTCGATGTACTTCTGCCGGTCCGCCTGCATCTGGGTGAATACGCTCTGCACGTTGGTGGCGGGCAGGCCCACCCGCTTCAGCCGCAGCTCATGGACCTGGATGCCGTACTGTTCCAGAGCGTGGGACTGCACCTCCTGGAGCATGGCGGCCTCGATCTCGTCGATCTTGATGTCCTCCTCGTCCAGGGGAGACCAGAGCGGACAGGTCATAGTTGCCCATGGTCCCATTTTTGGCGCTGGTGACCAGGTCGCTGAGGTAGGTCTCCGCCAGGGCGGTATCCCCCACGCTGGTGTAGTACCGCAGGGGGTCGGCGATGCTCCAGATGGTGTAGGTCTGCATGATGACATTTTTCTTGTCATGGGTCAGAGTCTCCAGGTAGCCGGAGTCCAGATACCGCTTCCTGGCGTCCTGGATCTGCACGTCCTCAAAGGGCCAGGGCAGGCGCAGGTACATCCCTGCCTGGGTCACCTCCGACCGGACCGCGCCGAACCGGGTCACCACCGCGTACTCCCCCTCGTTTACCTTGAACACAAAGCCAAAGAAGCCGATGATGGCCGCCACGATCAGGGCGAACATCCACTTGATGATGCGGTTCCCTTTCATATCATGTCCCCTCCTCACCCGGCACTGCGCCGGTCTCCGCCTGCGTCCCCGCTGTCTGTGTCTCCGCCGCCTGCTCCCCCGCCGGCGCCTCCGCCGTCAAGGCCGCTGAACCACCGGCTCCCCGAGCCGCCCAGTCCGAAGTTGGCATACAGGGCTCCGGCGTCCACCCCCGGCCCTACGATATACTTTCTCTGCTGGGCCAGAGCCTGCTGGAAGCTCTCCAGATACCGGTCCAGCAGATAGGCCTCCGGGTCCAGCAGATAGGCCTCGATGCTGGCATTGTATTTCTGGATCTCCGCGTTGGCGCTGGAGACCCGCTCATCCCGCTGGATGCCGGCGTCATGATGGCCAGCTGTTTGTCTGCCTCGGCCCCTCCCGTGCCACCAGAGCCTTCCCTTCCGCGGTGAGGACGCTGGTCTTCTTCTGGATGCCCGCGCTCACCACGCTCTGGTAGATATCCGCGATGGCCACCGGCGGTGGATGCTGGCCAGTGTGACGCTCATCACTTCCAGCCCCAGCTCCGCCTCCCGGGCATATTCCTTGAGCTGCTCCTCGATGCGGTGAGACAGCTGGCTGCGGTCCTCACTGATGATGGTGTTGATGTCCGTATGGATGGTCTCCCCCATCACCACCTCATAGCCCTTGGCGTTGAGCACGTCCTCCGGGCTGCTGTACCGGGTCAGGTAGGTGTACAGGTCACTGATGCGGTAGGTGATCTTCAGGTTGATGGCCACCAGCTCATTCCCGTTGCCCAGCAGGAGAGCCTGTTCCTCCCCCTCGTGGGGGCGGGTCCACAGGTTGTTCTTGTTGTTTACGTCCCCCTCATAGCCCACGATCATCCCCTGAGGCTGGGTGACGTTGTAGATCTTCACCTCTTCAAAGGGCACCGGAAGCTTGAAGTGCAGGCCTGGCTCCAGGATATCCTCCCGCGCCAGACTGCCGAAGCGGTACAGCGCCCCTGCTGATAAGTCTCCACCTGCACCACACAGGTGGACAGCCACCAGCAGGAGCACCGCCATGCGCAGGAGGGCAGGATCATCTTGATGAATTTCAGGCTCCACAGGGAGCGCATGGAGATGCCGGTGTGCTGCTCCAGCCAGGTCAGGGCCCCGCTGCCCTTTTGTCCCCCGTAGTAGTACACCGGGAACAGGATGTACAGACGGAAGACCAGTTCCTCCCGGTGCCGGGTCATCTTCACTGCCACGCTGACAGCCGCCATGGCCGCCACATAGAACCAGCAGCCCAGGATGACATAGTCCACATACTGGCTGACGCTGAACAGCCCGGTGAAGGAGGTGACCATATCCGCCATCAGGGCGGCTACAGCGATCTTGTTGAGCACCATCAGGTTGCAGATGCTGGCCGCATCCGGGTTGGTGTCCAGCTGCATGGACCACCAGCGCTCCACACAGGCGTAAAGGATGAAGGACACCACGCATACCACCATGTGCAGGGGGGGAGCCACGGCCCCAGTCACATCCTCCCAGGGGCTTCAGGGTGAAGAGATAGAATCCCACCACCACACGGTGACCACTACCAGCAGCATGGTGGCATTGACGCTGTCCACCGCGTCCCGCTTGGCCTCCCGCTTTTCCTCTCCGGCCTCCTCCGGCGCAGCCGGGGCTGCTCCCAGCGTCTCCGCCCCCCCTTCGGCCGTCTCCTGCTCCCGCCGGACCACATATGCCCGATACCAGAGCAGGATAGCGCAGATCAGCAGCAGCACGCTCTGCATGATCTGAAACAGGCCAAAACGCAGCACCGTATAGGTATTGACGCTCTCGTTCATGAAGAAAAACAGCATCCCGATGCCCAGCAGGATCATGCTGGTGATCAGGTATTCCAGCTGCTTGGCTCGCTTCTCCACTCCGCTCCCCCCTTATCCCTGGGCGCTCCCGGCGCCCGCCAGACCCACACAGCGCCCGCAGCAGCGCAGCAGCTCCCCCTCTCCGGTCCGTCCAGCTGGGCAGGGGGTCTGGAAGGGCTCCGCCTTCTCGGCCAGGTCCCCCTCCTCCCGCCGGACCGCCTGGACATAGTCCAGCAGCTTCTCCCCCAGGGGCCGCCCAGCAGCGTGCCAGGCTCTCCTCCATAGCGGCAAAGCCCCGGCAGGGCCGAACCCGTTGTAGCAGGCCACCAGGGTGCCGTGTTGGTCCTCCGCCTCCGCCGCCCGGCCGTACCAGACTGCGGCCAGGGTCTCCGGCCCTTCCCGCCCGGCAGGTCCTCCTGCCGCAGGCGGAGGGGCGTTCCCCCGCCTGTCCGCCGCCAGGGCGGCGTACCCACTTTCAGTACGGTCAGCTGCCGCTGGAACCGCCGCTGGTCCCTGTCCCTCCAGCCCCTGTGACCAGGACGCCCCCGTCCGGGAGCCAGACGGAGGCCCTGCCACTCCAGCGGTGCCTCCAGCACCGCTCCCTTCAGCTCATACTGGTCCTGTCTCACACACATCCTCCTCACAGGGGGGCAGGGAGACGGTGACCACCGTTCCCTCCCGCTCCACGCTCTCCAGTTCGACACTGCCGCCGCACTTGCTCCACCACTTGCTGTACGAAATTCAGTCCCAGTCCGCTGGAGCTGCGGATGGAGAAAGCCCTTCTCCCAGATCTCGCCCAGCAGCTCCCTGGGAATCCCTGTCCCGTTGTCCTCCCACCTGAAAGCGGGATCTC
>VOFB01004267.1_pt1 | contig 19884 bp, 39 predicted proteins | sample 5384141 | NCBI WGS metagenome assembly VOFB01 (sample SAMN12384721, study PRJNA508395) | human gut metagenome | isolation source: healthy gut A | host: Homo sapiens | reverse complement strand
GATAAACAGAAGTAGGTGGATCAAATGGCAATGAGAGCAGCCTGACATGAGGCGCGGCAGAAACGTGGAAGAAGCAGATAGAAGGTTGCCGAAACAGGGGGAGACGAGTAAGTGAATGGTGCTTGGAACACGGTGTCGGCCCAAAGATATACCAGCGGTGAGAGCGGGAGCTGTACGGCATAAACAGCGAAAACCAAAACAGGCAGAAAGAGGGGCGGATGCCGGAAGCGCGCCGACATTCGCGGAAATACCGCCTCGGAATTGCGTGGGAGCCGAGGCAGGGTGATTGCCGGGATTAAAACCGAGCAGTTGAAGTGGGGATTTACATCCGAGCAGACAGCGCGGCCGAGGCGCGTTGTGCTGGGGGCTGAGGATGCTGAATGACCTTGTGGGAGCAGGGGCAGTTTATATTGCCTGTGGGTATGCGGCTTTGCGACATTGGTACAGCAAGTTCCTGTTTAGCTCCGTTCAGCGGTACGCTGTTTTGCCCTGTGGTTATAGGCAGGACTGGATCAAGAGGCTTTATTGGGAAGAGGATGGATTTGTACTGGTCACGAAGCGGTTGGAGGCTGGAAGCTTCCAGTGGCCTCGAACAGCACAGAAGGCTCGGAGGTTAAGTTACCAGCAGTATCCTTTAATTGTCAAAAGCATTGAAAATGATAACTTTCCGGGTAATTTTAGCCGCCAAATTTGCAAAAACAAGACCAATACACAGATGAACAGCACGGAATGGTAACGCTCTCCCGTGCGGAATAGATGAACTGCTTCGAAAGAGCGCGGGGTATACGGAACGAAACAAAGCCGGAATGGCTGATGGAACAGGTGCGTCTTGCCAAAAGAAAGCCTGTGGCATTCGAACAGATGAAAGAGGAATTGGCGGGTCAACTGAGCCCGATACTTGATGAAAGGGAGGCATGGTTGTCTATCAGAGCTGCTATAAGGGGAACCGCGGCAGAGCCCCATATCCGGCAGGAGCGGTCCCTACAAGTGGAGGAGCTCCGCCCGAAAATGTCACTATTGGAGATGATGGGAGCACCGGCTTTTTGTAATCTGGGTGTGTATGCTCGGATCGCCCATGGAGGGGATTGGCAGAAAGTCCGGCGGACATGAGTCATTCCCCACACAGGTGAGGTCGGGCATACATACGCTTGTCAAAATTGCACACGGCAGAAACGGAAATGCCCATCTTGAAAGCTGAAAAGAAGACTGCCCGATCCCTGGCAGCTCCGCAGAAGTTTTTGAAGCTGGAGGGCCGGACTATCCGGAGCAAATGCTATATGCGGGCTGTACCGGACCGCAGGGATGGAACACCCTGTCGTGCTGTAATACCAGCCGAACTGGAGGACAAAGGGAGGCGGAGAAAACTTCTGCCGGAGAGTACCGGATACTCACAGAACATTGAAGGGAGAATGGTTCCATTAAGCGAGCCTGCTGAAAAAGCGGGCGTTTTTCAGCCCTGACAGGCAGACGTCTCTCTTGCCCTGAAATGCCTTTTCCAGCAGTTAGATTGCCATGGAAATGCCGTTTAAGAGTGATGGACGACTATATGCAGACGAATTTCCTGAAGCAAACCACACACTTCAGCCCCACCATGTGCATAGCATACCATGAGCATAGGCCTTATGAGAAAGGAACGATTGTAATGTCTGCTCGTCTTGAAGAAATTCAGCAACCTTCTGTGTGTTAAAAAGCATTGTAACGCTTGTCTTGACGGTAGTATTTGCCTATCTCGCCGTTTTGGACCGAATTTCCAACCAAGATTTTTAACAATTTTTTCAGTTGTCATCGCATTCCGGCACACAGAGTCAGCGCCTGAATGAAAAAGATCGAGAAGGACAGACAAGAAGCAACTTTAGCTATAACCACAGTTCCCTTACTTTGGATGAGAGGTCAATGAGATGAATTATTTTCCCAACAACAATTTAAATAAAGAGCGTCATTGCGGCTCTGCACTGACAGAGACTCCTCCTGTCAGTGTTTTTGCCCCATTCTCTCCGGGTGAACGCGGCCCCCAGGTGAACGGGGCCGGGCGAACGCGGGCCTAGGGTGAACGCGGCCCCCGCAGAGAGCGTGGTCCCCCAGGGCCAAAGGGTGAGCAGGGCTGTCCCGGTCCCATGGGCCCAAAAAGGAATGGTGGGGCCCTCAGGGACTCCCGGGGCCTCAGGGTATTCTGGGGCGATATGGGGCCAAAAGGGAGACACAGGAGATATCGGACCGCAGGGTGTCCGCGGGGATCCTGGGCCCCATGGGCCCCAAAGGCGACCGCGCAACCCCGTAGGGCCTAAAGGTGATCCAGGGACTCGGCTGGCCCAGTCGGCCCCAGGGAAGAGAGGCATTCCGGGCGACCGCGGCCCTCAAGGAGAACAGGGACCTCAGGGTGAGCAAGGGCTTCCTGGTGAGACCGGCCCTCAAGGACTCCAAGGAGATCGCGGCTGTCCCGGACCACAGGGAGAACAGGGCCCCATCGGTCCGCAGGGCCCCAAGGCGAGCGTGGCGAAAGCGGCCCTCAAGGTCCGGCAGGACCCCAGGGTGAGCGGGGTGACACCGGCCTCAGGGAACCTGGCCTCAGGGACCCGCGGGCACGACACCTACCGTCACTGTGGGAACTGTCTCCTCGGTACTGCCGCAACCGTCACCGCCAATCCGACGGACACCGGATCTCCCTGGACTTCGTGGTTCCCCGTCGGCCCCTGCAGGCCCTCAGGGAGAATCCGGCCCGACAGGTCCCCAGGGCCCGGAAGGGCCTCAGGGCGAGCAGGGCGAAACCAGCCCTCAGGGACCTGCAGGCACGACACCTACCGTCACTGTGGGAACTGTCTCCTCCGGTACTGCCGCAGCCGTCACCGCCAATCCGACGGACACCGGGATCTCCCCTGGACTTCATTGGTTCCCTGCCGGCCCTGCAGGCCCTCAGGGAGAATCCGCCTGACAGGTCCCCAAGGTCCGGCAGGACCCCCAGGGTGAGCGGGGTGAAACCGGGCCCTCAGGGTGAACTTGGCCTCAGGGACCCCGCAGGCACAACGCCTACCGTCACTGTGGGAACTGTCTCCTCCGGTACTGCCGCAGCCGTCACCGCCAATCCGACGGACACCGGGATCTCCCTGGACTTCGTGGTTCCCGTCGGCCCTGCAGGCCCTCAGGGAGAATCCGGCCTGACAGGTCCTCCAGGGCCCGGAAGGGCCTCAGGGTGAACTTGGCCCTCAGGGACCCCGCGGGCACAACGCCTACCGTCACTGTAGGAACTGTCTCCTCCGGTACTACCGCAGCCGTCACCGCCAATCCGACGGACACCGGGATCTCCCTGGACTTCGTGGTTCCCGTCGGTCCTGCAGGCCCTCAGGAGGAATCCGGCCCGACAGGTCCCCAGGGCCCGGAAGGGCCTCAGGGCAGCGGGGCGAAACCGGGCCTCAGGGTGAACTTGGCCCTCAGGGACCCGCGGGCACGACACCTACCGTCACTGTGGAACTGTCTCCTCTGGTACTGCCGCAGCCGTCACCGCCAATCCGACAGACACCGGGATCTCCCTGGACTTTGTGGTTCCCGTTGGCCCCGAGGCCGAAAGGTGAACCTGGTGAAGATTGGCCCCGAAGGACCGCAGGGGGCATCCCTGGGCAGACTCCTGAAATTACAGTGGAGCAAAATACACCTACTGTCTACAAGGTTCGGTTTAAAACTGCGGAGACAGATTTCCTGACTCCCAATCTAAAAGCTGTTCCGGAGGTTTACAACGCAAATCTGTCCTCTGCTGGAAGTGTCTTGACGGTTTCCTCTGGAGGCGCTGAACATGACCTTGCAGAACACTTCGGCCACTTCACTCCGCTTTTCCCTCCAGCCTGCGGTAACAGGAACGTCTATTGTGGCCGATATTCGCCGCGCAAGTATTTACGATGGAGCTTCTATTGACAGCCAGACCAATGACAACCTGACAATCTCAGGTGTGTTCGTAGTGGATGATCTGATCTACAGCCAGTCTCAGGAGATGCACTGGACACGAATCCGGCAACAAAGAGCCCTCTACCGGTCTTTGGTCCATGTGTGAGATCCGAATCTTTTCTTTCCCCGAGGCGGTGCCCGTACGTCTGTATGCGTCAACTGGCTATACACGGGAGCCAGTTTCCTGGCACCATAAGTTTTCTTTCTCAGGACTGCAAGTTGCTCTGTGGGGCACTATAAATATTCATCAGAAGTGCAGTAATGTAAACGTGAAACAGAGGGGCAGCAAACGGTCGCCCCTCTGCTCACACTTACCCATAAAATCAGATGATGAGATGTGAATGCTTTGCAGATGCTCCTTACCCCACTGTTGCTTTGCAAACAAGCTGCGAAAATTTTTCAAACAATCAAAGAAACGGCGCTTAAAAGGGTTTTAAGAAACCTCTTAAGCGCCATTTCTTTTGATTTAGGGTCGGTTTTTCCAGATTTCCAGGGTCGGTTTTTCCTGCGGTTTCCGTGCTCCTCCAGAATCAGGTCTTTGCCAGTCCTGCGCTGCTGGTTCGGTATGTATTCCAGCAGGTCAGAAAATTTCTTTGCTCAGATTTAGGGTCGGTTTTCCTGTGGTTTCCGCGTTCCTCCAATCAGTCCAAGACCTCGCAAAATCCTGTCCAGCTGATCGAAAGACACCCGCTCCGACATCTCTCATTGTAAAGGTCTCCGATGGTGGACGGACGGATTCCCGGTCAGCCGGGCAAGTTTTGCGTGTCCATCTGCGCTCTCCGAGGATTCAAGAGATAGGTGATTTTTTATCATCTCACTGCCCCTTTAGGGATATACTACCAAAAATAGGGGCATATTGGGTCGATTTGTGAGGAATAACTCGAGCGTGACGAACTAACGAACTTCTGTTAGAAATTGCGGATAATCAGCTCTCGCATACTGCGTCTGATTGTTTCCACTCCCGGCCAAGCGTGGAGGTGCGCGTGACCTCCTCGATGCGGTAGTCCCGCATACAGTTCACGCACCAGCGGGTGGTCGTTGTAGGAGAGGATGAAACGGCCTTTATATGGCCTAAAACCTCTCTTAAGCGTTGGTGATCCTGGGCACAGAAGGGACTGTCATAATACTTCTCAGTGTCCACATAGGGCGGATCGAGGTAAACAGGGCCGTGGGCCTGTCGTAGACCTTTGATAAGGTCTGCAAAGTCCTTGTTTTCAATGTTCACGCCCCGGAGCCGTTCCTGTACCTTTGGTCATATACTCCACAGCGTTGTCGATCTGCTTGGAGCTGGTGGCATAGGTGCGGTTATCACATCCGAAGCTGATCTTGACTGCATAGAAGAAGCGGGCGGCGCGCTGATGTCCGTCAGGCCGCGCGCCTGGTACTGCGTCAGGCAGTCAAAGAACTGTTCCCGCGAGGTCAGCATCCATTCCAGCTCACGCTGCAGCTCCCCGCAGTGGTACTTCACACAGCGAAAAAAGGTTGACCAGGCTGCTGTTGATGTCGTTGTACACCTCCAGCTGGTTTGCCTTCTTTTTCCTTTGGCGAAAGCACCCAGGCCGCACCGCCGAAATCACCTCAATATAGCGCCCCACCCTCATCATCGGGAACCTCTCTAAAATGGTTCTACGCAGGGCGCGCTTGCCGCCGATCCATCCAATGAAACTTTCCATAGCACTTCATCCTTTCAAATAATGAAGGGGCATTATCCTCGGATGAGCAGCAGGAGCGCCCTGCAGCTACGGGAGCTGCAGGGCTTTAGATTGCAGGGCTGTTCTGCTTCCTCGGCTTGGAAGCCCCATAGCCTTGGCTCAAAGGTGATCCTGCCCCTCTGTGGTCACTCTTTTTTGGGACAGGTAGAAACTGCACACCACCCCATGGGCCGTCCAGGGAAGCCCCACCATGGCAGAGATCCACGGTAGGGAGCCAGTGTAGCCGACTCCGGATGGCAATAGGCAGCCAGGGCAAGGCCGCCTATTGTTACGACCCAAAGGAGAGCGCGAATATCAGCGACCAGGCGCTTTGAGAACTCCAGCCGCCTATGTGCCCTTGCTTGGCCAGGCGCTTCCGCGCCCCATCACGCCAGCCCATGCTCCAAGGCGAAACGATAGAAGAGCTGGGCGGCCTGTTCGCGGGTTAGAAGTCCTCCCCGCATCATGTTCGGCTCCCCGTTGTCCAGGGTGCCGTTGTCCGCGAATAGGCCGGACACGGCCCACTCTCTCTGGCCTTCTGGCTCAGTCACCGCTGTCGTTGTCACGGAGCTGCTTTCGGTGCTCCGCCATCGCAGCGACGAACATCTCGTTGAACTTGGTTTGATCCATATCGTTGTCCTCCTCCGGTACAATGGAAAAATCGGGGCGGCCATAGCCGCCGATCTTGCTGTAGGTCAGGGGATAGCTCTTGTCCTGGACGCAGCCGCCGTTCTCTACGACACCTGCTGCGGAACTGGTGTTGCCCTCGATGGTGTACACCCGGCCTCCGGCCACCTTCTCCACGATGCCGGTATGATACATGGTCTTGCCGCCGTCTTTCGTGAAGAAGATCTGGTCGCCAGGGCTGCGGGCCGCTGGTGTGGAACTGGCCCTTTGCTTGTAGTAGTTGGCGGAGCCGGAGCAGCCAGCCCCATCCCCTTCTTGGCTTGGCAGAGCAGCTGCAGGCCCAGTTCCAGGCCGAAGGTCTGGATGAAGCACCAGTCCGTGAAGATGTCGCACCAGGCATAGCCGTTCTTCTTGCCGTTGTAGACCACACCAGGGCATCCAGATCACGGGCATATTTGTTCCAGTTCCCGTCCCCGGCGTTGGCCGTCTTATCATCGAGATGGGCGTTGGTCTCCTTCTCAATGTAGCCGATTTCGGCTCGGGCCGTGGCCAGCAGTCTATCAACCGGCTTCATGGCCATCATCCTCTCCGACAATAACACCTTGCTCAATGGCAAGCAGGCCGTTGTTCGTCAGTTCATATACAGCCGCCTCGATGAGCGCATCCAGCTTGTCGGTGTCAACGGTAATGCCATGCTCCCGGAGCCAGTTCAGCACATAGGCTTTCTTCGCCTCACCCTTGCCGGAGCCGGTGTAGATCTGCTCAGCAGCGGTGACGGCAATCTTCACCCAAGCATTGATCTCAGCCTGCTGGGAAGCTGTGGTCTTGCTCTTGATATAGGGGATGACAATGGCGGTGATGATAGCCGCCAGGAGCATGAAAACAGCTTCGATGATCGTGGTGATGTCAAACATGGTACATCCTCCTTACTTAAAATTGCTTCTTAAATGGGATTTGAAGGGATAAAAAGCCCTCCCAAGGGAGCTGTAAAAGCCTCCTTGGGAGGATGTTTACCAGGGCATAGGCCCCACCTCCTTTCGAGCGGGATGGGCAGGACAAAAGCGCCTGAAGATATAAGCTCCAGGCGTACTTCAAATAATTTGTATACTAAGCTATTACTTTCTCATAAGCATAGCGGATTGCATCTGGTCTAAGCTCTGCATAAATTAAAGTTGTTTTGGGGTCGCTATGGCCGAGTAGGTTTCTGGATTGTTGTAATATCCATCCCCCATGCAGGGCGTTTGTTGCGAAGGTATGGCGCATCAGATGGGGATATATCCTCCTGGTTTCTCCTGCCCTCTCTCCGATCCGCTGCAATGCTTTCTCAACAGCTCTTGGAGACATAGCAGCATAGGGCTTTCTGGTGCTTGCAAAGAGTGCTTCGCCGCCCTTCCGACATGACAGATACTCGCGGAGCATTAGTTTTGCTCGAACAGAAAAATACACGGTCCGTTCTTTATGCCCCTTGCCTAGAACTACAACACTCCGGCTCTGCCAGTCTATTTGATCGGTTCGTATCCCCGTAACCTCGTTCAAGCGACAACCTGAAGAAACCAGAAACCCACAAGAGCCTTCTCCTTGTAAGAGCAGCATCCGTCTCAGGAGTTGTTCTAACTCTTCGGGGCTGAGTGGACGGCGAGCTTTCATGCGATCAATTTTGAGAGACCTTATCTTCCGCATGGGGTTTTTCTTAATAATGTCCTCCATATCTAACCAGGAAAAAGAAGGAGCGCAAAGTGTTGATGTGTGTCTGGATACTGCTGTCCTTCAGCCTGCGCTCATCAGCTAAATAGCCGATGTAGGTCGGATGTCATCTGTGGTGATCTTCGTTATATGCTTGTCCACCTGAGAATGGAACGACGTGAGCATTTCTCGATAGTTTTTCAGGGTTTTGTGGGATAGACCATCTATTTTTTTTGGCCGTCAAAAACGCCGAAATCTGTTTTTGAGATTGCTTCTCTCTCGTACTGGCTCTCTAGTGATGCAATATCCATCCAAAAGCACTTTCAGCTCATTCTCACAGCATCCCGCCATAGTTTTTTAGCTGGTCAATCAGTTCCTTTTTCATCCATATCCGCTACCTCCTTTTCACCCAGTATATCTGGATATGGCAGCCTTGTCGAATAAGGCGTCTGGCGGATATGGATTAGACGCACAGCTGCTACCTACATCCACCAGACCTGAATGATGCCACAAAAACGGATGGTACATGAATGCTGCGGGTGGAGAAGCAAACCGTGCATGCCCACCCCTTGGACAATGTTGCTGGTTGGCTTGTACTGGTGTGCGCATACTCTGATGAGATTGTGCTATCAAACTGCAGCGCAGATGCATGGGAGTGCCGATGGCTTAATAATTGCTCAGCGTTATCCCATCATCGAGTCCATCAGTGTGGATGCCTTTTGAGTGGGAGTACCCCCAGATGGTGCCGAATCGAATACCGCACTGTGAAAAAGAGATCAACGGTAGCCGGTCTATGAAAGTGTCTCGGCGCTCTTCCGCTCGTCCAAGGATATATCTCACGGGATAGAGAATTTCAGCCAATTGGTCTCCCATACTGATGCTGGAACGGCGAAATTTAATTGCAAAATTCCATGGTTGACAATATCAGAATTAACGCCAACTATCAGGCTCACAACGAACACAGATGCGTCCGAATGCTATGGGTATCTGACTTTATATTACACAAAGAAAACCGATTAGGCAGGCTCCTTCATATATTTCAGCAAAGCATGGCTTTCGGTGGTTGCCTGGGTTGCGTATAAATACAAATAGAGTTTTGATCTTCGGTTTCGATATGGTACGCTTCTGCGGCCGATAATGGAATACAAGTTCAGTAGACCCATTATTGTAGTAAAACGGGGAACCTGAAGGTGTCCATTAACATTCGGACCATGCATCCCTACACAGGACACAATCCAATCCACTGAAACTGGAAGAATAACAGTTTTTCATCGTTTCGGCTTCCAGTGCCCCGCATACAAGCTGCATATAGACAGGCTTGCCGTTATGACGTTCAGCGGTGCGGTATTCAACACCCGATTTGCATGGGGGATTGATACCCCCAAACCACGCTTGCGGACCATCCATCGTAATAACGAGTAGCGATGCATCCATTTTAACGTTAGACGGAGCGATAGCATGCATTTGAGCAATCCTGTTCTTCGAATTACAGGTTGCAAAAGCGGAGAAAAACCCGCGCCAATGACCTTTTGATAGGTGCCATGGACGATGGTATAGAAACCGCTTTTTGTTGCTGTATTCAGGTCCTCAATGACGGGGGCCAAAGGTTCCCAATCCAATCCACTAGGCGCCTTATTCGACTAGGGCGATCTGTTGTACATCTTCGATGGTGCCCAAATCTGTCCATCTCTCCGGTTGAGCTGAGGACTGAATTCATTGTTTTCATGGTTGTTTCGGTACACATGGCCGTTTTCCGTGGCGCACTCGTCCAGAGCATAGCGTCCGCTGGTGCCATTAGGGGCCAGCCACGGCTTTGCCTGCTTGGGGTCTTTTGGTGTGTCGGATCGACCACAATGGGTGTGTTCGATGGTGTAGATCCCGGATAGTGGCTAGCGTTGTGTGGTGTAATTAGCGTAAACACTTGTCGTTCACCATCGATCTCCTCCCAAACCGGCGCTCCGCTCACCCAACTGGAGTAATCTTTTGAGCCATTGAACTGGGGCACCTTGGCCTCTTCGGCAATGAGGGCCGTGCCATCCAGTTCGGGTGCTCGTGTGCGGAGATCCAAGGCATCGGCTGTGCCTTGGGCGCGCATCACATCAAGCACAATTTTCTGACTTGTCATGCGTTCTGCACTCCTTCCTGATAAGCTGCCGCCATCTGATCCCACACATCCTGCACCTCTGTCCTGTCCGCCTTCCCGGTCTCAACGGCGGTCATCCGCTGTTCCAGATCTCCAGAGGATGCCGGGTCTGGCCCGGCATCCTCTACGGATACTTCTCCTTGGTAGGCTTCAGCTTTTTGCAAGGGCAAGATTGTCCGTTAATTTGCTATCCAAGCAGGTAATCTCTACACCGGATAGCACGGTTTCAAAGTCTGGCTCTTCTAGCGTTCCCTTGTTTACTTCTGTTGCCAACTGGTATGTGATTTTTTCATTATTTGCTCTCCTTTTTAGTCTTTAGCCGCCCTTGTCGAATAAGGCGTCTGGTGGATATGGATTCGGGGACGAATTAAACTGATTGAGGCCACCATCGCGGACAAAACGGATGGTACAGATACTGCGCCAAGGTGGAGACGCCGTGCTGATGGGATGCCGGACAGGACCGCAAACTGGTGCGGGTCTGTACCCCTAACGGATGTTTCACCAAACTTACGCATATCGGTTTATACAAGGGCGATGCTCATGCGGTGGCTATCAATATCGGCAGCGCAGATGCAGGGCTGTGCGGATGGCGAATTTAAGCTGGTTATCCATCATCGATCCATCAGTGTTGATGCCTCGAACAGGAGACCCCTAGTGAAAAGCTCGAATTTGAATACCGCACCGTTGTATCGCTACAACGGTTACCCAGTCTATGCAAAAAGCAATTAGTCTCGGCAAAGCACCAAATCCATAGCGCATGGCGTCCAATGATATGAAGCTCACGGATAGAGAATTTCAGTGTTGGTCTCTTGATACCGGGATGGTTTGGACGGTGCGAATTTAATCGAGAATTCCATGGTTGATAATATCCAAAACTAACGCCTCTACTATCCGGCTACAACGAACACAGATGCGTCCGAATGCTGTGTGTATCTGACTTTATATTACACAAAAGACAACCGATTAGGGCAGTCTCCTTCATTTATTTCAGCGAAGCATGGCTTTGTCGGTGGTTGCCTGGGTTGCGTATAAATACAAATAAATGCTCCAACTTCGGTTTCGATATAATATTGATAGCTTGCGGCCAATGGAATATCCCTGTTCCCAGGCATTGAGAACCAAACATCAAGAACATGTCCATTAAAACACCGGAATTGTAACGAGGGCCAATCCAATCCACTGAAACTGGAATGAATAACAGTTTTCATCGTTTCGGCTTCCAGTGCCCCGAACTGCACAAGCTGCATATACACTGGCTTGCCGTTATGACGTTCAGCGGTGCGGTACTCAACGCCGATTTGCACCATAGGTGGCGTTGATCCACCCCCAGGGGACCACGCTTGCGGAATAACGAGTAACCAACGGATGATGGGCTGCCGTAACTAGCATTAATTCCGTAGTATACTTGAGCAATATCTGTTTGAACCTTCGCTGCCAGAGTATGCCAAAACCGGTTACAAATCACCAGCCAACATTATCGGAGGGCACATTTTGATAGGTGCCAGCGATTCATGTACCACCGTTTTTTGTTGCTGTCATTCAGGTCACTAATGACGGGGCCAGGTCCCCAATCCATATCCACCAGGCGCCTTATTCGACAAGGCCGTATAAATAGCTACAAGCTCTGCGGCGATATTAGTTTCTGTCCAATGTTGCTTCTGTCCATGGCTCAGCCGACAAAATATCCTGGTTAGCCTTTGTATAGCTTTCCCCCTGCGAGTGCAGTAAGACCCCGCATTATAGACGGACTCGGAGCTATATTCTTCCGCCGCAGCAGCAGATGCAGCCTCCTGCTGTGCTTTATCAGCAAGTTTCTTAACGGCATGTGTATTTTCACGAGCCTGGAAATGGGATTAACAATGGTGCTGGCCCGGACCGGATCAGTGTCCTGATCTTACGGATGGTCTCCGCATTATAAACCGGGCTTTCCGGGAGTTGGTAAAATTCTTCAGCCATGAGCTATATCTCCTTTAAGTTAAACTCGTCATCGAATTCAAAGGTAAAACTAACACCTTCTGTCCTTCTTTTTTGAATACATGTTTTTTAATAGCCACCAAATCTCCATCACTGTCCACCAGCGCCGCTTCGTTGATCTCCTTGCCCACCAGGGAATCCTTTGGGGATGGTCACCGTATAGCGGGCTGTGGTTTCGTCCGGGTAGGTCACGCTCTCCACCTCATAGCGGGCCAGTTCGCTGTTGAGCGCAGTCTGCGTTTCCGTGGGCACGATTGGCTCCCCACTGACATTCACGCCTCCGCTGCCGAAGGCCACATGGGTAATGACGGCCAGCGGCTTTTCCCGGGTCACTGGCGGCCATGCAGAGGCTTTCTGCGGCGTGTCTTGGTAATCACGCTATTTTCGTTCATTAAAACTCCTCCTGAACAATTTGGGCATTGAATTTTCGTGTGCCATCAAAGATGGCCGTCCCATCGAAGGCATACCAGTTATCCATGGTCACCGTCGCGCTGACCTCCTCCTGCACAGGAAATGCAGTTCGAGGGCCATGGACCGGAATGTAATCCCGCTGAAAACTGGTTAAACATAACGCTGCCATCAAAATCGGCCTCTCCGTCAAACCGCACTACATGTTGCCCCCTGGTGTTGGCAAACAGGAACGCATCTTCAAGCGGTACAGGGAGAACTCGTTTCTGTTCTTCAAACTGGTGGGTTGGAACGCACCCGTAATATCAAATATCAGGTGGGCTGGTTTGATCCCATCAATCTGCCGGATGAGCCCGGCAGGTTGGGGGAAAACACTCTCAGACAGCAGGTAGACGATAACGGTGAAGGCATACTGGCTGAAATGCTCCTCGACTGCGCCCTCGCATCCCGTGACGATCCGCACCATCTCCCGAATTGCTTCCACCGTAGTGGTGCCGCGCGTGATCAGCTTTGCCAGCACCTTGGCCCGCCGTGCTTCCAGGCTTTCCGCAGTGTTGACCGGCAGCTCGAACAGGCGCTCATGGCGGGGGAGCAGGAAAGTGCTGGTGCTGATGTTCAACTGCTGTTCCAGCGCGGCGATGGTGCGCTGCGTCTGCGTCAGCTCCGTCTGCTCCGCTTGGAGGAGGTCTGCCATCTGCGCCATTGTCCGCACCTGCTTGGGAAGCATAAACGTATCATTGATCGGCACTGATCTCCACCTCCTCCAGCGTGAAATATTCCTCGTAGCCGGATGTGAGGAGGCAAGCTGCCCGTTCAGGGTTTAACTGATAATATCCGCCACGCCGTCCACGCCGAAGATAAGGTCACCGATCCGGTAATAGCTGATGCTGCTCTTCCGGTTTTCATCGCCCCGGACAGGCGCGGTGTCGAAGTCCTCCCGGTTTACACTCTCAATGTAGCTCTGCAGAGCCGCCTGGACATTCTGGCGGATGTCCGTGATGTTGTGCCCGCTGGCCACCGTGACCGCAACCACCACGGTAACGGCCTTGGGCGTGGCGGCCACCACCGTCACATCGGCCCCCGATCTGGCGTTCCGCCTCAATGTGGGCCTCTACATTGTCCAAGACCACCTCATCCGGCGCGCTGTACTTGTCGGAGAGGATGATCAGCTTGACCTTGCCTGCTCCACATACCTCTGCGCCCAGGCATTTGGCACCGCCCACGCCTGGCACCTGCTTTTGCCCAGTAAATAAAATGGTTTCTGTTTCCGCTTGTGATGGGTCGCCGGATCTTCTCAAGCACCCGGTTTCGAAGGACTCATCACTCTCAGCCTCTGCCCTCCACCAAAAGGGGCGGTGTTGGTAACAGATGCGACACCGAAATGGCCGTGCGCAGCGCCGTAATGGTGCCGATGGCCACATTCCCACGGTGCCCGCTGTCTGGCACCTGGCCCGATTTCGCAGTAACCTTCCGTGTTGATCTGTGCTGTTGCAGTGGTTGCAAGGCCAGTGTGCCGTACAAAACCTCTGTGCCCAGCGGGATAACCGTCCCCGGCTCCCCGGTGAATAGAAGGTTTCCCACCGACGCTGCGGCGGGGTTTCTGGTTTCGTTGTAGTCCAGAGCCTTCCGGTCGAGATATTCGCCCTCGGCGGTATCCAGCAGCACATGGTCGGGGATGGGCTGCACCTCCATCGCGTCCATGCGGCCATCTCCTCGGCCACAGCCTGCAGGTTATCCATGCTGAAGCCGCCCTCGATCTTGTTCACAGGGTTTTGCAGGCTGTCCCGCATACGCTTCAGCACAGCAGATGCGCTGAAGTCCATGGTTTCCTCACTCATGCCACTCTCACCTCCTTTGGCTTCCCATTCAATCTGCTCTCGGCTCCCGTAAACTGTGGTGCAGTCAAACTCGACTTGCACCCCGCTGTCGGTGCGTGTAAACTGAAATTGCTCAATTCTAAAATATAGGTTGACCATCAGCGCCTCGATGATAAACCGCTTCAGCTCGGAAGTCACAATCTCCGGAGTGCAGGCCGCTGCCGATCAGGGTGTGGGATCTCGCTGCCGAAGGCGCCGTCATAGGCGGTGTAGCGGAATCGCTCTGTAGTCAGCGCCTTGGAATATCCATATCCGCAATGCCTCTGTTGCCCTCCACCAGGTAGGTGTTTCCCATCACGGAGCAGCAGGCAGTTGTTTTTCAAAGTCGTATGCGTACTCCCGAAACATCGGCAGCTCACTGCTTTCTCGGAGGATTCAAAACCTCCGGGCTGATAAAGGAATATGCTCATGCTGGCTGCCACCTTTTGGTGATAACATAAACGCGACGCCGGATTCATACCAGCACTTCATCCCCGGCCTGGAGGGACAGGGAGGCGCTTTTGTAGAGGTGCTTCGAGATCACCTGATCATGTGCTTTGATGGTCGCGGGTGGTATTGACGGTTGCAAACCGCCAGGTGCCGTCCGTGCCGCTGGAGCCGTCACCGCGCAGAAGCCTCGGCCATCTCTACAGCCCATCTTGACATATCTCTCGCCTCCCATCCTTGGGATTGGTTTCAATCTCCCTTCTCGTCCATCATGTTGAGGAAGGCCAGCGTCCGGGCCATCTCGTGTTTGCCGTCCGTGAAGGTGTGGGTGTCGCTCTGTATAGAACTTGCCAAATAGCTCGGTAGTGGTTTCCTGGACGATCAGCGTAACCGCTGACCGCCCGGCTGTTCCTTGGACAACCGGTGACGCTGCCAGTCTTTTTGCTCCAGCGTCTGCAGGAGGCGCTTGGCCTTCGGTCTGTGCGCGTCCTTGCCGTCCTCCTGCTTGTAGGCCGTCTGCACCACGCCATACTTTTGCGGGCGGCTGTGTCCTCCACCACGCCGATCTGGTTGCCGTCCTTATCTGTGATCAGCACCCGGTCAACCAGGTTTTGCAGCTGGTCTTTGTAATTGGCCTCCGTCAAATTGTAGGAGCCGTCCAGCACCACCCTCGCAAAACGCCCCCTTTTCGATTACATGGAGCTGTGTGGCGTTTTTAATCCGGGGGATGTATTTCTTGGCCGTTCTTCCGGCGGCTGTGTAGGCCGCCATAATGCCGTCATACGCTTTCTTTCCCAGCCATGGCATATAAACGAGGGATCCCCGTGTAATGCAGCCGAGCCGAAGGGATCCCAGGTGAAGCTATATCCAGGCAGTGATGGCCTCCGGGGTTTCATTGTCGAATACCCGGTTGATGTCAGACTTCATGACATAGAACATCAGGTCGAGGGCGGTGTAGCAGGTCACCACATTCCCGCTGCCGGACTTCTCAATATCAAAGACCGGGCCCGCTGAAGAGCAACCCGTCCTCCAGGAGTACCTGGTCGCCCTCGTTGATGTTCACTTTCGGGGCGGTCGCTGTCCTTGTTGTACCGTGAATACCAGCACCGGGCCTTACCTGCTTGCTGTCGCCGCTCCAGGTGACCTTTTTCGATGACCTCGGCCAGCTGCTTCCCCCGGCGTTCAGTTCATAGCTCATGGGATCACCAGCTTCTGTCCAGGTTTTGATCAAGGTTGGGGTTGCTCCCCATTTGATTGTCCCCTTGTTGGCCTCATAGATTTTCGTGTACTGGGGAGCCGTCGCCGCGGAGGTAACTTCTTGGCGTGTTCCACAGACGTCCCCGGCCACCACTGTTCGGCTCTTGGGGGCTGTCTGCGTGTTAGAACGTTGTTCAGCCCGTTGGTGTCGCTCTGCTGCTGGGACGCCATCTTTACTGCCGGGATATTCAGAAAGCGGTACTCGGACAGCACCAGGGTGTAGTACACATCCTTGTCCCCCCTCCCGGTGCTTCCTAGTCAGCTTGTCGATGCTCATGGCCAGATTGAAGTCACAGTCGCTGATGATGACGCGGATGGGCTGTGTGCTGGTTTTCCACTTCTCCAGCAGCCGGATATACTCCATCGGCTCCCGGTCAGCGTAACGGGCCAGGGGGGACGATGGGGCCGGGAAAAAAGCTGGACAGGAGCTGTTACCAGGCCCCGGTGTCGATCAGGTTTGCCTCGCAGATATTCAGCAAGGTAATCTTCTGGTTTGTTCTGTGCCTCAGAGAACTCAAACTCCGAGGGGTTGATGGGAGATTGAACATCTCCCTCATGGTTGTTATAGCTCAATTCAATGATGCGCTGCTTCAAGCGGCCACCTCCTTATGCGGGCACCCAGGCACCATGTTCTTCACGGCCAGCACCACTTCCTTGGCGACCTTCTCGCCGATCTTATCAATGTCGGCCTCTTCCCGTACTACAATGGTGTCGGCCAGCTTTGCCAGGAGTAACCTGGATGATTGACGCGGCTGAAGAGGCCTCCGCTCCTGCGGATCGGCGCATTAGCCGGGGCAGGGGTGGCACTCTGCGCTGCTGTAGCTTCCCGCATCTTCTGCAAGCTGCTGGCCAGCTGCACTCTCCTTGTTGGGCAGGATCCATTGTCCCACGGGGTGAGTCGATCGCTCACGGCCCTTGCTCACCCACCCAGGTGGGGCCACCCGCGCCAGTTGTTGGTGCCTTCCGCATTGGGCCTGTGTCGCCTCCGCCACCACCTCCGAGACCCACAGGCCGCCGACCTTGTCCGCGATCCAGCTCAGGCCATTGCCGATGCCCTCAACAACGGGCTTCACTTTGTCCCACACACTACTGACTGACTTTGCTTGTGCCATTAAAGACCGTTTGCACCACATTGAAAAGGACTTTAAACACACTGATTTAATATCGATAACTGGAAATGACCGACGGGCAGTGGTCAGTATGTCAACTACCACCGGCATCACCGTGCTGATGATCTCTTGTATCATCCCATCTTTGCTGCCGATGAAGGACAGCACGAGCCGACAACTTCTGGCCGATGCCGTCGAAGATGACCTGGAACACAGGGGGCCAGGGTGGAAATGACCGTCCCGATGCCCTACCAGCCCCGCAATGACCGGGGCCGCCCTGATCACCTGGCCGATGGTGTTTACCACCGTCTGGATCACAGGCAGCACCGGGGATGACCGTCTGCACGGTCTGTATAATGCTGGTAATGGCAGGGCATGACCGCCACACTCACTGCAGGGTGGCCTTGACAGAGTCGACCGAAGCTGGCCAGCTGCGGCTGCATGGCCTCGCAAACCCGCTCTTGGTCCCCGATTGCACTGAACAGGTCGTCGACGATGCCGCCCATGCCGGAGGGGAGGAAGCTAACGATGCCATCCGCAGGCTCTTGACGATCCCAGCGCCCAGGCTCTTGATTTTGGGTGCGGCAGTCTCTGCAGCCCGGTCTGGATGGCCTCCGGCAGGGAAGTGATGACATGGCCCACCATGGGGATGGCGTTGTCCAGCAGGAAGGTGGAGGCGGTGACCAGCTCCTTCATGGAGCCGGTCACATCCCCGCCGATGGCCATATTCCCCAGCAAGTTCTGTGCGGCGGCCTTCATTGCAGAAGAGCCGCTAATGAAGGTTGAGCTGGCCTCTTTAGCCGTTGTCCCCGTCCACGCCCAGGTTTTCCTGGATGGCGTGAATGGCGTGCCCACATCGGCCAGATTGTCGATGTCGTACTTAGTTCCGGTGAGCTTCTGTGCATCCGACAGGGAGCCGCACATCTCTTCCTTGGTTCCGCCGTACCCCAACTTCAGGTTGTCCAGCATGGTATAGTTCTGCTTAGCGAAACCTGGTAAGCGTTCTGGATGGACTCCATATCGGTGCCGAACTTGTTGGCGTTGTCCGCCATATCGATCAGCGCCATGTCCGCGACGGTAGCCGCCTTTGCGGTGTCACCGCTCAGGCTGCTGATCGGCGAAGCAAAGGTCACCTGCTCCATATAGGCGTTGGCGGAGGCCAGCTGTGCGGAATGCTGCGTCCGTATTGGCGCTTTACCACACTGGCATCTTCCTTGAACAGGGTCTCCACGCCGCCGATACTCTGTTCAGCACGCAGCCCCCACAGTTGATGGCACCGCCCACGACTACCGTGGCCGCCAGCGTCACCGGGATGGCCACCGTCTTTGCCAAGCTTGTCAGCTGGCCCTTGATCTTAGACAGCCCGGCGGTCACGCCGTCCTTCAGCTTGACAATCGGCGTGGCGATCATCTTGCCGACCGCCTTTACCTTATTACCCGCCTTGACCTTGTCGCTGGCCATCGCCCGATGGCCCATGGCGGTGACGATTTTCCTGACGCAGCGGCTCAGAAGTCGCTGCCGCAGCTGCTGCGCAGTCGGTCGGTTTGCCGCTGTTGCGTCAAGCCGGGCGGTGCGCCGCTGATCCCAGGTGGACTCCAATTCCCGGCGTGTCCGCTGCACATCACGCCGGAAGGCGCTTTGCTCCTGCCTGACGCTGCGGAGTACCGCCGACATATTATCTTTAATGGAAATTGCGCCTTTGACCGCGCCCATCAGCGGCTCACCTCCTATTCAAGCGAGAACATTTTTTGCCCGTTCATCCAGGCGACCAGCATAGATGCCTGATAAAAATCTGGACTCAAGATCAGAATTTAAAAAAACTCCTACTGCCTTCCATCCCTTCTGGATGTGGTAATTGGAGCAGGTATGCATCGCCGTCCTGGGCAATACTTTTAGATCTTCAACAACGGTCTGCCGTTCATTGCGCCCGGACAGCTCCATGATGGCCGTGGAGATGCGTGATCTCAGACAGGTCAAACTTATATTCACGATGTCCAGCGGCTCCTTCAGCTCCGTTCCTCCGGGGGCAGCTCAGCTCCTGTCCCATGATCTCCCTGGCCACATCCCGCAGGTTTGGCTCCACAGCAGCCAAGTAGATGCTGTATTTGTCACTGCGCTTGATGTCGCCGTTGTCCTCCAGCGTCAGGCACTCCATGATTTCCGCATATTCCAGGCTGCGGATCGTCCAGGTCAATGTCCATACTGGGGATGTGCAGCGTTTGCTTCTTGGGGATCTTCTTGTCCTTCATCCGCTGCCAGGGCGCGGCGGCGAAAACTCAGCCAGGGTGCATTTCTTCTTGTTGTCCATGTCCGTATCCTCCCTTTATGCAGAAATAGCGTCCAGGTTGACCATGTCGGACGGGGTGAAGCCGCCGGTGGCCTCCTCCTCGATCAGGCCGCCCTTCTCATAGTTGACCTTGGCAGATCATTGTACCAGCAGTTGTCGATGCTGTAACGCTCCTGCTGCCCGTTGGTGGCGTCGGGTCGGCCAGTTTGGTGATGATCTGGCTGCGAAGGTCAACGCCCTTCTTTAACCAGCACCTTGTTGGCAGCGGGTGTACGCCTTCTTGATGGTCAGGTGAACTCACCCTTGATGCCGGTCATCTTGCTGTCCACATCAATGTCCAGCTGCACATCTCACGGTTGGCGCTTACCTTGACCTCAATCTTGGACAGCTCGGCGATCAGCTCGCCGTCCACCCAAATCTCGCCCCAGGTGCCCGCCAGGGTACGGTTGCCTCTAGCAATACGCCAGCA